>Ga0209532_1000736_pt1 | contig 27740 bp, 34 predicted proteins | sample COG_02_FD_184746 | JGI IMG/M metagenome (GOLD analysis project Ga0209532, IMG submission 184746) | Pelagic Microbial community sample from North Sea - COGITO 998_met_02 (SPAdes) (version 2) | ecosystem: Environmental > Aquatic > Marine > Neritic zone/Coastal water | place: Helgoland, sampling... | reverse complement strand
TAACTGGATTTAGAGGAATAACAGGACCTCAAGGAACTACTGGTTCTCAAGGAATAACTGGTTCTCAAGGAATAACTGGATTTAGAGGAATAACAGGTCCTCAAGGAACTACTGGTTCTCAAGGAATAACTGGTTCTCAAGGAATAACTGGATTTAGAGGAATAACAGGTCCTCAAGGAACTACTGGTTCTCAAGGAATAACTGGCTCTCAAGGAATAACTGGATTTAGAGGAATAACAGGACCTCAAGGAACTACTGGTTCTCAAGGCCTTACTGGGGTCGGAGCAGGTTCGGGAGGGTCGGTGAATGAAGTTGCTTACTTTAATACAACATCAACAGTAACTGGAGATTCTGTATTTCTTTATAATGCTACTGATGATAGATTAGGAATTGGACTATCCAATGTAGCAAATATTGACAGAAATCTTCACGTTGAAACTGACGAGGATATATTAGCAAGATTTACAAGCACAGATGCTAATGCAGGAATCGAATTAGCCGATAATTCTACTGGTGCCTCAGAAGCCCTTGCATTACAAAGAAGTGGAAATTCACTAAAACTTAACCCTAATGGTGGAGATGTAACCGTTCCGGGTGGTGGAGATTTCGATGTTGATGGTGGTGTTTTCCACGTAGATGCAACCAATAATAGAGTAGGTATAGGAACAGATAATCCTCAAGATACCTTAAATGTTATTGGGGCGGCTAAGGCTGAATTGGCAGTAACATTAACAAATACGGGTTCTCTTTCCATAAATAGAAGTAATCATGCAGGTGAAGTAATATTACAAGGCAATGCAGGAACTCTAACTTTACCTACTGCTAGTTCAACTGGTGAGTTATACACAATTGTTTATAATTCAACTACGGCAGCAACAGTTACTATGGCTACCACAGGAGCAGTTAATCTGATAAAAGATACTGCTTCCGCCACTACATATTCTTGGGTAGCAACAGGAGCAGGTGATTCTCTATCAATAATTTGGAATGGGTCTGCTTGGGTCGTAATAGGTAAATAAATAATCCAAACCTTTTCGTGCAAGGTGTAATAACAAAACTTTTAAGTATGAGTCTTGTAATTAAAAATTATGGTAAAGGCAAACTTTCCCAATATTTTGTTTGGTAATCAAGTTCAAAATGGGGCAGCAGGACCAAGCCCTCCTGCAAACCCAGTAATTTATTCTAACTTAGCAGGTTACTTGGCTACTCCCACTAGATTTGTAGATTTAGTTGAGATGGCTTCAGAAACAGGCCTTAATTGGGGTGCTGCTTATGGAGTATCAGATATTGCCACAGGAACTGGAGTTTATGGTATTGGTAATAACTATGGTGGTAATAACGGGTTTGCCGTTCCACCTGACCCTCAACTAACAACTTTTGGAGTTGGGATGCAAAATCTTCCGGGACTAGTTAATTATGATGTTGATACTGCTGATTACATGGCTAATTATACTGGTGCAGGAATTTACCCACCGGGTTGGGAAGATTATTTAAATTTTGGTGCTTATGCCGAGGACCCCGGAGCAGGAGGGGCATCTGCCGCTACATCATGGAGTTGGGACGTTACAATATTGGCTCAATCTTTTTCAGGTGGAGCAGTTGCATTTACTAGTGGAACAGGTGCCACAACTCAACAAGCCGATTTTGCTATTAATCCCGGAACAGGGGTTGGAGAAGATGTTAAATGGAGTTTAGGTCGCGGAGGAAGTATTATTGCAGGAGATTCGATTACAATTGAAGTTGCCGTTACAGCCTCTAATGCAAGTGGAAGTGCCGTTGCAGCAGTAGATGTTCAGATAAATTGGCAGTAGATGTTCAGATAAATTGGGTATAAATATACGACAGTTTTATATAGTAATTAACAGATATTAAAATTATGGGATTTCAATATATGGATAATAGCATAAATTGGAGAGGTCAAGTATTAGATGCTAAAGGAATAAATTTTCAATCTAAATATACTGTTGATATACCTGAAGGAGTTTCAGGAGATTATTCTATAATTCATTGCCATAATTTAAATTACGAAGAGTGGCCGGGAATATTTCCCGATTATGTATTGGCTAAAAAGGAATTTCCTGAAATTGAAAAATATACGTTATTAGTTAAACAAGGTTACTCATATCCATTTATGCAAGATTCTTATGCAGAATTTGAAGAACATCAATGGCTTTGGGATAATGCTAGTGGAGATGTATTAATTGGAGGTTTAGGTATTGGCATGGTTAATGAAGCATTAATTTTAAAAGATGAAGTTACTTCCGTAACTATATTGGAAAAGGAGCAAGATGTTATTGATTTAGTTTGGGAACATTGTGCAAAGGATGATAGATTTACATTAATTCATACAGATGCTGAAACTTGGGAAATTCCTGAAGGAAGCAATTGGGACACAATTTTTTTGGATTGTTGGACTTTTGATAATTCTACTCATCATTCAAATTGGAAAACTCATATGGATAGTAAATATTCACCATACACGAATAAACTAGGTTATTATGGTGTTTGGAGAGGATTAGATAATTATTACGAAATTAATAAAGAAACAGGGATATTAGAAAATAGAGTCCCGAATATTGCAAGGCCTTGGTTCTAAGGAAGATTTAAATACGTTATAATTAATTTTAAACTATGACAACCATAGGTTTAGTTATGACTACCTATAATGAAGAAAAGGTTATTAAGAGGTGTCTTGAATCTGTATTGCCATTTATTGATTATTATTCAATAGGAGTAGATGAGAAAACAACCGATAATACAAAAAAGATTATCGAAGAAACTTTGGTTGATAAGACAGGAGTAGTTTTTGATTCTCCTTGGAACGGATTCGCAGACGCTAGAAATCAGGCTTTTGAACATTTTAAATGGGATGTGGATTGGTTTTTAATAATTGATGCCGACATGATTATATCTGACGAAGGTTTTGACAAAAATAAGTTAAATAAAAATTTATCAGGCTATCTTGTAAATCTTCGACAAGGATTAGTTAATTGGCACATGAATTGGTTGGTAAATGCTGATTATAAGTGGGAGTGGAAAGGAATTCTTCACGAATTTTTGAATTGTTCAGAATTAATTAATCCAATTACGGAAACACTAGAGGGATTGGTGTGGATTCATGGGGGAGATGGCGGTGCAAGACCTAAAGATAAAGCCATGTTTAAAAGAGATGTGGATGTATTTTTAAATGAGATTATTAAAGAAACAGAACCTTTTATGATTCAAAGATATACTTTTTATTTAGCCCAATCTTATCGAGATGCAGGAATGACAAAGGAATCTATTATGTTTTATAGAATTAGAGCCTCTATGGGGGGATGGAATCAAGAAGTATATTTATCTCACTATTATGCTGGAAAATTAAGTAATCAGCATGAAGATTTTATTAATGCATTAGCAGTATTGCCAACTAGGTGTGATGCATTAGTAGAAATTTTATTTATGGGAGTTAGTCAAAATAATATGGAATTATGTTCAATTGGCTTACAACACTATGATAGAATTTTAAAAGAAGATACTTCTTGGGACAGGCAAGGTTTATTTTTTGTTGATAGAGTTGAAGAATTGCATGATTGGGCTGCTTGTGCGATGGGTCTAGTAGGAAGGATAGATGAATCGAAAAGGGCTATGTTAAAATTGTATGATAAATATGTATATGAAAATGATTTACATAATTCCGAAAGAATAAAAAATAATCTTAAACTATTTTTACAACAGGGGTATTGAAATGGGAAAAAGAGTTTTAATTAATAGTGAAAATTTTTATCCGATACGAGGGGGTGGAGAAAAATATTTGGAAAATCTGATTCTAAAATTAATACAGGATGATTATGAAATAGAAGTTATAACCGTAATTCCTGAAGTTGAAGGTTTTGATAAAAAATTTGAATATTCTATTACACGAATAATTGAAGATAAAATTACTTCTAAACAAATATTAGGGCTTTCAGTTTCGGAATTCGTATGGGGTTCAGGAAAATATGCAGAAAAATATTTTAATCGAAAATATAATAAAATGAACACTTGGACACAAATAGAGAATCAGATAATAGAAAAAATAAATAGTATGAAGCCTTTTGATGTATATATTGGAGTAGGACAATTTGGTGCCAAAATAAAGCCATACTCTCAAGATATAGTAAGCATAATTAAAAAACAAAATTCTGATTGTAAGACTTTTTATTTAGAGTTTGATATGTATCATTTTTCGAATCCAAATGGTGAAAAAAAAGATTTACTAGAAATACCTAATATTGATTACATAATATCATTAAATGAACATGATTTAAATCATAAAAGTATTTTAAATGAAAATAATAAAATATGCCTTCCGCCAATTCTTGAAATAGATAATAAAAAATATCCTAAAGATTGGGAAGATAGACCTTATGATTTTGGTTTTATTTCCCCATTATACCATAAAGGAAATTCTATTGTAAGAAATTTGTTATTAGATTACCCTGAGAAAAAATTTCTAATAAAAAAACCTTCTTATGGGAGTGAATACGATTTAAATGAAATTTATCCTCTGATTAGTAAAAATTATGATGTTTTAGATTGGGTTGATGATATTGATAAGGATTTTTATCAAAAGTGTAAATTTATTTTATATCCTTCATTAAATGAGGGTTATGGAATGGTGCCTGTTGAAGCAATATTAAATGGAGCAATACCTATTGTAAATAAGACTGATTCTAATTATTGGGTTCATGAAAATAATGTTTATTATGTAGATACAGAAATGCAAAAAAATTCAATTTTATATAATTTTCAATATTATTTAGATAATTATAGTTTAATCAACTCTCAATGGACTTCGGCTATTACTCACATATTGAATTATGAAAAGAGGATTTTTCCACTATTCATCGGAAATACAAATGTCAAGGTTAAAAAACATCATAGCCAAAGATTTGAAAAATTATATTTAGAGTTTAAAAATATCCTTGAGGAGTAATTATATGAATATTTTATTTGGAACTAATCTTTTTCACCCCTTATTTGGTGGGGGAGAAAAGGCTATAATTGATTGGTTAGAAGATTTTACTAAATTAGGACATACCGTAACCGTAATTACTAATATGCCTGAGATAGAAGGTTATGAAAAACAATTTCCTTTTGAAGTAATTCGCTTAACACCAAAAACTCCATATGATAAAAATTTAAATAGTATTAGACTACAAAGTAATTCAAATTCTCAATATTTCAATTCATATTCTACTAAACCATATGATAATAATTATTATTCAATGCATTTAGCAAGTGAGAAGATAAAAGATAGAAATTTTGATGTTTATATCGGGTATGGGAAATGGGGAGTTTATGTAGAGGATGAAAATGTAATGACTTTTGCTACATTAATTAAAAAACAGAATCCCAACATTATTACTGTTGGATTGACTTGGGAATATGGTGCTGGAGGTTTAATTTGGGGGGTAGATAAATTATTAAGTTGCGCCCCCTATGAATTAACCAATAATAAAAATTTAAATCAAAATTTTCAAGACAAATTGATACTAATACCAAAACAAAATACCTTTTCTCCAATTGAAAAATTTAATTATAGTGAATGGAAAAATAGACCCTACGACTTTATCTTTAATAATCCTCAAATTGGTAAAGGTATTGATACATTATATTATATTATTAAAAAAATGAAACATAAGAAATTTTTATTGAAACATGGAAATTGGGGAGATAGTAAAAAATTTGACAGATTTTATGAATTGGAAAATGTTGATATAGTAGATAGGGTCGAAAGTATGGAAAAAGACTTTTTTAGAAAGGGTCGGTATTTATTATATCCCTCAATACTAGAGGGCTTTGGACTAATGCCTCTTGAAGGGGCTATGCAAGGAACAATTCCAATCTGTTCGGACATAGGTATATTAAGATATTCTTCCGCACCATTCAGTATTTTTGTATATTCTGAATATTTAACCGATACAGTTTACAATATAGTTTCGGAGATGGATAGTGTAAAGGATTTAAATTGGGAAGGGATTGCCGAAAGTTGGATAGATATGATAGATTTTTTAGACAATAATCAGGAATTTGTAAGGGAAAAATATAATGATTTGGAAACTGTAGAGAATTATGTAAATAAAAGATATGAAAAAACTATGGATGAATTTTTAAAAAAATTGGCTAATGAGTGTGAGTTATAAAATGAGAATATTAGTTGGTGCGATGAATTTAACTAGTCCTCTATATGGAGGTGGTGATAAGGCATTAATTGATTGGCTTCTTGATTTACATACAATGGGGCATGAAATCAGTATAATCAATATAAACCCTGAAATCATAAAATATGAAAATCAATTACCCTTTGATTTTATTCATTTATTGGAAAATACTGTTTGGAAAACAGAAGATTTAAAAAATGAAACTGTGAAAAAACACGCTCTTAAATTGATAAATCAGCGAGAAGAATATGATTATTATTTGGGTTATGGTTGGTGGGGGGCAGGATGGAAACAAGTTGAAAAAACTTTTGCAACAGTTATCAAAAATCAATATCCGAAAATTAGAACTATAAATTTAATATGGGATTTACATACATTAAATGAATTAGATAGTGATTGTGAAATACTCATGCATGGAGCCCCATACCATTTAATAAAACACCCCCAAGCACCATTGCTTGAAACCAAAAGAACATTTTTATTACCAAAACAAAACTCTTATCAAACAATAGATAATTATGATATAACGGAATGGTTATCTAGGCCTTATGATTTTATATTTAATAATCCTTCTATTTATAAAGGCTCACCAATAGTAATAAATCTCGCATTAAATTTCCCCCATAAGAAATTTTTAGTTAAAAAGGGAACTTGGGCTTTTTGGGATATTTACGGATGGTATGAAAAATGGCTAGATATTATGGGACAGATTTCTAATATTGATATTATTGATACAGTAGAAGGTATGGAAAATGATTTTTTTAGAAAGGGTAGATATTTATTATACCCTTCTGTTTCTGAAGGTTTTGGATTAATGCCTATGGAGGCCGCTACTCAAGGAACAATCCCCATTTGTGCAGATACTGAAATTTTAAGATATTCTTCAAGCCCATTTGCTGAATTTATTTACTCGGATGCCTACACATTCAATCCTATATCCATTACAAATGGGTGGAGTGGGGGAATAGACAATATTGATTGGTTTGGGGCAACTAAAGATTGGGTAAAGAGAATAAGATTTTTAGATGATAATTTTAAATATGTTGAAATACTGTATAATAATTTACAGTATGTAGAAAATCATGTGGAATTGAGATATAAAAAGCAACTTGACAATTTTTTGAAAGATTTGGAAAAATTCTAGTGTATATCGTTAATATTACAATATTTTATTTATTTGGCTACAAAAGGATAGCGGTCTAATATCCAATCATTACTAAATAAATTATACCCATATCCACAATTAATCACAAAACTATGATTTAAACCATTGGAATAATCTAAATCTTTAAAAGGAAATTTTTTAGTATTAAGAGGTGGTTTTTCTTTAAAATAATCTTTAATAACGAATGTTAATTCTATTACTTCGGGCATTGGTCTGTGGTAAATACATTCTTGATTATTACTTCCAAACACATTTCCGTGTGCATGGATTAGGTAGTGGGTATTATTGATTTTTTCTAAGGCTTTTATTTTATCTATAAAATTAATTTTGGAATCACTATATATTGAATCAGAAGAATCTATTCCATGAAATTCAATGACTATCTGTTTTATCCTTTTCAAATCAGACTTCTCTAATGATAATAACCATTCATATTCAAAATTCTCTATATCCATTTTAATGAAAATTTCTTCATGAGTAGAAATAATATCTCTTAAGTTAGTGCTAACATCATTATTTGAGCCACCTATATTTTTTTGATGAAATTGTATGTTATGCGTATAATTCTCTACTGAATTGGCATAAGGTGGCCCCTTCAAAGGGTAATCAGAAATAGTTCCATCAAAGGCATGACAATCAATTTTAGAAAGATAATTATGTTTCTTTAAAAAATCCGCCGTAAAACTTTCATCATCACCTATACCAGCCGAAATATAACAATCATATTTTCCTTCTAATACTCCAGTAACATACCCACCATCAGTATTATTTCCAAATCTTTTTTTATTATCGTAATGATAAACTATCAGATTTTTCTCCAATTCTTGTCTATTATGTAGGTGTGTAAAAAAACTTCCTACACTATCCTCATATCTTTTTTCTAAAAAACCATTTACATAATTAAGGTTTTGAAATAACATCATTTGAATGGAAGGGTGTTCTTCTAAGTGATTTATTTTTTCAATCCATGCCTCACTTATTATTTTATAATCCATTGAAAATAATTCAAAATAATCTTGACAAAAATGTATTAGGGGGTTAAAGCCCAATTCTTCACTAAACACAAACTCTGCGAATGGTGCTGATGAATATCTCAAAATATTAATGTCTGAACATAAAGGTATCGTTCCTTGTTGAGCCGCCTCCATAGCCATTAATCCAAAACCCTCTAATATTGAAGGATATAAAAAATACCTCCCTTGTTGATAAAAATCCTTAGACAGATTATGTTCATCATTTTCTAATATTATTGCCTCCATAATAGTAATATTATCTAATTCTTTGATTTTTTCTAATATATTCGAAGAACCTAAATAATTATCTAATCCCCAAAAACCTTTTTTTATAAGAAATTTTTTATTCGGAAAATTTGAGGCCAATTCAAGTAGTATTTGTCCTCCTTTAATTAAACTAAGGTGGTTGCACACAAAATCATAAGGTCTATCAAGCCAAGCCTCAAAATCTCCACTATAATTAAATTTATCATTATACTTAGGAAGTAAAACTAATCGTTGATTATTCTTTTCCTTAAAATTATAATTTTTAATTAACTCATATGGGGCTAAATTTACTATATAATCTGATTTAGAATACCTTTCCTTCCCATGAATGTCCCACTCCGCCGATATAGTAATCATCTTCGGATATTGGAGTTTTATTAATTCTACTAAAGAAGTAGTATATGGAACACCTCCGAAAGCAGAATCATAAACATAATCCGATGCCCAAGCACCATACCCAATATAATAATCATAATCCTCTCTTGCGTGTAAAATTTCTAATACTTTATCCATGAGTTTCTTTGATTCATCACTATTATTTTTATAGGGCTTCACGACTTGGGAAATATATTCTTCAGAATTAGGATTAAAATGAAGAGAATCTTGTCTTAATCTAATAAGTTCAAATGGAAACTCCAACTCATCTGACTTAATCCCTCTAACAGTAGTTATTACACAAACCTCATGACCTCGTTCTGCGAAATCTCTCGCCCAATTTAATATAACTTTTTCTCCACCTCCTGTTTGGGGGTAAAAATAACTTGAACAAATAAGAATTCTTTTTAAAGGAGACATAATAGAGATAAATAACCTATTCTACTTAAATCTTTCATTTATCTAATATTGCTTATATTTTGTGATAATCAGAAGATTTAAATAAATCTATCAGAAATGTTAAATATATGCGAGTTTTAGTAGGGACTAACCTTTTTTATCCGTTAAATGGTGGGGGTGAAAGAGCATTGATTGACTGGTTAAATGATTTTCATTTAAAAGGTATAGAAATTTGTGTAATTACTACAACTCCTGAAATTGAAAACTTGGAAAGGGAATTTCCATTTCAAGTAATTAGGCTTCAAGACAAAATACCCTATAGTGAAAAAATTGACAATGAAGGCGTTCAAAATTATCTTCAAGAGATACAGTATAATCATTACGAAATGATTAACAAGGCTATGTTAATATTGAGTGAAATGAATGACTTTGATTTTTATATTGGCTATGGATTTTGGGGTAGTGAATGGCTTATTGACGGATATAAAAGTTTTGCTACAGTTTTAAAGGAACAATACCCTAAGTTAAAAACCATATCGTTAAAATGGGATGTTCATGGGGGTGAAGGAGAGTATGACACCGACTATGTTTTACATGGCGCACCTTACAAATATATTAATAATCCCCACACGAATAAAGTTTTTATAAAAAGGTTTTCGATGTTTCCTAAACAAACTACTGATAATCCATTAGAGGTATTTAATTTTGAGGAATGGAAAAATCGACCCTACGATTTCTTATTTAATAATCCTCAATTGAATAAGGGGTCTTTGACTGTATTGGAGATTGCTAAAAAATACCCTAATAAAAGGTTTTTAATTAAGATGGGAAATTGGGGGTCTTGGAATAATAATGAAATTATTCAATTGAATCGATTAGGGAATGTGAATATAATTAATTCGGTAAAATCTATGGAAAATGAATTTTATAGATTGGGTAAATATTTACTTTCTCCATCAGTCATAGATGGTGGAGGGATGATGCCATTAGAAGCCGCTATGCAAGGAACGATTCCTATTTGTTCGAATATTGGTATTTTAAGATACTCTTCTAGTCCCTATGCTGAATTTGTTTTTAGTGAAGAACTTACCTATAACGCATTAAATAAAATGATTCAATGGAATGGATATGATAAAATAAATTTTGAATTAGTTGCAAAGGATTGGTTTGATAAAATTGATTTCTTAGATAAATATGACGACTATGTTGAAGATACCTATAATAATCTCAAATATGTTGAAAAATTTGTAATTGAAAGATATTACAAATCATTAGATAAATTTATACGAGAATTGTTTGCGATGATAGAATAGAAGAATAGATTTAAATAGGTTTTGTCTAATTTTACTATTATGAAGGAAGTAAAAACGGCATTGATTACGGGGGTAAATGGTATGGATGGTAGCCATTTGGCTGATTTATTATTAAGCAAAGGATATGTAGTTTATGGTATGGAAAGAAGGTCATCTGTTAAGAACAGAACTAATACTGAACATTTAGAAGCAAACCCTAACTTCCATTTCGTGATAGGTGATTTAGGCGATTCTGAATCATTAAGGAACATTGTTAATGCTACTAATCCTGATGAAGTTTATAATTTAGCCGCACAATCATTTGTAGGTTCTTCTTGGGAAATACCTTTGGAAACTTCAGATACCAATGGGTTGGGTGTTTTAAGATTACTTAATGCTATAAAACAATATAATGAATATAATGATAAACAGGTTAAATTTTATCAAGCCTCAACATCTGAAATGTTTGGTTTATTTTCGGAAGATACAATTTCAGCCAATGAAGAAACTTATTTTTATCCTAGAAGCCCCTATGGTGTGGCGAAACTATATTCTTATTGGATGGTTAAAAATTATCGTGAATCTTATGGTATGTTTGCTTGTAATGGAATTCTTTTTAATCATGAATCTGAAAGAAGAGGAATCGAGTTTGTTACTAGAAAAATAACTGATGGTGTTGCTAAAATTCATTTAGGTAAACAGGATAAAATCTATTTAGGTAATTTAGATGTTTCAAGAGATTGGGGATATGCACCTGATTTTGTTGAAGGTATGTGGAGGATGTTACAACAAGAAAAACCTGATGATTATGTTTTAGCAACAAATAAAGCACATACTTTAGAAGAGTTTTTAGATTGTGCATTTAAGGTCGTAGGGTTGGATTGGCGTGATTATATTGAGCAAGATGAGCGTTATATGCGCCCTGCTGAAGTTCCTTACTTACAAGGAGACTATTCTAAAGCCTCAACAGCATTAGGTTGGAAGCCTAAAACATCTTTTGAGGAAATGGTTAAAATCATGGTTGAAAATGATATAGAAATTATTAGAAATCATTAAATAACAAAACCTTTATAATTTTATTATGGTAAAAAAAGGGTTTGTATTGAATGTTAATTTTATCAATACTGGTAAAAGTTCTGAATCTAATAAAAAATACCGATTAGATAGGGCTAGTCTAAATGAATTCTCATCATTAATAAAAGAATTAACAAGTAATATATATTCTTATCAAATGACAGATTCAAAAATTCGTGAAATTCTTAATGATAATGGTAAAAAATGGAAAGTTTATGCATTTGGGGATTTGAAAAAAAATGGTGTTATGGGTATTGAATCAATTGTTATTTATCGTTTAATACTTTTAGAAAAAAATTATGAAATTTATAACCTATATCAAATTGGTTCAAAACTCCCTAAAACTGATTCAATCGCAAATGTAGAAAAATTTATGAAAGATTTAAATAATACAATAGTTGAATCGATGAAAGAATTAAACTTAGAGAATAAAAAGAGAAAAATCTTTTATGAAAATATTAGAGAAAGTAATATACTATATAATGTTTACGAAGGGATGGAATCCGTAAAGGTAAAAAGATTTGAAAACGGATTATATAAAGATGGTGAGTCCAAAATATTAATTTTAATGAGATTAAGGGAGAAGAAAAAGTTTAAAATATTTGATGATTTAAATAGTGTAGGTGATATTGATAAACTAATCAAAAAGGGAAAACCTCAAACTAAATCATTTTATGTAGATAAAAAACCTGTTTTTGAAAATAAGGATTATAAGATTTATGATGAGTTAAAATATTTAGATACAGCAGAATTGGTTGAATTACATAATGATAATATGATTAAGCAAAGAGAATCTAGTTATTTTAAAAAAATTATAGATAAGAATAAATCAGTTTTTTTAGTTGCAAAAGATAATAATGGAAAAATTGTAGGTTATATATTGACTAGGCCTGAGTATTCTCCATTTATTGATAGTGGACTATATAATGTTATGAATTTTGTCGGAATTGTGGTATCGCCAAATATGCGAGGTAAAGGATTAGGAAGGAATTTAATTAATATGATGGAAGAAAGGGTAAAAGAGATGAATCAATTTGAGTATATATACGGTCATGTAAGATTTACTAACAAATCAGCAAAGAGACTTTATAAAAAAATGGGTTATTCTTTATTCCCAATTGGTAGATATAAAGATACTAAAGAAATAAAATATAGATTGTTCAAAAGATTAAAAAGACCTGATTTTAGTAGGAGTTTAAAGACACATAGAAAAGAAATTATGGTTGGTTTATCTCTATTATTAGGGCATGAATTGATTCATTTAATCCGAGAATATTAAATAGTAAGATATAAATAGTAAAGCATATTTCTAATTATATTATGAAAGAAATTAATTACACCTTCTCAATAGGTAGTAATTGTGATTCGACTTTCTTTATTAGGGAGTATGATTTGTGTAAAATTTCAGGACCTTTTGATTGGGTTTACATTGATTTTGCTTCTGCCATTACCAATATAAAGGAAAAATTTATTAGGTTTACTTCAGATATTTTTTATTATTCTGATGAGAATAATTATGATTTTCAAGACGAAGAGAATTGGAGTAGTTATGTATTTAATAGCAAATATTTAGATACGGTTGATTCAAGACTAAGAACCATTGGGAAAAAAGAATTCACTTTACATTATGAGAAGCCTTTTAAGACCCCCTTTTTTATTAACCAACACTATTTACCTTTAAAGTTAGATAATAATTTAGTTCAATGGAATCGTTCTTGTTGGTTTCCTCACCACAACTTTCAAGACCCTATACAAATTAATGTATTAGAAAATAAAATTATGGCTTTTAATCAGTTATATGAAGGTGATAAAGATAAAATTCTTTTTTTAGGCTTTAACAAATTTGAAAATTTAAATAATGCTTATGAATACATTAAAGAATGTGTTCATGAATACCATTCTTCTGATTTGGGCTGTAATGTATTTTATATTATTTTAGCCCCCACAGATTCTGCTCCTGAAGTTCATAATTACAATGGTATTACTATTTTTTTAACAAACTATGAGGCTAATAAAATGTATCAATTTGAATTTGATAGTAAATTTCCCGAAATTAATCAATATTTAAGAACTATTTATAATTTTAATCCTTTAAACAAACCTAGTGGAATAGAATATTTACCTAGTCCAAAATTTAGTGAAAAAAATTTAGACATAATCAAATGGTGATTTAAAAAATTATTTCCATAACTTATCTTGTTTTTTGGTATTAGGCACTCTAAATGTTTCTGCTACCCAAGAAGATATTAAAAGATACAATTCATTTGTATAATCATTACAACCATATTTTTCAATTAATTCAGCCATCAATGCATCATATTTACTAACAGACCCTTTTGAAACAGTTAATATTATATTACCCGGACAAGTTATTTCAACTTCTTCCTTAGAAAATGGGTCTATTTTTTTGTCGATAATAGTTATACAATTACCACTTAAGGGAGGCCTTCTATAAGATTCTCCACATTTAGTGCATCTAACTTTTTGTTGTCCAAAGGCCCTTAAATTACCTCTCATATCTCTAATCAAGTGTCTATCTATTAATCTACTGGCTTGGTCGTTATTATCTACGGAAGTTAAAGTTGTTCCTAAAGCGAATTGCACCATAGTTTTCATTCGCATAGAATCTAATGTATTATAAGGATTATCTCTAGGACCTGAGTTACAATCAATAGTTTCATGAGTATAACCAAAACCCTCATATTGGTTTTCACCACCTAATACATCATCCACAGTTAAAACCCCATGCTTACTAGCATCTTTAGGTAGGGGGGTTTCTTGACTCCACTTATAAAAATCGACAGGGTATTCCCACCCAATATCAAGATTCAATGCTTCTTTATCTATTTCAGAAGGATTTATACTAGTTGTTAAAATTAATGGAGCATCCATCTGCCCCCCTCTAAATGTTGAAAGGAAATCTTTACTAAAATTAATTAGTCCATCTAATAAGAACATGACACAATCAATATCTCCATCACAGTTTCTTCTTTTTGCTGCATGAAAAAATGGGTGTCCATAATGTCCTTTAATATCTGAAAGTCCAATTATTCTACACAATATTGCTCCTGATGTATGTGGGGCTAACCCCATCATCAATTGTCCAAATAAATCTTCAACTGTCTCACAATTATAGAAGGGTTTCATATCATATAACTTGACTAGCATTTCATCTATATATTTGGTAGTATTTAATAATTGTTCGGCTAATTGTAAAGATAATACTATATCTTGGATTTTTAGTTCCACGACCTCATCAACAGAATTTACTTCATAACCTAATTTTCGTGCCTTTTCTAAGGATAATCCAATTTCGCTAGGTTTAAAATGAGTCATTGAAATATCTACCATATCAAATCTAGTCGTTCCATCTCGAAATACACTTAAATCATTTTTATATCTAATAAATCCTTTTCCTAAATTTTCAGGAATCAATTCTGAAGAAATCATCCCCTTGACTCCCTTAATTGGTTCATTTACATAGGTATCTAATTTTTCTTTAGCATCATCCCATAAAGATTTTATATCATGTTTTTTATATTTAGTTTCAATAAAACTTGTATCTGCTCCGCAACAAACTCCAAAAATTGTTTCATTATCACAAATTTCACAATGCCTAATTCCAATATCTATTTTTGATTCTTTTACAATAGCATCATATATTTTTCTTTGATTACCTACATCATGACCTACTGGAAATAATGAGTGTATTTTAGGTTTCATTTCTCTTAATTTAGCACCTTCAGGCTTACCCATTCTACCGCCAACAAATGAGGTTACATTACATTTGATTTCATAATCACATAACTTATTTATGTATTCAAAACCATCCTTATAAGTTTCAACCATCCCTTTGAATAATTTATTTTTAGAATAAACATTTAGTAAAACACTAATTTTATCCCCATAAAGAAAATAATTATTATTTTTTAGGCCAACATTGACATTTATTTTATATGCTATCTCAAGATATTCTTTAGGTATCATTGCTACTCCATTACACAAATCAATTTTCATATTATCTAATAATAATTTAATTTCTAAAGCCGATGCTAAACTAAAATGTGCGACATATTCAGGAGCCATAGGTATATTTTTCTCTCTTGATTGATTAAGGGCTTCTAAAAAGTTTTGGGGATATTTTTCAACAATTTTTTTATGCCACTCCGATACATAAGGTGAAGGTATAATAGGGTGATTATTTTCTATAAATTCTCCAACAGGAATTAATAATTCCCCCAAATCCCAAACCTTTCTAATAGGCCAGTCAGCATCAATAGGAATTCCAATTGGCAATTCTTCTTCATCAATTATTCTTCTTGCGGTTCCATCCTTAAATTCCACATAAGGACCATCAATTGTCTCACAAGGAGTAACAACAGTTGCTTTTCCCGGCCTTTCATATTTCATTTGTGTTCCTGTAATTAAAAAGCCTGATAAGGCTCTCATTGTAGCAGGGTGTATAGAGGTCGTAGCAAGCCCACCAAGCCGACTTCTTCCATACCTTAGCCTCATCCCACCCTGTTGCATAGGAAGCCCTAGAATAGGCCTTCCTGCAAGCACATCGCCTAAGAACTTGTAAGACGGTTCAATAACTTTGGATTGTTCTTTATTTTCTTGAATAAATTCACTTAACCAATCCCAACCATCCAATTCAAGAGCATTCGTATATTTTAAAATTTTGGGGGCTTTAAGAACTAAACCTTCGCACATAACTAATACAGCCCCCTCCCTTACCTTATTGCTTTTGACTCTAGGTAAATCTCTTTGACCTGACACTTCTTTACCGACCCCTTCTCCATCAAGGTATATTGGACAATTTTTAGAAATTATTTCCAATTGCGGATTTGATGGTCTATATTGTAATCCTCTAGCATAAATGGAAACCTCTTCCTTATATCTCTCAATCTCCCTTGCCGTGATTAGTGCTTTAGCAAGATTAAATCTTCTTCTTAAAATATCGGCAATTAATACTGAAAGTGCTTGTCCTGTTCCTCCTGCTGACCGAATTGGACCTGCAAACGACACATTTAAACAATTAGTTCCATTTTCATTCTGTATAATGGTAGCAGAAACTATTCCTTCAAGAGGTGCAACTAAGATTCCTTCAGTTAAGACCGCTAAACCTGCACAAACTCCATGATAACAAGAAATGGATATTTTTATGGGATTATCGAAATCTTCTACTTCATCGAATTCCTTAAGAGTTTCTTTCCAAGGCTTATTTTCTCCACAAGTAAATTTAGTAGTAGCACCTTTGCACGAAGGACATTCCTTTTCCCTCCAACCTTGTTTAATAATTCCTTTTCCTTTACATTCAGGGCATTTTTCAAAAATACCATATAGATAAGATTCTGCGGCGACAATTTTTGAGATTTCTATTGCTACCATCTCACGATTTCCTTCGTGAATATCATTTAATTCTCTTATTTGTTCTGCGGTATTTCTAGGTCTTAAAAAATCCAATAATTTTTGAGTTCGGTCAGCCAAATCTTCTGCTTGAGGTATTTCAACATAATTTTTAGGGTCTATTCCCTTAGACCTTGCTAAAGAAGCAATTTCATATTCTTTATCACATTGTTCTTTGATAAATGAAATATACTCTTGATGATTCATAATTTAAACTTCTTTTTGACCTATATAATCATTGTGGAATACTTGTGTATTTTTCAGTATATCTAAATAGAGCCTTTTCTTTTTGTTTTGCTTCAATCATTATATCAACATCAAGGTTGTGTAAATTAATATAATTATAGATGTAATCCGAATGTGCAGGTGTTTCTTTATCTTCACCTAATTCTAATGTTTTAGATTCTGAATAATGAAAAACTGGCTTAACATCCCAAGTAGAGTAGGCTAATTCTGCCGCCTCTTTTTCGGTCAAACCACCTGTATTAAATTTATGGTGATGGTAGTCAAAAACAATGGGAATTCCTGTTTTTGTATATATGCCATCATACAAATCTACTACTGAATATAGATTACCTCGGTCATCATTTTCAATTGTTAGCCTTCTAAGGACAGAATCAGATAATAAATCAATATTATTTACAAATCTTTGCATGGCCGCTTCTTTATCACCATATGCCCCACCTAAATGAATATTTATTTTATTGTAGTGAGAGGGATAAAATCCCATAGCATCAAATATTTCTGCATGAGCCTCTAAGTCTAATATGGTTTTATCTACTACATTGTCATGTGGACTACACAATACATTAAATGGGCCGGGATGGGTTGTTATTCTATGTCCATATCTAGTAGCATAATTTCCTGCCTCTCTTAATAACTTTAAGATATTTTCGGAGTTTGGAAGGTCGGTAAGGTTATAACCTAGTTCAGGATGACTCATAAAAGGAAACATTTCAGAAGAAACACGATAAAATCTAATTTCGTTAGATTCATTCCACTTAAATATAGTTAATAAATCATTAAGATTTTGGATGACTAACTCAGATATTTTTTCATAACCTTCGGCTTCTAAAGTGGCTTTACGCAAAGTTCTATTCGTAAAAATTTTATCTTCTCTTAATTGTGCATTCAAACAAGCATAACCTAACATATTTTGACCTCACTAACATTACTTAATAAACCTTATCCCAATATCATCATTAATAGTAGGTTACAGGCTCATTTTTTGTATCAAGGCCAGTTCTCTCATATGGAATGAATGATATATTTTCTTCGATTTTTTCCGAAGTAATGATAAGAATAAAATTAGCACCATAGAAATAATTATTATTTTTAGTAAAACCTTCTTTATTGTAAAGATTATCTTCTCTAAAATGGGATTCTGTAATTGGATAAACCATTTCCCATTCCCAAGGAGTATTAACATCTCTTCTAAAACCATAACAGTTTAATTCTGATAATATAGATTCTACTTGTTTATCCAAAATAGAATTAAATCCTAATGGAATAGTAATAAAATAATTTTCTGATTGAGTAATGATTTGGAGAAGCCCTGCTAAACCTTCAAGATTGTTAATTTTTTCGTTATTATATTCAGCATTTCCGAAATGTTCTAGGGTTGAGATACTAACTATATTTTCTCCCCTTATATCACATTCACTAAATCTTCTATCATCATCTCCTAACTCATCAAAACAATCAATAACCTTTTTTCCTCGATTGCCATAATAAGGTAAAACTGCTCCAACCTCGGTAAAAACAGGAAATTTTTTAATAAACTCTTTTGCTAATGCTACTTCAACACACCTTTCGTTAGATAAAGTTGAGTTAATAAAGTGGCAGAAGTAATTTAATTTCATAATATTTCCCTCCAATTTTTTTTATCATATATTAAATTTATAATATTTTCCAATGTTTCAAGCATAGTAGGAGTTATCTTATGATTATTTCCAATGTAAAATCCACAATCATGTAAATAATCGGCATTCTCAGTTATCGTATTTTTTACATCAAAAGCAGATACAAATGGTTGTTTCAATAAGTTTCCTATTAAAAATGGTCTAGTTTCAATTTTATTTTCTTCAAAAATATCCATGAGAAGATTTTTAATTTGTGGGCTTTTGCAAATGAATGGTAACACCATTGCACTATTTCCTTCCATATTAAATCTAATAAATAAATTATTATGTTTTTCTAGTATTGTATCAAAAATTTTCAAATTTCTTTTTCTTATTTCAATATAATTATCTAATTTTTTCAATTGTTCTATGCCTAATACTGCATTAATTTCTGTATTTCTAAAATTAAATCCTGAATAGGGGAATAAAAATTTAGAATCTATTTTAGGATTATTTTCGATTAATTTATTTTTATATTCTGTATCTAAGGATTCTCTACTCATTCCGTGTGAGCGCATCATTCTTAGTATATTATATAATTTATCATCATTAGTGCATACCATTCCACCCTCAATTGTTGTCATATGGTGTCCATAATAAAAACTAAATGTCGAACCTATTCCTAAATTTCCTACTTTATTATTTTGGTATATTGCTCCATGAGATTCACAACAATCTTCCATTATTATAGCCTTTGGAAAATGTTTTTTAATCAATTCTACATTAGTAGGTGAGCCGAGTAAATGAGTTACAAAAATAACATTTATTTCCTCAAAATTATTTTTTGCTTCGATTAAAGATTTTTCGGATATTCCGAAATCAAATAAATCATTATCCCCTACTACAAATTCAATTCCAAATTGTATCATCGTTGATATATTAGTAGCCCATGTGCAAGCAGGAGTTAAAACTACCATTTTTTTGTTTTTAAAATATTCATTCTTAATTGCCCACAATAATAACATATTGGCTGTTGAACCTGAATTAACAAAAACTGAGTGATTACAACCTTGCCATTCCGACCATTTTTGTTCAAATTCCAAGACCTTTTTACCATTTGTAAATCTATCTGAATCCAGTATGAATTCACTCATTACTTTTTTTTCTTCAATTTCAATAGTATTTGCCATCAACGGCCAATCATAACCCATATTTTTAATTAATGTAACTAAGTATTAAAAACTTTCTTTAATTCAGGATATTCATTTTCTAAAACTATTAAAATCTCATCTATAAATTTTCTAGTTTCTTGCACATCAACATTAATCATTTTTTTTAGATTATATAGTGTCCAATGATATTGTCCAATAACTTCTTGAACTGTGGTTTCTATTTCATCTTCGGCTTTAAATGTGCTATCGTAGGATATTGTATCTATTTGTGTTTTCATCTTTTGACATAATTTTCTGATTCTTTTTAATGTCATTTTTTTTCTTCTTTTGGATGTAATTGTCGTATAATAATCTAATTCTATAAGTTCATCAACTAAATTTTCTAATTCAATTATTTCCTTACTTATCGCCCTAACAGGTCTTGTAATCGTTTCAAAATTGTTTTGATTAATTTCTGCATCTAATTGAAACATACTTGTTTCATATCGTGTTGCACAAACAGGTCCGCAAAATCCCTTTTCACCTCTATTGGTTTCAATAAGAACTAAATCTGATTCAATATTACAATATGAACATCTTTTTTTAGATTTATCCAACATTAATTACAATTTAACTCACTACTATTTAAACCTATTTAAATATTTCATTTAATATAATTTCATCAGAAGTCAAATTATTTAGTAAAATCATTTTATCTTTACCATTCAAAAATGTTGTAATTTCATTATCATTATTCTCCCCTACAATATAAAAATTATAGTTGGGAAAGTTATTTTTTCCAAATTCCATGAACCATTCTGACAACTCAACCCCTTCATCAAAAATTTCTAAATTATTGTAACGAATTAAAAAAATGCCTCTACAATACATAGCATGAATTCGGTGTAAATCACCAATTAATAAATCTTCAAAATAATCTACCAAATTTCCATCTTCTAAAAAAAATTCATTATCTGTTATTTTGTCCTCTAAGTATTCATTTTCTATTTCTTGAATACTCTTATCACTATATTTTTTTAATACATATGTAATCATAATGTTATGGTAATTAATACTATTGATTTCACTAACAATCTTTTTTTTACTCAAATAAAAAATTACCAAAAATAACCCAATTACAATTAATTCTATAAGGCTAAATAGCATATATTATCACCTAAACACGATTATTTGATTTAATTATTAAGATAGTTTCTTAATGTTTTAATTTCTTCGTAATAATTTCTTTTTACTACTTTTTTAATTATTTTCATCATAGGTTTTTCTATCTTAGTTTTTTTAATATTTTCTAACCATACTTGATAATCAATTCCCTTTGTCATTTTAAATCTCTTTAAACAATTATTACAAAATGGTAATGCAAGAAATAATGTTTCATCTCTCATCCATTCATCATTCCAATTACTACCTTGTGATTCATACCCGCAATAATTAACATATCTTGTTCCTTTTTCGAGAGTATATTTTTGAAACTGTATGTGGCGTATTTTAGGTATCATTCAATCACCTTACTTTTTTTTGAAAATAATAAAGGGGTAGTTCTATATTTAATAATGATTCCTCCAAATATTAATAACATTGTTAAGGTTAAAGTCTGTTGAATAAAGAAACTAATGCTACTAATGTAAATAGCATAAAACCACCAAGAACCATTACAAAATAATAGGATTAGTGTAGTCCATAAACTAAAATCATCAGTTTTTTTTCTCTCAATCATACGAGCAATTTGAGGAAGCCAAGAAGATAATGAAAAGACGGCTATAAATGACATGATTGATTCTACAATTGTGCTTTCCATCATTCTCACTCCTTGTTAATAAAGTCGGTATGTTCTTGAGGTAGTCTATGTTTTCTTCTTTCAGCAAGATTATCTATATATTTTGCAGCCGACTTAACACCTTCTTCAAATCTTTTCTGAGCAACTTCATCGCCTTCAGGGACTAAGCCCATTTTTAATTCATTTACCACTTCTGCTAGTAAATCAGAATCTAAAATAGCATTGAAAACCTCATATTCAACATGAGTAACTGTTTTTGCTCTCATCTCATCACAACCCAACGACAGCATAATTCATCATTAGGAGTTGCAACTCTACAACTCATTTCCATACCACAAACATCACAATATTGTTCCATATTTTAATTCTCTACTGATTACCTTTATCAAAGTTTCGGTCAAAATCTTTTAAGTTTGCTTCATCTTTAGAATATTTTTTCTTCAATTCCGAAATAGGCATTTTTTCATTATAAAATACATCACCATTTTCTATTATTTTCCTATCTTCATAAGGAGATGCAACCCTACGATATAATTCTAATTTAACACATTCTAAAACGCCAATAAAATCATTTACAAATGAATAAGAAACACCATTAGCAGTAATTAATCCTTGTGCTACTGAAGATATAAAATAATTTAACCTACCTCTAAAATTACCATTACGAAGTTGTGTTATTAATGCAGATGATAATTCATCTAATTCTTTTCTTTCTTCTTTAGGAATATATGGCATATTATTCCTCCGAGGTCTGTTCTGATTTGTATTTTGAAGCCATTATTTTTTTATTTGTTGGATTAGAAACTTGATTCCATTTTCTTAATATCCATTCTTTTGTCATATAATCTTCTTCTTCTCCATCTTCCATGAGCATTCCTCTAATCTTAGATTATTTAATACCTATTTAATACTTATTTAGAAGTTTTCTTTAAGATAACCATCCATTTTCATTTGGTCTTTCATCAAAACATTATAATAAGTAATTCCATTTTCTACAACGGGCTTATAACCCCCTGTATATATAAGAAACTCTTCAGGATTATTTTTTATCGAAATAGAAGGCCTATCATTTGGACCATCCCAATTGTGGTGTGTAACACAAAGACGACATTGCTCATAATGTATAGATGGTGAAATTAAACAAACATTAAAGATATAACTATCAACTCTATAATCTGCAACCAAATACCCTAATAAATCTAACCAAGATTTTCGCACGATAGGAAATCCACCGAAATTAGTAGTGTGTGTATTAATCCATTGTGGAAGCCCTATATTTACCTCTATTGGCATAAAACACATTTTTTCAGGCCAACGCTCGGAATCACCTCTTAAAAGTAAATCCCAATGAAACGAATTCATCACCACATCATCATTCCAAACGCAGACTAAATCGCCCGTAGATAATTTAGCGGCTTTGTTATAATAATAATCTAAGTTTATATATCCTTTAGGTTCACTTATTGAAATTTTACAATCACAAAAAGAATATTTTTCAAATAAATTTTCTATTTCAGAAATAGTATTTAAGGTTTTAAAATCATCATTATCCATTATAATAACAACCTCCCAAGATTCCATTCCTGATGCTCTATCTAATAAAGACTTGATAGATTTCATCAATAATTTTTCCTTACCTCTAGTAGGAATTAAAAACGATACTAAAGGAGTTTTATCAAGCATAATATATAATCCATCCATTATTATTTAAATCTTACTACTAAAAATTTCTCTTGGATAAAGACCAAGAATTATAATCTATCTCTTCGTGTGGGTGGGTTAAATCATGCCCTATGAAATATGCAGAAACAAAGAAAATGGTTGAGTGAATTAGGGTCAATATCAAGGTAGTATATGCTTCCTCAAAATAGGCAGAAAACACCTCTAGTAAATGTAAGCATCCATCAACTATTAAACCGACTTGAGCAAATCTAGCAACTTTATTCCTAATACTCATATCAATCAATCTACATTAATTATTATTTTGTTTGATGAAATTATCATTAGATTCTCTTTCTTGAGCATTAACTGGGTCAGAGAATTTTCTAGGAGGTATTGCCTTATTCTTTTTCTTAGGTTTCTTTTTTTTAGAAACTAACTTATTTATTGTTTTTTTATTCCTTTTCCGTTTATCCTTAAATTTCGGACTGTCTTGGGGAACTGGGTCGAAAGATTTCGAATTTAATTCCTCTCTTTCTTTAACCATTTTCCTTTCCAATTGAACAGGATTCATATATTTTTCTATTTTTAATATATCATTAACCGGTTTTTCTTTTAACTTTCTCATTACAAGAAATTCTCCCAAAATACCTGCATAACAAAGCAACATTAATGCTGAAAAGATAATTTGTCCATTTTGACAAAATAATTCTGCATTCGAATCTGAGGTATATCTTGTCTCTAATTTAGTTGCGTTGAATAATCCAAGACCCCCCACAAAAGCCCCCATGACATAATTACCAATACGCTTATAACAACTTCTAATTATCATATTTACTCCTCCTCACTATTAAAATAATTTATTCTATGGGTTTTAATTTTCATACTTCTTTTTAATAAACCTTTCTTGTAAAGAAAATTTAATCTATTTCTATCAATAGATGATGAGGGGCGACCTTTCTTATGTCTTTTTGCTACCATTTCAATCACCTATTCTTCCTCGCCCAATATTTTTTCTAATATTGCATAGGGTGTGTCGAAACCCAATAATTTGTAATTCGATACACTACTCTTATCAATAGATATAGGAAAAATACGACCAATTAATTCATCATCTTCTTCAAATAAACCTTTAACTTTAATAGTTTCGAAACTCATTTTATCACCACTAATTTACCCAATCATGGATTCTTTTACTTCCAATCATTATTGCTGAAGCCCACAATCCTATAAATATACCTAAATTTTCATCTGTTGTATATGTATAAATAGAACCAACTATTGAGACTAAACTAAGTCCAAAACCAATTTTATCTATATTTTCTCCAATATTTAGTAGTTGTTTAATGTGTAGCATATTCATTTTATTCACCCTTTTCTTTTCTTGAAACAATTGTCAATTGATGGTCGCAAGTTCCGAAATTTTCATCCGACCAAACAACCAATCTTCTTAAAGGAACAAAAATCGGTGAAGTTATCTTACCAATCATCCTTCTTAAATTGCTCATAAAGGGTGTTTTACTTTACACCTATATAAATGTTATTTATCTTTTGCCACCGAAAACTACTCTTATTACACGAATATCGTATTCATACATAATTATTCTAAATATATCCAACTATATAAAATCTCCCAATATTTTAAGTATCAGTAGCACTATGATACAGTATGGTGTCATCAAATCCTTGGAGTGATTTAAAATGAAAATTAATAATTCCGATGATTTAAAGAATTATATTATTGAATTAATGAAAGATAAAAATATTTCAAAGCAACACGATTTTATATATGATAATGAATTAATTGATTTAACAGACGTTGAAAGATTTGATGGTAACGATGCAGTAAAATATTTTGATTGGTTAGAATATGATACTTTGTATATGATAACTCCTACGAGGAAATCGACAAGAGATGGGGAAGATGGTTGGTGGAAATCGACTGGTTATCAAGGCCCAATAAAAAGGGAAATCTTTTACTATTATAGACCTAGAGGAAGCGATGTTATATATTATGTAGTTAAGTCAGGAGTATCGGGTAAGTGGCTCAATAATGAATGGTATAAAAAAAGTTGGATAAAAGATGGATATTGGGTAAGGGCTTACGCTAAATTGGATAGTTTTAAAGGATTGAGAAGTTTAATAAATTGGAATCAATTGCCTTGGGGTGATTTGAAATGAATTATACTGATTTTGAAGATAATGTAGATAACTTCAAGCAGTATGTTGAGGAGATATACGTTAATGATACTTGGCTTAAACATCAGAAGCAGTTAGCGGATAAAGGGATAAACACTATCGACTCAATAGAACAAGGGCAATTGTATTTGGTGTTGGATAATTCAGGAAATGTCTTTTATTACTATTACCCATCTTCAGGATGGTCTGATAGTGAAAAGAAAAATAAGGGGATTGGATTTATGATATATGTTCCTAATGAATATTTACCATCAGGACAGAATTCATATATCCCAAAAGATTATCGAATATATTATGAACCTGTTACCGCCCTACAAAATTATTCAACTTTACTAACCAAAATAGAAATTTTAAGAAATAATCAATTAATAAATTGGAATGAATTGCCTTGGGGTGATTTCAAATGAGTAAAGATAGCCAATCGTGGATGAAATCTTTGACAGGAATAAGTAAAGCCGAATTATTAATAAACAGCAAACATTGTAACCCTTCGGAACTTAACATTAAATTTTTGAAACGGGAAGATGTTATATTTCAACCATCCCAATTTCGTGAATATAATTTATTTTATATGTTTACTAATTTTCATGAAACCCAACGACCCGATATGGTTAGTTATGATATATATGATGCTATTTGGGATAATAATGCTAAATTAATGTGGACTAATAGAGATGATACTGAAAAGAGGTTTAAAAAACCCCCCATTGTCCATTCACGATATAATTATGTATTAATGGGTAAGGATAATTTAAAAAAGATTGATGCCGAGTTTATGCAAAAAAGAATGCTAGGGAATTTTATAAATTGGGATAGTTTGCCTTGGGGTGATTTGAAATGAAGGAAGATTATTTTACCATGAGTGCTTTGGGGAGTGCTATTGAGCGATATAATAGATACGAAAGTTCTAAAGGAAAAATTAGATTAGATACGAGCGAAAGAAATGAACTATTAACAAAAATCAATTCTATCAACAGGGAATTAGAGGAGCAAGAAATCACTTTTAAGAAGGTAAAAGAACAAGGAATATATACGGATGAAATTACTACTGAAGAGGGTTTTGGTAGATTTAAGTGGCGACTACCTATGGATTTTATTAAAGAAAATTATGTGTATTACCCCCCATTCAAAAAGAAAACACTAATAGTGGGTGTTGAAGTAATAATACCTGTCGGGGCAGTTATGCCATTCACAAGAGGTGTATTATGCTATTTTAAATATTGGGGTAAGGATAAAGAAAAGGAGTTGTGGTTTGGCAAAATACAGGATAATTGGTGGGCCTCTACGATAGATAATAACTTAGGTATGTATGTATTAGAATTAAATAACGTGAATAAATGTTTAATAAATTGGAATCAATTACTTTGGGGTGATTTGAAATGAATAGTCCAATGACATATGAAGATTTTATATCGGAGGTCAAGAAATATTTGAATAGTAGTCAAGTGGCTTTTTCAAAAACAGGTCCAAATAATATTAATTCTGATTTTAGTGCTAATGATATAGAGGTTGGGAAAATTTATATGGTATGGCGAACCAAATATGCCTCATTGGAAGATGAATCAAGGCAGGTTTGGTTTTTATGTCCCTACGAAAGCATCACCATAAATTCAATTGAAGAGGGATTTAAATTCTATTGGTGTTCAGGCCAACCACAAGGTTTAAAAAAGGGTGTTATACCTGATATGGATGCAAGGAATGATATGAAATATAGTAATGAAAACTGGGAAGATTGGTCGTGGGCTAAGGGTGATTGGGTGGAAATTTCATCTATTAAAAATGACTTTATAAATTGGAATGAATTACCTTGGGGTGTTAAGTGATGGTAAGAGTTAATGCGGCAACAAAGAAGTGGTTAATGAATAATGGGTTAGACCAACATACTGCTCACCTTTGGGCAGGTGGAAAGACTA
>Ga0209532_1000734_pt1 | contig 27769 bp, 34 predicted proteins | sample COG_02_FD_184746 | JGI IMG/M metagenome (GOLD analysis project Ga0209532, IMG submission 184746) | Pelagic Microbial community sample from North Sea - COGITO 998_met_02 (SPAdes) (version 2) | ecosystem: Environmental > Aquatic > Marine > Neritic zone/Coastal water | place: Helgoland, sampling... | reverse complement strand
TTAAACAAGAATGAATTCATTTCATTGAGACAATCAGAAGAAACGTATAATTGGAATGAAGCCCGTACAATAAACCTAGATTAATTCTATTTGTTCGCATCTTCTTGACCACTTCGATTTACAGTCATCAAAACATATTTAGAATAATCTCCGATTTTTAAGTTATCGAGCATTTGACTAATCCAATATAATGCGGCAAAATAGAGAACCATTCCAAAAGCCTTCTGCTCCAGAATATATAATTCCTTATGATCTAAATGCTTAAAAATTCTACAGAGTAATATCACGATTCTTCCACTCTAAATAACTGCCTTTGTCTCTAATGTAATCCGATTCATTGTAAATATCACTGGCAAGAACCATACATATTCCACCGCCACTGAAATTTCTTAAATCGCGCCATAGCCCTGCTGGAATGAATAATCCCTCGTCAGGCTGTCTAATTATAAAAGTTTTCGCTTTGACCCCATCATAGAGTTCTATTTCAAAAGAACCTGACGCTGCCACAACTAATTGTCTCAACTCCTTATGGGCATGTGCGCCTCTATCGGACTTGTTTGGAACGTCATACAAATAGTAAACCCTTTTTATACTGAATGGAACCTCGTTATCAGAGTTGATAGCCGTTAAGGCTCCACTTTCCAGGTCTATTCGAGAAAGATTAAGAATCTTAGCGTCGTTAACCGTTGTTCTTTTAGCGTCTATCTTTTCTATCATAATCCTCGGAATTGTATTTTGAGTCACTAAAATGAACGCAGAACGCATTTCCGCTGAAAAGCTCCATTCGTCTCCAAGCATTAGGCGGAACTAATAAACCAATATTTGGTCTATCTAACCGAAACGTCACGACACTACCCGACTCATCAATGGTAACTATATCCACAGCTCCAGATAAAGCAATGATAAGCTCATTTTGAGTTTTGTAGGCATGTCCTCCTCTTCTCTCTCCACTCGGAACATTATAGGTCCAAAAAACTCTCTTAATCTCAAATGGGAATTGTTTAAACTCCTCAACGAATGATAAATTCCCCCTTGGATCGTGAATTTTAGGTATATCTATTAAGTTTGGCTTCATAAACTTACTCTTAGTAAATACTCTCCATAACCACTCTTCAGAAGCGGCTGGGCCAATTCTCTCAACTGTATCGCATCAATGAATCCTTGATCGTAGGCAATCTCCTCGATACAGCCCACCTTCAAACCTTGGCGTTCTTCAATAACTTCCACAAACTGACCGGCCTGCTGTAAACTCGCGAACGTTCCCGTATCCAACCAGGCTGTTCCGCGATCCAACACACCCACTTCCAACGCATCCATCTCGAGATAACGCTTGTTCACGTCGGTAATCTCCAGCTCCCCTCTTGGACTTGGCTTCAAGTTCTTGGCAATATCCACGACGCGATTGTCGTAGAAGTATAATCCCGGTACGGCATAGTCGCTTTTCGCATGCTCAGGCTTCTCTTCAATGGAGAGGGCCTTCATGTCCTGGTCAAACTCCACCACACCATAGCGTTCAGGGTCGCTAACGCGGTAGGCGAAGACCACACCACCCCGCGGGTTCTTACTCGCTTGCAAGACCTGCGCCATGGATGAGCCGTAGAAAATATTGTCCCCCAAGATCAAAGCGACGCTATCATTGCCAATAAAATCGGCCCCTAGGATAAATGCTTGCGCCAATCCTTCTGGACGTTTTTGAATGATGTATTCAAAACGACAGCCCAACTGCGAACCGCCGCCCAATAACTTTTGGAACAAGGGCGCATCGTGAGGGGTCGTGATAATCAAAATCTCATTGATGCCCGCTTGCATCAATGTGCTCAACGGGTAGTAAATCATGGGCTTGTCGTAGACCGGCATGAGCTGTTTACTCACTGCTAATGTGAGCGGATGTAGTCGCGTTCCCGAGCCTCCAGCAAGTATGATTCCTTTCATAGAGGAGAAAGTATGGTTTGAATGTTATGGCGAATTTACAAAATACTATCGCTTGACGTACATGTTGTCGTAATATTCCTGATAGGTTCCGGAGGTTACGTTTTTCAACCACAGGGCATTACTCAAATACCAATCGATGGTGATGGCCAGCCCTTCTTCAAAAGTCACGCTTGGCGCCCAGCCCAACTCTTTGTTGATCTTGGTTGCATTAATGGCATACCTGCGATCGTGACCTGGACGATCTTTCACGTAGGTGATGAGTTTCTCACTGCTGCCTTTTTCACGGCCCAATTTCTCGTCCATCTGCGTGCACAGTACCTTGATAAGATCGATGTTGGTCCATTCGTTAAACCCACCAATGTTATAGGTCTCGCCGTTTTCACCTTCATGGTACACCAGGTCAATGGCACGTGCGTGATCCACCACATACAACCAATCGCGGGTGTACTGGCCATCGCCATACACAGGTAATGGTTTTTCTTCTACGATATTGTTGATGAAGAGTGGGATGAGTTTTTCAGGGAATTGGTTCTGGCCGTAGTTGTTCGAACAGTTGGTCACCACATAAGGGATACCGTACGTCTCGCCATACGCACGGACGAAGTGGTCGGAAGATGCTTTGGACGCACTGTATGGGCTGTTTGGGTCGTAGGCCGTGGTCTCTTCAAATAAGCCTTCTTTTCCCAATGTACCGTACACTTCATCGGTAGAGATGTGGTAAAAGCGCTTGCCTTCGAAATCTGTATGAATACGTTTGAAGCTGTTCAGCAGATTCACGGTACCTAATATGTTCGTTCGAACGAAGGCCAGTGGGTCTTCAATCGAACGGTCCACATGGCTTTCCGCGGCTAAATGAATAACGCCTTCGGGCTGGTATTTATCAAACAAAGCATCAACGGCTGCGGCATCCACGATATCTACTTTTTCAAAGCAGTAGTTGGGCAGTTCATCAACATCACTCAGGTTCTCTAAATTCCCCGCGTAGGTCAATGCATCCGCATTTACGATCTTGTAGTTCGGGTACTTATTTACGAACAAGCGCACGACGTGCGATCCAATAAATCCGGCGCCGCCGGTGATGATGATGTTATTCATACGACTATTCTTCAGGTAGAGGATTTTCTTGTAAATAAATTTAACTCTCTATTAATCTACTTTTGTTAGAGATAAATTATACCAAATCAAAATTTGAGAAATTCAAATCAAAGTTTCTGATGTCATCAAAAAGTGCTTTATCGAGATTTTTATCTAATATCTTGTGTACCACGTGAAACTCCTTAGGGCTGTATCTTGAAGGCAATTTATATAGTCCATGGCATTTGAACTTTAAATTTCCTACGTACATAATCAAATCAAAATCAGCTCGGTGATGTTTTATTAAATATCTTACAACGAGATTAAAATTGCGCGCGGATTTTATCGACACGTCGATCAAAAACAACGTCCTAATTCCTTCATGTAATTTAATACGAAACATAAATTCAAAATCCTTAATATTAACCCTGCCATAATTGCTCTTACCGTAGCTATATCGTTCAGAATTAAAACTTAACGGCTCTTTCTGAATTCGATACGTAGCGACCTCTCTACTAGCTATGAGGGACCCTACAGTAGATGGTAACATTGATAACGCAGCCGAAAGTAGATTGAAATATTTAAGTTTCTTATATATTCCGCCAACCCGATATGGAAGAATGTAAATGTTAAGTTGTCCTATATTACTATATAATTTTCCCTTCGAATAAACCTTATTTACATGAGTATCGGGGAAGCCTAATATTATTGAAACTCCCCTTTGTTTAAAGTTGTCTAACGCACACAAATAACTTTCCAACAATACCATACCGTCGCGAAACCCATCAACAACAAACGAATCAATACCAACGACGAACTTCTCTCTTTTTCCGTCCACAAGATAATCCGAAGGAACAAAAGCAAAATGACCTACAATTCGCGTATTTTCAATTGATAAAACATGATACGAATTTAAGTACGGATTTGAAGTATATTGCGCCGTTAATTCTTTTAGAGAGCGCTCCTGACTAAATATTTCATTAAACAATGACAATATATTAAGTAACTCTTGGTTGGTTAGTTCGTTAGTTTTTTTGAATAGATATTTCATTCAGCCACCTGTAATTTTATATTATTAGACACAAGCATGATTACACTAAAAAGCACTATAAAAATATACTATTTATCGATTAGATATAAAAACGAATAACAGATAGGCAAATTGAGCTCTGAGTTAATCAAAGTACTTTCTACCTCTAATTCGTTTATATATTATTTGAATGGAAAATAAAACCAGTCTTACAGTATGCGTTATGTACCAATTAAGCTGCCAGAAAGTTATTTTTCTTATAAACAAACCTGACAAGCCTATTTTTTGCAAAAAAGGTCCAGGTAAGTTATACTTACCTATCGAGTATCTGAACGCTGCTCCGACCCCTAGGAGTACTTTTCCATTTACTAATGGCTCTATTTGTGCTGCAAAATAATCTTGCTTGGGCGCCGTCATCGAAATCCAAACTAAATCTGCATCGCTCTCATTAATTAGTTTAGCTATACCCTTATAATCGAACGCTTCAACTTCCAAAAAAGGAGGTGAGTGTTTTCCAGCAATTTTTGATCCAAAAGTATTTCGATATTTGGATATAATCTCTTCTAGTACTTCATCTGTGTCGCCAATTAAATAATGCTTTAGACCATTATCTGGATTACTTAGGAGGCTTACAAATAACTCGGGGCCGGAAGTCCGACTTACGTTTTTGAGCCCCCACAGTCGAGACATCCAAATTAAAGGCATACCATCGGGTACGTTTAATAATCCACGTTCGACTATCTGTCGATAATTCTCATTATCTGATGCGTAACATATTGATCGAAAATCCGACACTAAAACTTGAAAGTTGTCCTGTCGACGTGCGGCTTTTTCAATTATAGATATTGAATTTGCTAGTGTCGTAATTGATACTGATACATTACCTATTCTATATCTACCTCTATTCATAACTTGAATTCTTACCAATTAATAGAGTGACGTATACACAACCAAGTTGAGAAGATTCTTTAACGAACATAGATTTCATACGCAAGATGCTATTTCTACTCTTTTCAAAACAATTATTTCTCAAAAAGAGTAGTGAATTTAACTTTTTCAAATATTTCCAGGTTGCCATCTTCGGTAGCGTCTTTGATTATCCTATCGTTTTCGCTAAAGTGTTTATTTGCTATTTCGTATGCCTTCTCCTCTCCAGCTAAATCAGGGGCATCCCAATTTTGCCCCTTTTTATAATACCCAGGAATAAAATGATTTTTCTCTTTTCCGCTACTTTTAATAGACGTTCCTGCTCTTTCAGCTGTGTTGTAATTATGATCCTTTCCCACGATATAAACTTCACTGAAACCCATAAAATAAGCTAACTGTATAGCCGTGTAGGTAACTGATTTACCATTACCGAAAGCCTTAGCAAGTCCTGACCCAAAAGACTGAGAAAATTTGCCGATAATAAAATTTTGGTTAACCGACCTTGAGAATTTTTTTCTCAATTTAAAATTAAAAAAGCAGGTTGTTTCTACATTGTCATATTCTTGGTGAAACTGAAGTATTTGTGATTTTTCATCTATACAACAAAGATAATCTGGCATGAAATCGATTTTATCTTTCAATAGATATATTCTATTCATCCCTATTGTGTGTTCCTTTTTTAGCAAACTAAAATCAATATGCTCTAAACTTGGACCATTAGCTATAATGAAACATCTTTCGCCCTTGTGAATATTATGAAAACCCTTCAGTTTAATCCTGTTTCTTCGGTAAAACCCAAATGGCAAATAGAACATGACAACCTGTGGCACATAAATTATTCTTCGTAGGATTGCTTTAACTATTCTCGAAAAATAGACGTCCTCTTTATTTAAAGACCATACTCTTAACAAACTGTCCAACATAATCCTATAACAACTTACCCATAATTGTAACAGCACCACCATTTCCATCACCCATAAACAATGGACTAACGATTAGGCTTTCTATTTTCCTATCTACCATTACCAAAGACATGTCCTCTACGGCTAAAATAGCTCTCCCTTTGTTATCGGGACATAGAAAAGCTTTGTGGGCCAATTTACCTTCCTCACGATGTAACCATGATGTTATCGAAATAAAATCAAACCCTATACATCTTAGTGAAGGAAAGCGTACCCTAAGGTAATTTGCAAGTGACGCCTTTAATCCGGGATTACTATTCCAATATGCCTCAATTTTTCGCATTTTTTCAAAGCCCGTTCGTATTGCTAAAAACTCTATATCAGGTTTAATCTCCGTTCCATGAAAATCTTGCTCACTAATCAAGTGGCCTGCTTCGCATTTGATATCAATTAATGCCACCTTGTTAAAGACAAAAAAGTCTATTGGATAATCAAAAAGTGAAGGACCATCGTTACTAAAATGACGGGGGACATCGATGTGTGTTCCGATATGATTGTTCGTAAATACCCAACGACTAGAATTAGCCGTGGCCCCCGACGTTATGGACGAATTATCGTCAATAATAATCCTATCACGATTCCCATACGACGGCGTATTTGAATCCAACCTATGGGACAATAAGACGTAATTTTCACTTTCCTCAAACATAATTCAAAATATCTCCTTTAAAATAAACCACTATTTTCTGTTTTCTTACTAACTATGTTATTTAAAACTTCACCGGAATGGACCGTGAACTTGAATCAAGCAGTACTTTACATTAAATTGAGGCTTGACTTATTGGTGCGAGTTCGTCATATTTAGCCATTTATCCTATCTCTCAAAGCACTATTACTTTCTTTATCTATAAGCAATAATCCCCCGACAAATAAAACTATATTATAAAGCTGAAAGAGATTTATTCGCTGGTACAACAATAAAATAAATACCACAAAATAAAACCAACCCCTTTTTGTTGGTGAATAAACCCAAACTAAATAAAAGAAGAACGACACAAACAAAAAACACCCTAATACGCCATGTCTATAGACTAATACTGCATAACTCGACGATCCTTTGTTATCTTCATCATCATACCCTTCAGCACCTAACCCTCTTCCAAAAATTAAATCAGCACCACCCCTCTCAAGGAATCTGTCATAATTATCCGCAAACACCGTGTTCATTCTATTATCACCGGATAATTTCCCGTCGACTATTTCTAATCTCGCAAATATCGTCTGAGAGAAAATATTGTTCCTAGCAGTTAAAAACGTCAGTAATCCAAATAACACAACATACAAGATGTTCTTCAAACTTAATCTAAAAATTATATTCAAAAATAGGATTATATAAAATGCCAAAGACATACTAAGCAATCCTGCCAAAAATATTGTTACGTCTTCGAACGATCTTAAACTAATTCCCTTATAGGATATTAACAGAGCACAGACTGTGCCAACAACACCCGGTTCATCAAAAATACTCATAAACCTTGGAATTATCATGTCTGGTAAAGTTACTTCAAATATATACGAATGGTATGCGGTATTTTTCAAATCGTTCAATGCGCTGATTGACACAAATGGGAGTGTCACAAAAAATCGAATCACATAAACTACAATACCCAAAAAGAATATGGCAGACAACAGTTTCCTGAACACAAGAAATATCTTCAACTTATACCGATTAGGTAAGACTAAATAACATAAAGATAAGAATAATATAGGGGAAAAATCGTGATATGTAGTCCCTCCAAAATAATAGTAAATACCACAAACTAAATATAAAGATGAAATGCGTATAATTTCTGAACTTATTCGAATGGAATTAATAGCAAATAACAAAAACATTATTCCAGATATTGCATTCGCACCCGACGTTCCAGACCATATAAAATATGGCTGTAGAGAAAGCATGACTAAAATAGCAAGAATCAATACTCTTATGTCCTTAGTTGGAAGTGAAACGGTGATCATGCGACTTTATCCTTTACCATCGATGTAAATAAGCTTTTAGCCTCAAAGCTAAATTATTCTTTAATGCCCAATAAGGCATGAATAGCTTCAACAATGCTGATAGGCTACCCATTTGGATTAGCTTAGTTCTAGACTTAACTAAATGAAGAATGGATAATTTCCTATTTGAACCAGACATGTGTGTAAACATAGTGTAGTGATAGTCTTGGACCAAATTAAATTCAACAAAGCGCTCATGGTATTTCTCAAATATTTGGCTATACGATTCATACCATAAATTCATATTCCTAGAAAGATTGTTTAAGTGCTGACGCCGGTAAACTAAGACTTTGTCCAAATGTGCGAACTTATAACCCAGTGAAATCCTAATCCACATCTCTCGATCCTCAAAACTCATGCTCTCATCAAAGTAGCCAACTTTTGTAAAAACCTTCTTTCTTATCAAAGTAGATGGGGCCACTATTGCGTTTTTTATTAGAATTAACGGCATTATATCCCCTTCAAATTCTTTTCCACCATCGTGGAGATATACTTCTTCACTACGCTCATTTAAAACAAATGCGTTAGTATGACATACAGCGTAATCTTCACCCAACGACTCCATAAGGTTTACCTGGTCCTTTAGCTTATCCAAATGCCAATAATCATCGGATGCACAGCTCGCAATATACTTTCCATGAGCCATCTTAAGAAACGTATTAAGATTCTTTACGACACCCTTATTTCTAGGGTTTGAATGAAAAGTAAACCCATGTTTTTTACTAAGCGATCGAATAACATTAGCGCTATTATCTTTCGAGCAATCGTCTATTACTATTAACTCTATATTTTCGCGCCCATAGGACTGATTTAATATAGATTCTATTGTCTTTTGAATGTAACGCCCATGATTATACGATGGAACTATAACCGAAACTAAAGGCCTTGTATCAACGTGCGAAAACATATTCTCTTAATGAATAAACCAGAGTTACTAAATACACTGAATAAATGACTGGATGTGCATAAACTGCGCCAATTGCCCCATATCTTTCTGCCATGAATATCGTAAGAAAATAAGTGATAATTGCAAATACAACAGACAATAGAATATACATTTTCGCTTTCGCCTTTGCAATCAAAAGATAGGAAAGAAAAAAAGATGCGATTTTAATAAAGTCGCCTAATAGCTGAGGGAGGAAAAATCTTTCCATTCGCGCAAATTCCTCTGAATAAACTAAGAATATCAGCTCTAGCCTATATCGATATAATAGCAATAAAGCCATGGCCAAAAGAGGCAGTACTGTTTTTTGTCCTTGAAAAATTTCGAGTCGTATCATTTCGTGTCCAGAAATACTAGATAGTTTCGGTAAGTAATAATATGACAGAGTTATTGTAACAATACTTAAGTATGAGTTTGATAATTTTATCATACCGCTCCAGATTCCAGCATCACCGATTGAGATATTTTCCGCTAGATAGTTACGAATTCCGATATTAACTAAGGGTCCTAGAACTAATGTGCAAATCCCCATCGCAGTAAAGGCTAATAACTTAAGGGTTACTTGCATATCAATTCGTTTGAATAACGCAACCTTGTTGTATAGCTTTAATGATATGGTATACCTCAACGCAATTAGAAACACTATACTCTGTGTTACACTCAGGGCCATTAATGCACCCGGGAACCCAGAATGTCTTAACAAGAGTACTACTAACACTAAAGTTAGTAGACTACTAGTAATATTTATTATCACTAATTTTTTAATATTCCCGATGCCATTTAATATTCTTACTAATAGAGTATTCAAGGCGAAAAAAATGCAGTTAAATGCGAATATTTGAATAATATAAGTATATTCATTTGTTTGGAATAATTTCGATGAAATCTCTACAGCGAAATAATAAATAATTATACCAATTACAGTAGCTGAAATTATAGTTACTCTTAAAGAACTCGACAATACTTTTAACAAGAGTGAATCATCTTGTTTATACTGAGCTGTATATTTCACAACCCCTTGTTGTATTCCGCCCGAAGCCACAGAAGTGCTCAACGTTACAAAATCAACAAATTGGCTTATCAATGCTACACCAGACGCTCCAAACGTTAAGGCTACGATTTTCATTATAACGACTCCTGAAACCTGGGCAATAACAGTACCGATACCGGTCAACAAACTGGTATTAATCAATTCATTTTCCCTTAAACTTTGGAATAAGGTCTTAATCTTCACGATAGTTGTTAATCACTTTGACAATGAATTTAACATCATCCATATCCATTACCGGGCTTATCGGTAAACTTAATACCTCTTGATGAATATTATTGGTAAACTCAACGTTACAATCACCATACTTCTTGTATGCTTCCTGCTCATAAGGAGGAATAGGGTAATGTATCAATGTTTGAATATTATTATCTTGCAAATAACATTGCAAACGGTCTCTATTTCGAGTTTTTATCACATACAAATGCCAAACATGTTCAGTTGTATCAACCGGCATTTCAGGTAATGTAATACTCTTATTGTCGATTTCCGAGGAATAATAATGTGCAATGTAACGTCTTTGATGTGTTTCAGTATCTAAATACTTTAGTTTGACAGATAAAAACGCCGCTTGAATCTCATCCATGCGACTGTTTAATCCGAGATACTTATTTTTATACTTTTCTTCAGATCCGTAGTTGGCAGTTGCCCGTATGATTTTAGCCAACCCATCATCATCTGTAGTTACTGCTCCTGCATCTCCTAGAGCCCCCAAATTTTTGCCTGGGTAGAAACTAAAACCTGCTGCGTCTCCTATGGCTCCCGTAGGAATTCCATTCCAATTCGCTCCTAATGCTTGTGCGTTGTCTTCAATAATCTTTAAGTTGTGTTTCCTAGCTATGTTCTCTAACTCCTTGGACCAACAAACCCTACCGTACAAATGCACCACCATAATAGCTTTGGTACGTTCTGTAATACTAGCATCTATTCTCGAGATATCTAGATTAAAGTTATTGCGATCTGGCTCAACGAATACAGGTACCAAGCTGTTATCAGTTATGGCTAGTACACTAGCTATGTATGTGTTGGCTGGAACAATTACTTCATCACCGGGATTTAAAACACCCATTTCTAAATAGGCTTTCAATATTAGCCGTAATGCATCTAAGCCGTTTCCTACTGCGATAGCATTCTTGGTTCCAGTGTAGGCTTGCAATTCCTTCTCGAATTGCTTAACCCGATTACCCAACAAATACCAACCTGAATCAATTACACTGCTAGCAGCATGTTTTAATTCTTGCTCGTATTGAGCATTAATTTTTTGTAAATCTAAAAATTTAATCATAAAATTTTCAATTGTTTCACGCAACTGGATGTAAGGCTACTTATCATATATTCAAAGACACCGGCCTCTCTATGTTCTCTACGCATAATTATAATCTTGCTATTAACACAACATGACTCATCTTGGCGTAAAAATTATTTAAAGTATTTCCTTGAATACCTTACTTTACTATGGGCACGTGACCGAATTATATTATTATTTCTTAAATATTATTCGAGCATTAATAGTACAGCCATGGCCGTTGCAAAATCTTTAGTATGAGAAATACTAATCGATATCTCAAATTTAAAATCACTTTGATGAATTTTTTCAATTAAAACTGTAGGAGCCTGATTTTTTGCGCAAATTATTTCAACATCTTTTATATTTACCGATTTAATTTGACTGAATGATTTAACTACAGCCTCTTTAGCACACCATATCCCTGCTAATGACTGTTCAGAATTATTTTTATTAATAGCATAATTATATTCGCTTTCAAAAAAAATATTTTTTAATAGTTGACTTTTTGATTGAAGTAGTTTTTTGAATCTATCAACAGATTCTATATCCGTTCCAACTAATAATTTCATTTACAATTTAAATCAGGTAATTCAATTAAGTTCAATATTTCTATTTCCCCATGGCCAGGGCAAATTATTGTATTCCCATTAAAGTTATTAAGGATTTTATTAATCGAATCAACAGCAATTAACCTATCACTTTTCTTTGATCTTGTATGGATTTTTACACCTGGAATTAATGCGTCTCCAGTGAAAAGGTAATTGCTGATACTAAATGAAATACAATCGTTATTATGACCAGGAGTGCTTATTACTTCTGCAATAGTTCCATTCTTGAATAATTCGATCTTTGAATTTTCCTTAACAAAACTAATATTGCTGTGATTTATAATATATGGCATTTCCATATAATAAGAACCATTAGATTTTGCTGAATACATCCCTTCATTAGCGAAATCCGATGCATAAATAATAAGATCATGGAATTTTTCACAAATATCATTAACACCATATATGTGATCAATATGTGAATGGGTTAAAAGAATCCCTTCTACTGTTTTATTGTTTTCATTAATCCAGCTTAATATTTGATCACTCTCACCTGGGTCGATCACCCAAACATTTCTTTCATCAATTGTGTGAACTATATATGAATTGGAGGATAATATTTTATTGATGAATTTCTTTACAATCATGAACTATAGACTCCTTTTCGCTTCTTTAGAACAAAATTCAATCAAAACCCCATTTGTCTTTCTGGGGTTTAGAAAACCAATATCCATACCTTCTGCTCCTAAACGGGATACTCTATCAATCAATTTGAAACCATTTTCTTTTGCATTATTCAAGGCGTCATTTGTATTATCGACAGCAAAAGCAATATGATGAATACCTTCTCCTCTTTTTTCAATAAACGATCCTATCGGTCCTTCGAGTGTAGTTGATTCCAATAATTCAATCTTTGTTTGACCAACCATGAAGAATGCTGTTTTTACGAATTGATCCTCGACAATTTCTATTGCATAACAATTTGTTCCAAGCAGCTTTTCAAAAACGGGAATGCTTATTTCTAAACTTTTAACAGCAATTCCAATGTGATCTATATTTGTTGTTATCATTTGTAGTAGGATTAAATGTGATGTAATTTAAATGTGCAGAACAACTCCCCCGTAAGAATATCCTACACCAAAACCAGCCAATAGTACATTCCCTTTTAATTTATTGTCTTTTTGCGCCTCGACAAGAGCGATTGGAATTGTTGATGAAACAGTGTTTCCTACTTCTTCCAGATAAGTGTAGAACTTATCTTTATCTATCGCAAGCAATTTACGAAGGTAATTTATCATATACTTATTCGCTTGATGAAAAACAAAAAGATCAATTGATGATTGCTTAATTTTATTTTTTACCAAAGTTTCTTGTACAAGTTTGGGCACCGCGTTTGATGTGAAATTAAATACTGCACTACCATTCATCCGAAGATAATCTGATGAAAATGGATTTTCTTTCTCATCAAAAACAAGGTCATTTAGTTTTTGTGAAGCTCTACTAGCACCAGTCTTGACGATTAAATCATTAGCGCCGCTACCATCAGTCCCTAAAGAAAAATTTCCTATTTCCGCGAAACCTTTATTAGAAACAATTGTAGCACTTGCTGCATCGCCAAAAATAGTTCGATTACTTTTATCCTTTGGATGAATATATTTCGAATAAGTTTCCGCAGTAATTAGTAAAATATTGCTAGCAATTCCACCTAATACTAATCCTTTTGCTAACGACAAACCATAAACATATCCTGAACAACCAAGATTAAAATCCAAGGCACCTACATTAGTATTCAAACCAAGACTATTCTGAATAATACAGGCAGAAGTTGGTAAAAAGTAATCTGGACTTTGCGTACAAAAAATCACAAAATCTATTTCCTCTTTATTTACTAATGGATTATCATTAAAAAGTTTTTCCGCAGCTTTAGTGCCCATATCAGTAGATGTTTCATCTTCTCCAGAAATATGTCTTTTATTTACGCCAATTTTAGATGCGATTTTCTCGATACTCCATTCGGGGAAAAGCCTGACAAGCTCATCATTCGTTAGAATTTTTTCCGGCAAAAAGTAGGAAATGGCTTTAATATACGCTTTCATAATTGCATTTTCTTTTAAACTAAAACACCTTCTCCTCCTCCTGTTATATCAATAGAGGAGCCTGTCATCCAAGACGATGCGTTCGATAATAAATATATCGTCAAGTAAGCGATATCTTCAGGATTGCCGTAACGTTTAAGTGGATATTTCATTTCGCTTTCTTTGTACTCCTCCTGTGTTATCGAGCTTCCTGACAAAATCATATCTGTCCAAACCATTGCTGGACAAATACTATTAACTCTAATTTTTCGATGTGCTAATTCAAGCGCTAAAACCTTGGCATATGCAATAATTGCTCCTTTAGAGGCGCTATAAATCGAATTCCCAATAGATGGTGAAAAAGGAGCTCGCGAAGCAATAAATACAACCGATGATTCTTTTTTTAATAATTTATTAGATAGAATTGATTTTTGAAGCATAATGGGTGCTTCTAGATTTATTGCAATAGTTTCATTAAATGATGAAGGCGAAATGAAATTACATAATTCTCTTTTTACACTTATGCCCGCATTTTGAACAACTCCATCTAATTTAGGAAGTTGCATAACTAAGTTATCGATATCATTCTTTTTTGTTAAATCAGCAACTATGATTTGATGGTCAAGACCCAACATCTCGTTTTTTGTTTGCATTAATTTAGCTTCCGACCTAGATGTAATTATTACATTTGCGCCCAATTTCGAACATTGAATCGCAATGCTTTTACCAATACCTGAAGATGCGCCAGTTACTAGAATTGTTTTACTTTTCAAAGAAAATGGATTATACATATAATTATTTCTTAGACTCTATCAACTGAAATAGTTCTTTAACAGTATCCACCTTCTCCAGCTCTTCAGCGTTCAAATGAACCGAATAGTTAATTTCTATCATACTAATCATTGCTAAAGCATGCAAAGATGACCACTCATCATTATCTCTAAATCTTGTGTCAGACGTGACACTCTTAATGTCTAAATCGTCAAAGACATCTTCTAAATTCTTAATAAAATTAATCATATTTATTATTTTAAAATTAGATTTTATTTATGGGTTTATAAATTCGTGTTTCCGATAAATTGCAAGCAATACTTCCCCAAGATAATCCAATACCATAAGCACACATTATTACTTTATCAAATTTCATATTATCATTTTTTTCATCCGAATTAAATAAGTCGGTAAGCAACAATGGTATTGTTGTAGGGCCAGTATTTCCGTAATTTGCAATATTTATTGGCAACTTATCTTTATCAATTTTCAAACGTTTGCGCAAAAAGCTAAGTGTAAATCGAGTTGCCTGATGCATTGCAAATAAATTAACGTTATCTTTCTCCCAATTCATATATTGCAGAATGGTTTTTATACTTTGCTGTCCGCGTTTAATTATGAAATTAAAAACGCTTGTTCCATCCATATATAAATTCTCCTGTGTACGGATATTTCCATCGAGATCTTCATATTCTTTTCTTGTTAGTTCAGAGGATCGATTTCTATAACCACCCGCAGGGATAATCACTTTATCATATTCGCTACCATCAGAGCCAATATGGAATCCAAGCTGCCCTATTCCTTTGCATACCATTGTCGCTGAACCACAGTCGCCAAAAACCATCTTTTGCGCTCTATCTTTAGAATTAATTAGTTGTGTTGTAGTGTCACCCGCTAGAACTAATACTTTTTCACAAGCTCCTGAACCAATAAGAGATGCTGCTTGAAATATGCCGTAAATATAACCTGAACAACCATATGGAATATCAAAACAAACCAATTCCTTTGACAAACCTAATCGATCTTGAAGTATAATTGAAGATACAGGAGCTCTATAATCTGCAGTTTGGGATACGAAAACTAGGCCATCTATATCATCTTTACTAATTTTTTCTTTATCTATGAGATATTTTGCCGCATTAAAACACATGTCTGAAGCTGTTTGGTCTTCATTTGCAACATGCACTCTGTTTACACCCGTGGCATTCATTATCATTTTTACATTTTTCTCTCCAAATGAATCCTTAAGCGAATTCATCTCCATAATATTAGTGGGTAAAAATGTTGCTATTGATTGAATAGTTACATTATTTATTAAACATTTCATGTTATTTTATTTAATGTGTCTTGTATATAAATTGTTTATACCTAAGAAGGTATATTTATGATTTCCCATAAAATGATTTATACCAACTTTTTGTATGTTTCCATGTTAACAGAACATTTATTTTAAAATAAAACCGCCGTCTATCACAATATTCGTACCAGTAACCCAACTTGATGCATTGGAAAGTAAGTATATAGTGCCATGAGCTACATCTTCAGGTTGTCCGATTCGCTTTAAAGGATATTGTTTTAATTTATCCTGAATTTGATCCTTTGAGAATAATTCACCAGCAATTTCTAGTATGTTGGTTTGAATAAGTCCTGGATTAATACTATTTACACGTATTTTTTTTGAGGCCAAATCAATTGCTGCACCTTTTACAAACCCATTTATTGCTCCTTTAGAAGCAGAGTAGGATGATTCTCCAAGTGATGAAATATAAACACCCGAAATTGAAGATATGAATACAATAGATGATTCCCTTTTTAGTTTTTTCTCTTTAACTAATAATGAAGTAAGTATAATAGGAGAGATTGTATTTAACCCTATAATTTCCTCTAAACTATCCCTTTTGTAAAATTTAACAGTCATCAATTTAGAAATGCCTGCACTATTTACTAAACCATCTAAAGGAGGACATTGCTCAACAAGTGAATTCAATTCTTCATTGGATGATAAATCTGCAATTATTTGAATGTGATTACTGCCCTCCAATAACAAGAATGTATCATTTAACCGCTGAGCACTTCTTCCCGTAATTATAATTTTCGCTCCCATTTTGGAGCACTCAATGGCGATACATCTACCTATACCCGAGGAAGCACCAGTAACAAGGATAATTTTTCCTTCTAAGGAAAATGGATTATACATCACTTATATTATTTAGATTGGGCTAAATTAAATAGTTCCTCAATCGTATTGCAGCTACGTAAGTCTGCTCCTGTAATTCTCTTTTCCATCTCTTCATCAACCATCGCCATGACAGACAAGGCTGACAACGAATCCCATTCGTCCAAATCTTTAAAAATAGTTGATTTTGTGAATAATGCGATATCGGTCTCTTCAAATTGTTCAGCGAACAGTCCAACAAATTTCTTTAACTCCATGATTAAAAATTTTCTTTATTAATTAATTGATATTTCGGAATCTCTAAAAGAGAAGATACTTTACTTTTTGGATACATTCTAGCGACTATTTTCTGCAAAGTATCATCTGGGCCTACTTCGTAATACTCATCTACACCGTAATCATTCATGTTTTTCACCATATTAGTCCAAAGTACAGGGTGAGTAATGTGCTTAATTAAGTTGCTTTTGATTTTAGCAACATCAGTATGTGCCTTACCATCAACACATTGATAAATCGGACATACGGGGTTATTAAATTTTGTAGCATTAATTAGATGTCCCAGTTCTTTCATGGCTTCTTCCATGTAGGGGGAGTGAAAAGAACCGCCTATATTTAACGGAACCGCCCTTTTCGCACCCTCCATTTTAAATGCCTTACATGCCGCTCTGATACCCTTTTTAGAACCTGTAATAACCACTTGACCAGGGCCATTGTGATTCGCAAAATAAATCGGTTCGTCAGTTTTTTTGGAAATCTCTTTAATCCTTTTATCTACATAATCATCTGACAAACCAATTACCGCTCCCATAGCCGTCTCTTGACCTTCACATACTTTTTGAGCTATGATGGCCCTATTAAGTACAAGATTTAATCCATCCTCGAAAGATAGCGTCCTATTAACAACTAAAGCCGCGAATTCACCCAACGAATGGCCTGCAACTACTTGCGGGACAATGTCTTTCTGTGTCATTGCGAGGATAACAGAATATAAAAACACCGCTGGCTGCGTATTTATTGTTGCCATTAGCTCTATCTCCGTTCCTTCAAACATAACATCTGTGATGCGTCTGCCTAGTATATCATTGGCGCTTTCAAAATAATCTCGAGCTATCGAGAAATTATCGTAGAGCTCTTTACCCATACCTTGCCTCTGAACACCTTGTCCAGGAAACATTAATGCCTTCATCGTACTAAGTTTAGTTTAAATATTCTCTCATTCAAAACTCACATTTCTCTAACCGAATGTAGTATTTGCAAGTTTACTTTTAAGTAAGAGGTACGTTTTCTTGGTTAAAACAAAATATTCCTCCGTGTCACTGCTATATACAAAATCGCCCCCAAGGATTCTGTTGAATTTTATAGCTCTTACGTTTTGCTTATTAATGTTGCCGAAGCTGACTGATTTATCTAACAACTCAAAGCCTATGTAAAAAGCTATTAATGTAGCTTTTAATGGGACATCAAATTCACAACTCGACTTAAACACTAGGCTACCTGAAATAAAACTATCCTTTTGAATATTGTGTATTCGATTAACACCAACTGGTTCGCCATCGACATAATAAATCAGATAATAATCAGTGCCCTTATATTCTCTTTCTTTGTATTGACTAATCCACTTCTCTTGATGGCTAATGTTTGATGATGTTTGTTTTAAAAACCGCGCTCGTTGTTCTTTTCTTAAATCAACTATAAACCTAGCATCTGATTCATTCACAAAGCGAATAAATAGTCCATACATGTTTAACTCAAAATTACTCGGTAATATCATAAAAATTCAAAGAGTGTGTAAAATTTTATTATTAAACATAAATGTCACTCAAAATGGATGCAAACACAGCTTATCAAACTATTTCAACTTTGATTTCTACTTTTTATAATTGACTCTATCATTTCAAAGTCCGATTCATTAGAAATCTTAAGGCCCTCAAGAGGAGGAATATCGTATAATATTCTTCTATCGCCTAAAACAGCAAATCCTTTATTAACATATCTATCGATAAACTCTTTTCGTTTCCAAATGCTCACAGCCCAGTTTAGAGTGGATACAGGTTTATTCTCCTGAGTAGGTCGCAAAGGCTGATTCAGGTCAATGTTCAGCGGTCTGCTTTCAATAAATGCTTGCATTTTCGTAGACGTGCATGTTATTAGGGTATCATTTTCATTCAATTCACTAAGAAACTGTTCTACAGCCAATCTTATCGTTTCCGCTTTTAAAAGCGGGCACACAGGGTTCAACATCACAAAAATATCCGCGTCTGTAAATTTAGCAAAATCAAAATTAAATTGATCACTAGTGGTTTCATCCGTACAAAGTTCGTCAGGTCTTTGATAAACTTCAAAACAATCACTATTTTTCAATACAGATGACTTGTGCTCACTAATTAAAACGTGGCTATCCGTATTCAACCATACCTCGTCGAATATTTTAGCTTCCAATGCTGAATTCAACATATATTCTACGACACGCAGTGAACCAATTCTTCGCACATTTTTGTTCTTAGCTCTTTTGCTATTAGCACGAACCGGTATGTGACATACTATTTTCATTGAACAGCGATTTTTAAGTACGACAGATATACACTTTCTTCGACATATAATAACTCAATCTTCTCTATTTCTTTGAGATTAACTATTGCAATTTTACCCGGAAGATTCTTTTTATCTTTTTTGATGATATTAAAGAGATCATAACAATTGAAATCAGGCAAATTATCGTAGCCGTATTCGGATATAATAAGATTCACTATATCTTGATATTTTTCATAACTCTTTTTATTGACTAATTTAAGAAGCTTTAACTCTAATGATATTCCTGCGAGCACCGCTTGGCCATGCGGAATTTTAAAATTGGAGACCGTCTCTATTGCATGACCGATAGTGTGACCCCAATTATTAAATAATCGTCGGGCTTTATCAAACTCATCCTCTTCAATTATTTCTTTCTTAATATTCAAAGTCCTATGAACTAAAGCTTGGTAATCAAATGACGTTAGTTCGCTAAACCCCTTTCCTAACAATCGATTATACCAATTAAAGTCTGAAACTTTATTTAAGAATGCATAATGATACAACTCTCCTATTCCGCTCTTTAGGTTCGATTCATTTAGTGTTTTCAAAAACCCAACATAGAGATAAATACACCCTGGAGGATGAAAGTTTCCAATGACATTTTTTGTGGAATTAAAATTTATCGAGCTCTTGCCTCCTATGCAAGAATCGCCCATAGCTAAAAGTGTGGTGGGCATAAAGTCCCATTCAATTCCACGAAAGTATAGTGACGACGCAAAAGTTACTATATCCTGAATGACACCGCCACCAATAGCCAAAACTTTTGAAGATCTATTCAACCCTAAAGATAACATTAATTCAAATATTTCAATAATTTCCTTGTATTCTTTAGCCTTTTCCGTTGAGTTTATTTTAATGAGCGGACCCGTGATTCTTATATTATGGCTTTTAAAAACTTTGTTGTCAACTATAACTAAATCATATTTTTCGTACAAAAAGGAACTTAAAGAGTTTAGTTCCTCAACAAAGTAAATACTTGATTTGCTTTTTATGGAAAGTTTAAATTGTGAATCCTCCATCTATAATAATATTTTGACCACTTATATATGTATTATCATCACTTGTCAAAAACTTTATTAGTCTCGCGATTTCTATTGGCTCTGCTAATCTTTTAAGTGGGATTTTCGCTTTAATTTCTTCTAATTCATGATCGGTGTTTGTCTGTGCAGTCAACGCTGTTAAGGTAAATCCCGGAGAAACAAGGTTTATTAAAACTTCCTTATTTGCGTATTCCAGCGCTAAGGTTTTAACAAGACCTGTTAAAGCGTGCTTAGTAGCGCTATATACACTTCTTCCCTTTCTTGTAGAGACCCCCCATATTGAAGAAACAATTACCACCCTTGATAACTTGTTATATTTGAATAGCTGTCGAAGCACTCTAAACTTTGACGTCACATTAACTTCGAACATCCTGTCTAAATCGTTGTCTTCAATTTCCTCGAAGGCTGATGGCAGATTTATTCCCACACAATCTATCACTATGCCAACATCTCTAATTACTGACAGATCAATATTCTTTTTGGATAAATCCAACAGGATATTAGTCACCCCATTTACTTGACATGGAGTTCTCGAGATGTTTATTGTATTGTATCCTTTATTACAAAAAAGCTGCGTCACTGAATAGCCAATGCCGCTACTTCCGCCTAAAACTAGGACTTTAGGTAAAGTATTCATATGGGACTTTAATTACTGTTTTTTTTACTCTTGATTGATTTTGACTCTTAAGCATACCTAGATGCCCGTCCTTTGGGAAAAAAACAAAGACATCGCCGGTCGTCATGTATAAATCTGTAACTATAGCTGGATGGACCTCGTAAACACAAAAATCCGTTTGCTCATCGTAAGAAATCATATTCGCCAGGCGGTTCGACGTATCGAATAATTGCATTATTTCAGCCCCTTCGAACATAATCTGTATATCTACGAACTTCTTATGAGACTCATAAAAACAATTTTCCAGCTCCTTCGTTTCAAAAACCTGTTCCAAGGCAAATATATCAGATCCCAATTCACGCCTAACCATTGATTTATTCTGGCTATTCAATCTATGAGATATATTGTCCAAATCGTTGAGATACTTTTTGATTTCTGGTATATTCATTATCTCTAAACAAGAACAAGTGGAGAATTTTGTTATAATTGCCATCAAAAGAGATTTTTTATGGCTGCCATACCCATTGCATGAACAGCTTCCCGCGAATTACCCCCTATGTGAGGTGTGCATATTACATTTTTTAAAGAAAGTAATTCATTTGACATCGGGGGTTCATTGATATATGCATCTATTCCGAGTCCTCCTATTTTATTGGCTTTTAATGATTGTAGTAACGCGTCTTCATTGAAAATACCTCCTCTTGCTGTATTGATTAATATAACACCATCCTTCAACTTACTAATATTAGATACATTGATTAAGTCCTGAGTTTCTTCATTCAATGGTGTATGAACTGAAATGATATCGCTCTCCTTGAAAATTTGCTCTTTCGAAGCGATACAGACGTGCTCAGGTTTTGATTCAAAAACTGTTAGAGAAGTATCATTTGCTAAGACATTAACATTAAAGGGCGCCAGTAAGACTGATAAATCCTTGCCAATATTTCCATAGCCTATAATTCCTATTGTCTTACCGGAAATTTCAAATCCCCCAGATTTATTCCACTTACCTTCTTTTAAATCAATCGAAGTAGAATAAATATTTCTAGCAAGTCCTAAAATCATTGCCAAAGTCATTTCAGAAACCGATCTTTTGTTTACGCCAACGGGGTATTTAACGTTAACGTTAAATTCTTTACATGCGTCAAAATCGATGTTATCCAAGCCAACACCGTATTTAGAAATCAATCGAAGCTGAGGACATTTTCTCAATAGATCTACATTAATTTTGTCCAATCCAATAATAGCTGTATCACAATCAGCCAAAAATTCGACTAACTCATCATGATTAAATCTTCTACCGAAAGGGTTAACCTTGACTTCGGCTCCGATGTTTCTTAACTCAGAGACTAATTCTAGATTAGAACTAAAACTGACTGTAGTAACTCCAACTCTCATACTATTCTTTGAAATTGTAAACATTCTCAACTAACTTTAAAGTGCTAAGCGCATCTTGTATCGAACCATTCTGAACGGGTTTTTTTTCTGAAATACAAGAATAAAACTCTTCAATCTCTAATTGCCAAGAGTGATCGTTTTCAAACCAGACTACATGTTCTTGCGGCTTTCCCATAGCCCATGTTATGTCTTCGAATTCCCGAAGTCCATACTTTATTGTTTCTGGAGCATAAGACCTTGTGCCAGATAAAATACCGTCAAGATTTATGTATCCATTTTGAAATGTTAATTCTAACAAAAATTTGTGTCTCCATTGGGTAGCGCTTGAATGTATGGACGCAATTGCCCCTTCATTACCTTCGAGGAGAACAAAAGCGTTATCTTCCGAGTCTATTTTCCAAAATAACGTCTTAACTAAGGCATATTTAACGCTAAATTCGTCCTTTGATAAGTATCGGACTAAATCGAGCATGTGTATTCCCTGATCTATTAGTATACCTCCTCCAGACACATTCTTGTAATTTCTCCAGTTTTTGTCGTAATCAATACTTCCTGCCTTACCGTAAATACCTCTAATTGTGATTAACTTACCAAACTTACCCTCATCAATCATTTTTTTCGCTTCTGAAATACTGTAATGATATCTGTGGTTAAAGCCATATTTCAATATTATCTCATGGTCATGGAAAACTTCTGCTACTTTTTCTAATTCTTCAACGTTTCTTGCAGGAGGTTTTTCACAAAAAACATGAATACCCCGTTTCATGGCTTGTATAGTGTAATCTGCCAGAACATCATTAAATGCACAAATAAACACGGCATCGAGATGCTGCTCTAATAACTCTGCATAAGTAGAAGATCTGTGTACTGTATTAGGTATACGGGTATTCTTGTTCTTGTCGAGAATAGAAACAATTTCAAAACCGTTATGCTGCAATAAATATTTATATCTAAGTTGGCCAATTTTCCCAAATCCAGCTATTCCAACCCGAATCATAATTTGAACTCCTTAATGTTCATGTTTTGTGTTTCGTCTCTTTCCCATTCAAAAATGTTCATAAATGCATCAAGCCATAAATGTAGATAGACTTGATGAGCGCATTCAACCATACCGTAAGTTTTGAAAGGATAATAAACACTAAAGTTCGCGCGTTGTCTCGATTTATTGTTTGATTTGAGGCCACTCAAAGCAATGGATTTAGCACCTACTTTTTTGGCATAATCAAGGACACAGACTATGTTTGGGCTATTTCCAGAAGAGGATATTGTGACGACAATATCGTTTTTACATAAGCTGTAAATTTTTGAAAATTCTTGAAAAGCCTCTTCATATGAGTAATCATTGGATAGTGCAGTTAATAAAGCGCTATCACTTAAAGACAAAGAAGGTATGCCTCCGTTTTTTGACCAATCAAGTGCCATGTGATTAGCAAAACTTGCACTAGCCCCATTCCCAAAAAAGAATATTCTACCATTTTTATTTTGCGTTTGCTTAGTTATATTCAACAAACCCTCTAAAAACTTTGAGGATGACTTCTCGATGGCATCAACTTCGTAAACTGGCCTAGAAAGGACAGTAAAAAAAGATTCCAAATAATTCTTAGAATATCCCATAAATTAATAACGTTTAAACATTAATTGCTCGGTTAAAATATATTTCTTCGTAACATCCATCATTTGCAAATTATACGCATATGTTTTAAGGTTTTTGAAGAAGGCCTAATGAAATAGACGTCCTAATGACAGCCGCTTGCAACTAAACCTGCATACCAACATCTATTACTATAGTCTTTGATTTGATGAATTATCTAAAAACCATGCATACGTCTTTGAAACACCTTGCCTTAAATCTATATGTGCCTTCCAGCCATGGCTATTGTATTTTCGAGTATCCATTAGTTTTCGAGGAGTTCCGTCGGGCTTACTGATATCCCATTTTATTTCTCCTTTGTGTCCAACAATAGTCTGGATAAGTGTCGCTAACTCCTTAATCGTTAAGTCAGCTCCGGTCCCAACGTTATAAATATGCTCCTCAAATTTATTCTCGAGAGCAAACAGAACCGCTTGGCCCAAGTCGTCAACGTGCAAAAACTCACGCATTGGAGATCCTGTTCCCCAAAGTTCAACGGGAGTGTTTCCGTTTATTTTTGCTTCGTGAAATTTTCGAATCATTGCAGGTACTACATGTGAAGACATGAAATCAAAGTTGTCATTAGGACCATAGAGATTAGTTGGCATAAGAGATACATAATCTCTTCCGTGTTCTTTTCTAAGCGCCTCAATTACCTTAACTCCTGAAATCTTGGCAATTGCATACCATTCATTCGTTGGTTCAAGAGAGCCCGTAAGTAGATAATCTTCTTTCAATGGCTGCGGCGCAAACTTTGGATAAATACAGCTCGATCCCAAGAAAATGAACTTGGGCACATCGTTTTCATGCGCAAAACGAATGAGGTTGTTTTGAATGAGCATATTATTCATCAAGAACTCGTAAGGATATGTGTCATTCGCAAGAATACCTCCAACCTTTGCTGCAGCGTCTATGATAGCAACGGGCTGCTCGGTTTGTATAAACTCCTCAACAGCCTTCTGATCCCGTAAGTCTAACTCCTTTGAAGTCTTTCCAACAATATTGGTATACCCTTCAGCTTCAAGTGCTCTCCAACATGCTGAACCCACCATACCTCGATGGCCTGCAATGTATATTTTATCCGACTTCTTAATCATTACTCAAAGTAATTTAGAGTTTGGTAGCCTCCATCTTGAAGGTATTTATCCTTTTGCATCAGTACAAGATCGGAGCTCATCATATCCTCTACAAGTTCATCCAACTGAATTTGAGGTTCCCAGCCCAGTTTCTCCTTGGCTTTGGTAGGATCTCCTATCAACAAGTCCACTTCTGTCGGACGGAAATATTTTGGATCAATGGCCAAGACTTCTTTACCTATTTCTAGCTGATATTTAGAGTTATTACACTTTGCAACTTTAGCTACTTCACCAACTCCTAAACCAGAGAATTCTAATTCGATACCTACGTGATCAAAGGCCATCTTTACAAAGTCACGAATCTTAGTGGTTTTCCCTGTAGCTATAACCCAATCTTCAGACTCTTTGGCTTGCAAAATCATCCACATCATTCGAACATAATCCTTAGCATGACCCCAGTCTCTTTTAGAATCTAGGTTACCGAGAAAAAATTTATCTTGAAGCCCTAGCGCGATACGAGAAACCGCGCGAGTGATTTTTCGCGTTACAAAAGTTTCTCCACGAATTGGGCTTTCGTGATTAAAGAGTATTCCGTTAGATGCAAATATTCCATAAGCCTCACGGTAATTCACAGTAATCCAATACGCATACATTTTTGCCACCGCATAAGGAGAGCGCGGGTAGAAAGGTGTATTCTCGGTTTGAGGCACTTCTTGAACTTTACCGTAAAGCTCAGAGGTAGATGCTTGATAAATACGTGTTTTCTTTTCTAAACCTAGAATACGAATGGCTTCCAATAACCTTAGTGTACCAATACCGTCGGCATCCGCTACATATTCTGGCACATCGAATGATACACGAACGTGACTCATCGCTGCAAGATTATAGATCTCATCGGGTTGAATTTCTTGAATCAGCCGAACAAGATTTGTACTATCGGTCATATCTCCAAAATGAAGAAAGAACTTCGCGCCATCAATGTGTGGGTCTTGATATAAATGGTCGATTCGATCTGTATTGAACATGGATGTTCTGCGCTTCAGTCCATGTACTAAATAGTCTTTCTTGAGGAGAAACTCAGCGAGGTATGCCCCGTCTTGGCCTGTAATTCCTGTAATTAACGCTATTTTACTCATAACGGGTAACTTATAACTTTTTCCTTATAAAATACTAAGTCACGGCTGCTACATTGCCTTGTGAAAACCGCAATTTCTGCCAGCAACGAGGCAATCATTTTTTTTCCTGTTTTTGCCAGACTAAAAAGCTCTCTTTAACGTCCTTCGCATCTAGCACTTCTTCCACCTTCACCGTAATGATTTTTCCGGTGAGCTTTTCTACCTTACGGCTTAACCCTCCGATATACGTGCTGTCCAATTGTTCGCCAACTAACAGAGTATCAATGGTTTCGGATTCCACCCCGCGCGCCAAATCACCGCATACCCAAACCTGCTTAAGACCCGGTAAGTTTGCTACTACGCGCTCCACCAGGGAGTCAATGCCGGAGACCTTGCGCACTATAGAGGTAATGTCAGAAGTAAGGGGGTGGGCTAAATTGACCTGGTAGAGCTTGCGACGGCCTTGAAGTTCAGAGCTGAGTAAACTGGCCTCTTCAAGGCGGTTGAGTTCTACCCGTATGCTGTTGGTGTTTTCATCAAGCTCCTTGGAGAGTCCTTGGAGGTACCCGCTCAAATTTTGATTGAGAAAGAAGCGCAGAAGCAGCTTCAAGCGGGTTTTAGAAATAATAAGAGGTCCTAGAAGGTCCAACGTAATCTTTTGGGTTTTACGGCTTCGCCGCTGTGAGTCCCATAGCAGATCATCCTTAGAGGGTAGCTTTGGTTCACATGTTCGACTTAAGTACCTGCACCAACATATATTGGATAGGGCACTCGAAGCATTGGTTTGGAGTTTAAAAGTAAGAAAGAAAAGTGCCCGTTCGTATTAACTGTGAGTAAACTTTTTACTCATTGCTGACATTGTCTCGATTGAGCCTGTTTTTATAGTGCACGTAGGTCGTTGTTCGAGAGCGATAAGCAGAGTTGAATGCCCAGTTCTTTGAGCTGAATGACGGCCGTGTGGTGGGTACGGTCCAGTAAAATAGCCTCTTCTCCGGAGAATTGACCAGAAGTGATGCGCACGTAATCTCCGGGCTTGATATTAGAGATGTCGATGTCTTCGTGATCGTACTCCCCAAGCCATTTTTGGATGGTATGGATTTCTTTTTCGCGAACTATCGCCGGACGCCGCAGCCAAAATAGGTAGCACACCGTGCCGGGAAAGGAAAACACCTCGTCTCTTTTTTTCTCTTCTATTTTAATAAATAGATAACCTTTAAACAGTGGCTCTTCAACCACTTTTACGCGGTCGCTCCACTGGCGGCGTACCTTTTGTAAAGGACAATACACCGTGTATCCGGCTCCAGAAAGACGCTCGGCTACTTTTTTCTCATTCCTAGGTTTGGTATAAAGTACGTGCCAGTGCTGTTGAGAAGAAGCGTCCACAATTAGATGTATTACGCCTTATCGTCTTCTTGGTAATAGCCGTAACCATAGCCGTAACCATAGCCGTAACCATAGCCGTAACCATAGCCGTAACCATAGCCGTAACCATAGCCGTAACCATAGCCGTAACCATAGCCGTAACCATAGCCGTAACCATAGCCGTAACCT
>Ga0209532_1000730_pt1 | contig 27843 bp, 23 predicted proteins | sample COG_02_FD_184746 | JGI IMG/M metagenome (GOLD analysis project Ga0209532, IMG submission 184746) | Pelagic Microbial community sample from North Sea - COGITO 998_met_02 (SPAdes) (version 2) | ecosystem: Environmental > Aquatic > Marine > Neritic zone/Coastal water | place: Helgoland, sampling... | reverse complement strand
CCTGCAGGACAGCGGCGCACCGCTTGAGTTTGTGCGCGTGCATCACGCACCCGATGCGGCATTCCCAAATGGCATTCCCAATCCACTTCTGCCGGAAAATCATTCCGCCACAGCTGACGTGGTCAAGGCCGAGGAGGCCGACTTTGGCGTAGCATTTGACGGTGATTTTGATCGCTGCTTCTTTTTCGATGAGACAGGTCAATTTGTTCCCGGTGAATATGTCGTGGGGCTCCTGGCATCCATTTTCTTAGAGAAGGAAGTCGGCGCCAAGATTGTCCACGACCCCAGAGTGATTTGGAACACGCAAGACATTGTCGCTCAAAAGGGCGGCATCGCCGTTCAGTCCAAGACGGGCCACGCCTTCATCAAGCAGACAATGCGCGCTCGCAGAGCGGTCTACGGCGGCGAGATGTCGGCGCACCACTACTTCCGCGACTTTGCTTATTGTGACAGCGGCATGATCCCGTGGCTTTTGATTGCAGAACTTGTCTCCCGCTCGTGCCGCTCGCTGGGGGATTGGGTGAAAGATCGATATGCTGCCTTCCCAAGTTCGGGTGAAATCAATTTCACGGTGGCGGACGCGGGCACAGCTATTGAGAATGTTTTATCAGCCTACCGTTTAGATGCTCTCTCCATAGATGAAACCGATGGCGTGAGCCTGGCGTTCGAGGATTGGCGCTTCAACCTGCGCCGCTCAAACACGGAGCCGCTCGTGCGGTTGAATGTTGAGGGCAAGGGCAATGCGGACGCGCTTTCGGCACACGTGAGTGCGATTGCAGATTTGCTTGGTGGGACGCGTGCTTAGGGCGACCTATAATGGGGTGTTATGGGTAGTTGGAGGAGTTTTACGGTGCCGCAAAAAAGAAGACTTGATTAAGTAATGAACAGAAAAATTAGAAAAGCTGTTTTCCCTGTCGCAGGTTTTGGCACGCGTTTCCTGCCTGCGACAAAGGCAATGCCTAAGGAGCTCTTGCCAATTGTTAACAAGCCACTGATCCAATACGCCGCGGAAGAAGCAATCGCCGCAGGTATCGACACACTGATTTTTGTGACTGGCCGCAATAAACGTGCAATTGAAGATCACTTTGATGCCAATCATGAATTGGAAACAATCTTGCGCGCGAAGGGCAAGGAAGCGCAGGCCAAAATGGTTCGCAACATTTTACCAGCGCACGTTGATTGCATATTTGTTCGTCAATCAGAGGCACTAGGTTTGGGGCACGCGGTGCATTGTGCTAAAAAAGCTGTGGGTGATGAACCGTTTACAGTTTTGTTAGCTGATGATTATTACTCGATTTCAGATAGTAATCCGACTGCTGATTTAGTAAAAGCGTACCAGGATTCAGGCATTAGCCAAATTTCAGCGATGACTGTGAACGGACCGGATATCACGAAATATGGTGTAATAATTCCCGGTTTAAACCCAGGATCGGTGACCGGTTTAGTGGAGAAACCGGCTGAAGATCAGGCGCCTTCTAACTTGGCCAGTGTAGGCCGGTATGTTTTGCACCCAGAAATATTTGACATCTTAGGCGAATTAGGACCAGGGAAGGCGGGTGAAATTCAGCTAGCTGATGCATTAGATAAATTGTCTCAAATCAATAGAGTGCGTTCGGTTCAGCTTCGGTGCAAACGTTTTGATTGCGGTTCTACCGATGGCTACATAGAAGCAATAAATTATGAACATGGAAGACGAAAGCAGTTGGCGCAAAACTAACAGTAAGTTAGTGATATGGCAAAGAGATCTATTCACCAGGTGGAGACTTAAGGCTTAACTCAGTGATCGGAAACTGAGGTATATAGTAAACATAGTTTGAAGCTTAATAATTGATGTAGCGAAAGGTAAATCCATGAATGTTGAAATGCATTTGAATGAGATGGCGATTCATATCACGCGATGTCTTGAATCAGCTAAGGGAGAAAGCGTTGGTTGGGATCAGTTAACGGAAATTATATCAATTACTTCCAACTGCGCAAAGGCTCTAAGATTAACAAAAGGCCGCGATGTGCAGTTTGGACGGTACCTGGTATTTGAACATGATTTATTTAACATACAATTGGACGTTTTCAGTAAAAGTTATGTTGGTTCGCCACATAATCACGAAACTTGGGGAGTGATGAGCTGTATCTCTGGTGATCTAGGTATATCTGATTACATAATGGGCGGAACAGATCTAACATTGGTGAGGAAGGGTATTTTACGCAGCGGTGCAGCTGTCGGTTTCTTGAAGGCGCATGACTGGCATTCCACCGAGACGTTTTTGGGTGAGCAAGTTGCTTCCTTTCATGTCTATGGGCATGAATTCAACCTGAATGATGGATTTAGGTTTAACGATCAAACCGGCGTACAAAAATACCAGCGGGGTACATTACATCGATATCAAGGTAATGAAGACATATTAGAATTGGAAAGCTGAAATGAGAATTTTAGTAATTGGTGCGGACGGTTACATGGGTTGGCCTTTGTCTTGTCAACTGGCTGCTCAAGCGGATGTAAAGACACTCGTATTACTTGACAATTGTATTACACGGGAAAAAGTAAAATTAGTAGGTGGCAATTCAATCACCCCAATCTTAGAGTACGAAGAACGAGGAACGCTTTTAAAGGAACGACATCCGGATAAAGATATTCAAGTAATCAGAGACAGCATCTTGAGCGACGAACTCGTAAATGATCTTTGTACGCAGGGATTTGATGTAGTATATCACCTTGGTCATTTGAGAACTGCTCCGTACTCAATGTCAAGTAAAGCGGCATGTATAGAGACGGTCTATAATAATGAAATTGGTTTTTTAAACTTAATTTGGGCAATAAAAGACTCTTCGAGAGATACCCTTCTTATAAAACTTGGTTCTTTTGGCGCTTACGCTCCAACTGGCTTAGAAATCCCAGAAAATGATATAAACCTAAGTACAATATCATCAGGAACATCAGATGTAATGGTTCCTTATCCTAAACTCGCAGGTGATTTTTATCATATCACGAAAGCCAACGATTCTTTGTTTTCACGAGCAGCATGTAATAATTGGTCAATGAAGATAATTGATGTGATGCAAAGTACTGTTTTCGGTTGCTATAATAACTTTACAGAACAGCTTGGTGAAACTACTAGGTTTGATTACGATGAAATATATGGCACCGTAGTAAACCGTTTCTTGATTCAAGGTTTACTTGGAATGAAACTATCTGTTTACGGGGACGGACAACATTCTTCGGGAATAATGGTTTTAGAAGATGCGATAAATGTTTTATGTAAGTTGCGAGGAGAATTTCTTCTCCCGGGTGAATATCGTGTAATCAACAATAATCCTAAAGCATACAAAATCATTGAGCTAGCTGAGAAAGTAAAAGAAGTGCTTGAATTAAAAGGTATTAAAACAGATATATCCACAAATGAATACGATCCACGTCATGAAAAAAACCTCTCGGGCAAGTACAAGGTAACTACCGCGGAAAGCAAATATTTTTGTGATAACTTTCAGGAAACTGAAATAACCACTGAGATAAAACGTTCTATGCACCTCGTGATGGATAACTTAAGCCGCGTTAATGAAACAGTTATTTATCCAACCTTAGATTGGTCTGTGTAATGTATGTAAAAAAGATAATTTTTTGATTTTTCGAAGGATCTTGTTAAAAACATTTTTGAATGATGTAACTAACTCTACCGTATCAATGTATAAAATAACCTTTGCAAACAATTGCATTTACGCATGATGAACAAAAATTACAATTCTGAAAAGATAAAAATTATATTTTGGGCTGGTGTTGACTGGCTGCACTTGAAGCAAAGTCAACAATACTTGGCGGAAAATTTTGCGAAGTTGGGTCATGAATGTATTTACATACAGCCGATAATTAATCGAAAAATAAAATTTCGTGATATTAGTACTATCATACAACGGGTAATAAACATTGCTAAGAGAAAAAATAAAGATAAGAATTCTTTACAGGTAATAACTCCGATTGTTTTTAGTTCATCGACGTTTTCGGGAAAGATCTTAAATAAGATTTTAATACCATTATTTACTTATCGAATATCTAGAAAATTTTCCGAAGAAACAATTCATTATGTGTGGTGGCCAACCGCGGATGTAGATTTTTTATTAAACAAAGTTAATGCCACCAATATTGTTTATAACCTTGTTGATTTCCATCATAGCTCGTTGACGGTTGGTGCTTCTCTTGTTCAATCAGAAGATAATATAGCAAAGAAATCTAGTACGATTATTTGTACGTCTAAAGAGTTAGTCAAACACGCTAAAAAATGGAATGACAAACCTATTTTTCAACGTACTAGGGGCCTTGACACATCAATATATAAAATTGCTGAGCAATCAAATATGACTAATCGCATTAGAACACTTGGCTACTATGGCGGTCTTTCCAAACGGATTGATTTTTATCTTATTCAAAAGCTTGCAGAAGAAGGGTATGAATTTCATTTAGCGGGGCCGCTTAATAAAGTTAAAATACCGCTTCATCGTAACATTAAGTATTTTGGGATCTTAGACCCAACAGATATACCCAATTTTATGGAAAATATAGATTGTACTCTTTGGCCTTATTTAAAGAATGAGTATACGGACGCTATATTGCCGGCAAAAACAAGAGAATGTTTGAGTTTTGGAAAACCCGTTTTTTCAACCAACCTAAATGCTATTGTTGAAGAAAAAATCAGTGGTATATTTGCATATTCGGATCTGTATGATTTGATTGACCAATTAGTTAATTTCGACGCCAATAAATACGAAATATTATATATGTCTGAAATACGTGATTACGTAAGGACAGGCACATGGATAAACATAGCACAAGATGAATTAATAAATGTACTTAAAATACCTCATTTGTAGTGATTAAGAAACAGGCCATAGAAAATTTCCTAATGTGTAAACATTGATAAACCAGGTTAAAATAGTAATGCTTTTGCGAGTATTGCTAGCAGGTATCGGCTTAGCTACCGATTACATACTGTATATTTATTATGGAGGTGAGTTAAAGGGTGAATTTAATCATCTGATCTACATGTCAGCGGCAGGAGCAAGTATTTTATCATTGGGCATGGAGTATAAGATGCATAATGAAAATAACGTTTCTAGCGTGAATCCGCACCATTCCTTAATCCAATTAACAGTTCTTATACTTTTAATTTCTTCCATATTTGTGATTTTGAATAATTTTGCAGGTCAATACTTCCATTACGCATACATTAAATACCTGATAATGATAATGATATTAGAAATGTACAATACGCAATTTATGCATATTTTTTTACGTCAGAAATATAATTTAGCATTATTCGCAATTAGGTTCAATCGGCGTATAATGTTTCTGATATACGTGACTATTGCTCCGTTGTTTTTTTATTTCGATTTATATAGTGTGATAGAGACGTATTTGATTATATCCCTAATCACACTTGTTATTTACACAGCCGCAGCCTTTAGATTTGACGGAATGAGGCCTTATGATGGAGTAACCCTTTCGTCTATGTCTCGGTTTGTGTCCCTAAAGGGTTTACTTTTGAAATTTTCTGAGATTATCTCAAGCAAGTCTCTATTCTTACTACTTTTTTTACAATATGATGATATTGAGAAGGGTTATTTAGGATCTCTTTTACTTTTACATGAAAGTCAAATGATGATTGCCCAATCTTTCTTTGTGTCTAAAATTTCAACAAAGGATCATGACAGCAGTATTACTGTGAGTTCCCTAATCAATAATGAAAAGAAATTTTTATTTTTTATTTTTTCAGTATTTATTTTATCCCCAATATTATTTTCATATATTTATTCATCGACTGGGTCGTTTGGGTGGTCTGCATGCGTCTTGTTAACTATATACAGTATGACATTTTCTGTGCTTTTAACGCAGATATCATCTATGTTTAGTGGGGGAAAATTGACAAGTTCTAGTATAATTTTTGTGTTACTAGCACTCTGCAATTTCTTGTCATATATTATGTTTGATAATTTTTCCCTGATTTTGTTTGCCATAATTCTTCTACATATTAGCATTATTGGTATGCTCTATTTCTACAACAGAGCGATCATTTTAAAGGTTAATTAAAGATGTCGTCACCTATTCAAAAAGGTTTTGGTTGGAATTGGAGGTCTTGGTCGTATCCTGTCATGACTTCTAAGTTAATTTTGGAAAAGTTAAATAGTGATCGTAAATTAGCAGTGTTAGAAATGGGAGCTGGGCATCTATCGATAGTGAGTACGATATTTTATCAGGTCGCTTTTAAAATTGATGTTGGATCATTCAGGCTTCTAAATGCTAACGCATTAAAAACAATGATTGAGGAAAATGAGTACCTATCACAAGTACCGGAAGTAAATGTTAAAGATGTTGATATTTTGAATATTGAGGGTAAATACGATGTCATTGTAATGAAGAGCGTTTTGGGCGGAGTGTTTAGGTCTCCGATATCCGCCAACAGCATGAACGAGACTATTAAAAGTATTTGTGATAAAAATCTCCGGTCAGATGGATGCCTTATTTCGATAGACAATGGCAGGTCTAGTTTTGAGTATTGTCTGAGAAATATTGGATCCAGGCGAAATAATTGGAACTATTTTGAAAAAAGTAGTTTTTGGCATACAGACGAACAACATGGATTTGGCGTTTTATCGGCAGGCTCGTTTTCTTCGCGTTTGGGAACTTTTGGCTCGGTATGCGATTTTTTAATCTTTTGTGTAGACTTGGTTTTATTTCAATTTTGGAAATTTAAGCCAACAATAATTTGCTCCATTTGGAAAAATAGGAATTGAGGTAATTTCTCTATTCGTAATCAACAGAGGATGTAATCTATGAAAGTCGTTGTGACAGGTGGATGCGGTTTCATTGGACGAAAAACGATCGAATGTCTTTTGGCATTAAATGAGAACACTAAGGTAAGAATTCTAGACAATGAGACAACCTGTAGCCGTCATGACCTTAACAAGATTTGTGACGTTAATCTTGTTGAAGAGTTCAGTGCGAATTGGGATGATCGAGTAAGTTTGCTTGTGGAAGATGTACGCAACTTCGATGCAGTAAAATCGAGTTTACAGGGTGCAGATGCGGTCATTCATCTGGCTGCGAATACTGGAGTAGCCTTATCTGTCGAGAACCCTCATACTGATTGTGTTGTTAACGTATTAGGTACATTGAATGTTTTGGAAGCATGTCGTCAACTTCAAATAAAAAGGCTTGTTTTTGCATCATCTGGAGCACCGCTAGGGCAACAAACGCTACCTTTACACGAAGAATTAGCTCCTCATCCAGCTTCTCCGTACGGAGCATCCAAATTGGCGGGAGAGGGTTATTGCTCGGCCTATTTTCACTCGTTTGGCGTTGAAGCATGCATTCTACGCTTTAGTAATGTTTATGGCCCGGGGTCCGGCCATAAATCGTCAGTAGTTGCTAAGTTCTTGCAACAAGCTGTAGCGGGCGAAGATTGGAAAATTTATGGTGATGGAAGTCAAACTAGAGATTTTATTTATATCGACGACTTGGTTTCTGCAATAATCAAGGCGCTATTGTCAAATAACGTCGGTGGAGAAACATTCCAAATTGCAACTTGGCATGAAACTACTATAAGCGAATTAGTCGAAGGCCTTATTATTGTTCTAGAAGAGGCAGGTATCGCTATACCTAAAATTGAATTCAGTAAACCTCGAATTGGTGATGTGGCACGTAATTTTTCTACAACCGCTAAAGCAAAAAAAATATTAAATTGGGAAGCCGGTATTAATCTTCACGAAGGCTTAAAGAGGACTTTGACTGACTATCTCAACATGTTGTGAATGGGGGACAACGCATTGAAAATTCTTATTTTAGGGGCAGACGGATATCTAGGATGGCCAACGTGTATGAATTTTGCGGCTGCTGGACATGAAGTTTATGCGGTTGATAACTATATGCGCCGGATAATTTCTGAGGCCACGGCATCTGAAGCGTTATATTCAACACCCAACTTGTCAGAGCGTGTGCGTGTTTTTAAAGATCTATCAGGAAAAGTGATCACTGTTGAAATAGGGGACTTAGCAGACCCTGAGATAATGTTGAGGATTGTACGTGATTTCAAGCCTGATTGCATTATCCATTACGCTGAACAGCCTTCGGCACCATATTCGATGCGTGGCTTTTCAGAGGCTCGTTATACCTTTAAAAATAATCTTGATGTGACATTTAATATCTTATGGGCGATGATTAAACACTGTCCTGACGCTCATTTAATAAAGCTGGGGACGATGGGCGAATACGGCACACCAAATATCGACATAGAAGAAGGTTGGTTGGATATTGAGCATAAAGGTCGCAGAGATAGATTTCTATTTCCTCGGGCTGCGGGATCCTTATACCATACAACAAAGGTACTGGATACTGACTTGATTTGGTTCTATGTGCGATCATACGGGCTAAAGGTTACGGATTTAATGCAGGGACCTGTTTACGGCATATCAACGACAGAGACAGATTTAGATAGTCGTTTATTGCCGAACTTTCATTATGATGATATTTTCGGTACGGTTGTAAATCGGTTCTTAGTTCAGGCAATTTCTGGAGTGCCCTTAACCGTATATGGTGAAGGAGGGCAGACCCGTGGATATCTAAACCTTATCGATACGCTACAATGTGTACGCCTCGCGGCAGACAATCCGCCTGCGAGCTCTGAACTTAAAATATATAATCAGTTTACAGAAACATTTACTGTTAACCAATTGGCTGAGTTGATTCAAAAAGTTGGCAGCGATTTGGGACTGGCGGTGCAAATACAGTCCATTCAAAACCCACGCAAAGAAATGGAAGAGCATTACTATAATCCAACTCATTCTGGACTGACAGATTTAGGTTTACAGCCACACTTTATGACGCACGAGGTAGTAAAAAATATGATTATTACACTATCGAATTATAAAGATAGGATAAGTCCAGAAAAAATAATGCCTCGTGTGGCTTGGAAATAGTATGAAAGTTGAAAACGTGAGAACTTCTTTTTTTATTGGCAAGCGTATTTTAGTCACTGGCGCGTGTGGTACAGTAGGGTCAGAACTAATAAGGCAACTTCTGACTTCGCCAAGTCACAATCCAATTGAAGTTATTGGATTAGATAACGGCGAAAGTGAATTGTTTTTTCTTGATCAGAATTATTTAACAGATCCGAGAGCAAAGTTTTTCGTAGCAGATGTCAGGCAACATATTGGTCTCGCTGAATACTTTAAAGGTGTTGACATTGTTTTTCATTGCGCTGCGCTGAAACATGTCATTTTGTGCGAGAGATCGCCGGAGCAAGCAATTCAGACTAATATTGAGGGGGTTCAAAACGTAATTGCGGCTTCACGCGATGCAGGTGTTGGTGTTACGATCTTCACAAGCTCAGACAAAGCTGTGAATCCAACAAATGTAATGGGCACGTCAAAACTCATGGGTGAGCGGCTGATGACTGCAGCTAACTCAAGCCAACGTGATACTACAAATATTTTTGCTTCGACCCGTTTCGGCAATGTTTTGGGCTCCAGTGGTTCTGTCATTCCAATTTTCCACAATCAAATCGCAAAGGGTGGTCCAATCACGTTGACGCACAACGAAATGACACGATTTGTAATGAGCATCAAAGACGCTGTAGAGCTGGTTTTAGATTCAGCGCAAAAGGCTAGGGGCGGTGAAGTTTTCATTACTAAAATGCCTGTCGTCAGGATTGTAGACTTAGCCCGTGCAATGATAGCTGAGCTAGCGCCAAAATATGGTTATGAGGCAGATGCAATAAAAATAATTGAAATTGGTACAAAGCCAGGTGAAAAATTATATGAAGAATTGATGAGCGAAGAAGAAACTCGACGCGCATTGGAGCTGGAAAAATATTTTACTGTGCTGCCTGCATTTAGAGGGATATATAAAGAAATTGATTATAACTACAACAGCCAAATAAGCGATACTGTCAATAATCCATATAATTCTTCGAAGGAACCTGCTTTAGATATAGTCGCTATTAGGAAGTTGTTAAATTCTATCGATTTATTGAGTGAACAGGGAAATGATGCTGATTTGCGATATTGGCCAGGTGATAAAGAAAGTTTTAGAGATAATGGAAGCGATTGAGACCAAGCATGTTCTTTGGTAGATCGATCAAATAACATACACGATAAATGGGGTAAGAGTACTCGACTAATGATCAAAAGTCCTGTTTTCGGAAATAAATAGATTTAAAATATCCAATGGTAAAGCCGAAAATTATTAAGAATTGTGGATTAGTTTCGACATCATTAGTGACCATTACAGCTACGGATCCGATAATATAACCAACAATCACGCCACGACCAGGGCGACGGCCCGTTTTGAGAGGTCTAGTATGCCATAAAAGAGAAATTGCTGGACCTAATAATACAGCAAAGTAAACTACTCCCCCCAATAGACCTCCACCCATAAATATGCTCAAGAAAGTGTTATGTGGCCTAGGTACAAACTCTTTGAGTTTTAATAAGTCGGTGGGAAAGTTATAATTGATATCTGCTACACTGAAACCAATGCCTGACAGCCAATGTTGTTTTATGATTTCAAATGAGCCAGTCCAAAAAATAATACGGTATAAACTGGCACCATCTGACTTTGCAGCGTTTAAATCAAGTGTGATGAGCCTTGAAACCTCTGAAATTTTCTGAATTCTGTCTATAAAGTCTGGAATTAAGTAACTGAAAAGTAGTAAAAAAGATATAAATAACAGAAATATTTTAAAGCCCCGAGTTGAATTTAAAAATGAAAAAGAGATCAGTAAAAATGCTGAAATGAATGTGGTTCGAGATCCAAGTATAATAATTGCAATGATTAAAAGAAAAATGGTAAGCTTCACAGACTGTGACCGTCGTCCTTGAACCACTTCAAATATTGCTATGGAAAGTAAAGCAATCAGAAAGCTTCCTTGTGCGCTTCTGTAGAAGAAAAAAGGAAAAATATTTGGGAAGCTAGTGCTTTTAAAAATTTGTTCTATAAAGAAATAGCTTAATAAGCAAAGAAGTATTATCCGCCAAGCTCGTTTAAAAAAATATGGTTGAAACAAATATTCCACTTTTGATCCCAAATTGAAACTAGCCCAAAAAAAATAGAGGTTAAAAACAATTAAAATAGATGATAACAAGTGGGCTACCGGTTTGATAGTAACGTAAAAAGGTAAAACCACCAAAAGACATGTAGATAAAATCAGAATAACGTATTTATTAATATTTATTTGATGGCTTTTGTTTTTTAAAAGTATAAGCGAGGTGAGCACAAACATAATACAGTAGCCAGTAGGGAGGCCAGCTATTCGGTAACTGAAGATACTGTCAGATACTAGTGCTGGAATTAAAGAAAGAAGCAATGGAAATTCTAGGACCCAAGCAGTAGAAGCGGTTCTGGTTTGAAGTTTTGATTTCCTCATGGAGCTACCCTTCACTCAATTGCAAAACTTAAACGTGTTTGATAGCTAACATTGCAGCATAAGATAAAGAATTCGTATGCACGATATGGTGCAAGTAGACAAGATTTTTATGAAATTTACAACTTTCCAAAATTATATTTATGTTTTTTATTAATTGTATTGGTGCATTGAGCAGCATAGAAAGTTAAGCTCATTTCAATATAGTTTGTTTGTAATGTGGGGGTGGAAATTTACTAGATGACATTAATCGGGATCGCTCTATCTCTAAATATCGCTGTATTTGTTTACATTTGGTTTGGTTACCTGTTGTTGCTTAAATTGCTAAGATGTAAGTTGTTGTCCCGTGACGAGACGCTGCATGAAATCCAATTCCCGCGAGTTACGATTATTGTGGCTGCGCACAACGAAGAGTTAATGATCAAACAAAGAATAGAAAACTTGTTTGACACAGATTACCCGTTGGAACTCTTGTCCGTTGTCGTTGCATCGGATGGATCAACTGATAATACCCTCAGTATTGCTCGCTCTGTAGAGCCTAAAAGCCTCGTCACCGCTTTGGAAGTTTTTCCGCGATCAGGTAGAGCTGGTGCTCATAATTTTGCAGTGGCTCACCTACACTCGAATAATACCTTAGATGGGATACTGATATTTACAGATGCAGAAACAATTTTCAACAGAGACACTCTGCTAGAATTAATCAGGCCATTTAAGAACCCAAAAATGGGATATGTGTCCGGCGTACTCAAATATTCAAATCAGCATAAAAGTGATGTTACGCTAAATGCTGGACTGTATTGGCGTTTTGAACAGGCTTTGCGTCAGTTAGAAACGGATTTGGGAATATTTGCATTTGGGACTGGTGCGGTTTGTGCCGTAAGAAGTGAATTATACAGAGAAGTTTCGCCTTCAGGCGATGTTGATTTCACTACACCTCTTGACGTGATACTGCAGGGGTACAAATGTTTTCAAAGTCAAAGTGCGTTTGCCTGGGATAGTATGCCTGAAACGCGAAAACAAGAATTCCGCGCTAGGGTGCGAATGACATCTAAAAATTTATACGGAACGCTAACACGTTGGGGTTTGAATGGTTATTTCAAGCATCCAATTTACTCGTGGGTCATTTGGTCACATAAAATTGGACGATGGCTAACGCCATTCATCATGTTAATGATCTTTGTAACGACATTGTTGCTTCTCCACAATAAATATTCCTTAATATTTCTATCTTTCCAAATAGCATTTTACGGTGTTGGTATCGTCTATGGCTTAACGGGGCGGGGTGGAAAGATTGCGAGTGCAATTTTTAATTTCCTATTAGCGAACGCAGGATTTTTTGTTGGGGTGATAATGACATTATTTGGAAAAGTCCCAATTTTTTATAGCCCAATTTCGCATGATCAAAAGTAAAAGCGGGTATTACATTTTAAGTGTAATTGTTTGATGACAAAGTTCATTAAAGAAAATATCACTGACTACAAACTGTATCAATGTACGCACTAACGAGAAAAGTAAAAGTTTTGGGGGCTATGTAACATGACGTGGAAAATACAGTTGTCAGAACTGAATTACGATCACAATGAGATTGAAAGTGTTTCCAATGTGATAGAACGCGAATGGCTAACCATGGGCGAACTTTCAACTCAATTCGAAACAGAATTTCAGAATTATATTGGACACAAGAATAAGGGTATATTTGTTTCAAGTGCAACAGCTGGGTTGCATTTGATTTTGATGTCTCTCGGAATAAAGGCGGGTGATGAAATAATATTGCCTGCGTTGACATTTGTTTCAGATTCTAATGTTGTTCTTCAGCTAGGGGCCACTCCGATATTTTGTGACAGTGTCTCTCTTCAAGATTTCAATGTGTGTGAAAAATCTATCATAAATAGCATAACAGAGCGCACAAAGGCGATAATAGTTGTGCATTTTGCTGGCTATCCAATGGAATTGACTGCTCTGAAAAAGCTGACGCGACTGAAAGGTATTAAATTGATCGAAGACTGTGCGCATGCACCTGGAGCCAGCCTGAATGGAGTTAGTTGCGGGAATATGGCGGATGCGTCATTTTTTTCTTTTTTTAGTAATAAAAATTTAGCGATTGGTGAAGGAGGTATGGTGTTTACTGAAGACAATGTTCTTCTCGCCTCTGTAAGATCTATGCGTAGTCATGGTATTTCCTCAACAACTTTTGACAGGCACGAGGGACGTGCTTTTACCTATGATGTTAATTGTATTGGACTAAATTATCGAGCTGATGAAATTCGAGCTGCTTTAGGAATTGAGCAATTGAAGAAATTGAATACCGGAAATAATTTAAGACGACTGTTATGTGATCGATACAGGCAAAACTTAGCTAACAATGAAATAATTGTGCCTTTTAAAGAATGTAAAAGAAACTATGTCTCTGCCCATCACATCATGCCTGTAATTTTACCGAAGCATTGTGACCGAGTTCTGGTAATGGAAAAAATGAAAAGTAAAGGCATTCAGACGAGTATACACTATCCAGCATTTTCATCATTTTCCGCTTACAAAGATTATGCAGGCGCATTTCAAGTACCTGTCGTTAACGAAATATGTGCAAGAGAGCTTACACTTCCATTACATCCCCGTATGAGTGGCAATGACGTAGATTACGTTACCAAAAACTTATTAGAGGTGATATAATGGATACTTTACGAATTCTTGGTAGGAGAAAAATATTATTCAATGAAGATCTGATAGAATTTGATAAGCATATTACTCAGATTGTTCAGAGTAGTAGCTTTTTGGTCATTGGCGGCGGCGGCTCCATTGGGCAGGCTGTAACAAAAGAGTTGTTTGCTCGCAACGCGCGACTATTACATATCGTTGACTTAAATGAAAATTACTTAGTAGAACTGGTTCGAGATATAAGAAGTGATCTGGGATATAAGACCAAAAATTTTGATACTTTCGCAATAGATTGTGGAGCACCTGAATTTGAACAATTTTTCAATCGGTATAAATATGACTACGTTTTAAATCTATCTGCAATGAAGCACGTGAGAAGTGAAAACGATCCATTTAGTATGTATAGAATGTTAAAAGTAAATATTTTCAACACACTATATACATATGAACTTGCGAAAAATGCTGGCGCACATAAGTATTTTTGTGTTTCTACTGACAAAGCGGCTAACCCATTTAATTTTATGGGAGCTACAAAACGCGCTATGGAAATCGCACTTATGAGACCTTCTAATTCATTACCGATGAGCGGCGCAAGATTTGCAAATGTAGCATTTTCAAATGGGTCACTTTTAGATGGGTTTAAGCACAGGTTGCAAAAGCGACAACCCCTTAGCGTTCCTTCTGACGTTAGTCGGTTTTTTGTAACGTCTGAAGAGGCGGGAATTATTTGCTTATTTTCAGCAATTTTAGGAGAAAAATATGAAATATTATTCCCTTACAGTGACACGGAAATATCGCTACGAAATTTTGTTGACACTGCTAAGAGCTTCTTGCGGGAGACTGACCGGGAGGGTGTGATATGTAGATCCGAAGATGAAGCGCGAAATATCATCAAAGAAATTGATTTAGATAAGTATTGGCCAATTAATATATTTTCGACTGACACTGTTGGAGAAAAGCCATTTGAAGAATTTTATACAGATACTGAAAAGCTTTGTTATGGTAAGTTTAAAGAATTAGCATCGGTATATTTCAAATCAGAAATCGACGATGACAAAATCAATACCTTTAAAAGAAATATTGAAAGTGTTGATTTAACGATGTCTGATGCCAAGTTGCGATTAGTGAGCCATCTAACGGATTTTGTACCGACGTTTAATCATTTATATTCTGCAAAATCTTTAAATATGAGGATGTAAAATGCGAATTATAGATCTATGCGTATCACTTTCCGTCTTAATATTTCTAACACCTATATTTTTATTATTAAGCATTGCACTACGAGCCACTGGTGAAGGTGAAATATTATACTTTCAGAGAAGAATTGGGCTAGATGGTAAAGCCTTTTCAGTGATCAAATTCGCTACAATGCTAAAAGACAGTCCGAATTTAGGAACTGGAACCATAACCTCAAAAAATGATGTACGAATTCTTCCAGTTGGTAGGTTTTTAAGAAAAACAAAAATAAATGAACTTCCACAATTTTGTAATATTTTGGCTGGTCAAATGAGTTTAATTGGACCAAGACCACACGCAGAACAAGATTTGCTGGGCGTCTCCGATAATTTTCTGAAAATCATATTTAATATGAAGCCGGGTCTATCAGGAATTGGTTCAATAGTATTCCGAAATGAAGAAAATATTTTAAACAATTTCACTGACCCACGATCGTTTTACGATACGCACATAGCTCCGTACAAGGCGGAGTTAGAAGTCTGGTACTATTACAACCGTAGTATATTCTTAAACATTGTACTAATGTTGATGACTGTATATGTTGTTTGCTCTGGTAAAATAAGTATCGTGTATAAAGTTTTTAAAAGCTTACCAAGGCCGAGTAAGCATTTAGAAAAGTATCTTATTAATTAACCACTATCATCTGCTTCCAAATAAAGTACGGCCCTATGTTAATTATAATGATGAATGTAAAATATGATGAAACTTAGACACTCTGTTACACTATTTAATCTCAGCCAATTAACTTTTATTGTTACACCGATGTTTGTTTTGCTGTCACAACGCCAGACAGATATAAACTTTCCTCTGTCATATATGATATTTGACACAATTCTTCTAACAATTAGTGGATTTTCTGTCCTATGCTTTCTTGGATTCATCTCGCATTTTACCAAATACAATGATCTTTATGAAAGAATTATATTATCTGTTACATTCTTCGTTTTCTTGAGTTTGATTAATCCTATCCCGTTGCAAAGCAATACGGACATGGAAGGGATGAATTATAGCTTCAATTTCATTATATTAGTAAGTCACATTGTAATATCTATATATATTACATACTTAGTAAGATGCCGAGTTGCATCATTAAATAAATTCCTACTTATAATAACAACTTTCATTTCACTTGGTCTAGTCATACTAAATTTTGTTCAATATCAGAAAAAATTAAATGTTTTTGATAGTGTTAGGCTAGGAGAAAAAAATATCATCGTATTTAGCTTTGATGGAATTCCTGGTATTACAATAAATAAAATTTTCTCTGATACTAAGTATGATGGTCAACTTTTTAAAGATTTTACTGTCTTTAACAATACTTTCTCTCACTCACCAGCAACGTATGCTTCGTTATTCAGCGAAATTTATGGCGCAATTAATTGGAAGTTAATTGCAGAAACAGAAACAGATTTGTTAAAATTAAATAAAGAACTTATAGCGCGTGAAAACTTAGAGTTTTTCAAACATGCAACCCTCTATGGTGCATATAGCGACTACAAAACTGAATCTACCATACCGTTGCATAATTACCTTAATGTATTAGGCTCTGACATAACATATAAACCATTTACCACTGTGCCTTTTGTATCTAGCAGCATATGTAGAATTGGTTTTTGTTCTTTAGGCGAGACCTATGGAAATTTAACGAACTACGTTCGTAAGCTTACAAATATAGCAGGCTACAAGTTGGTGGAGGAAAATCGGTTATTAGATTATTTAGCATTTATGAAAATCAAAGACTCATTTGTCAAATCTGAAGAAAATTACGGCTCTTTTTTTGGACATTTTGTATTTTCACATCATCCGATAGTGCATGACGAAAATTGTAATTTTGGGAAAGACGATATTGCACAAAATGAACACCAAGTTATTAAGCAATCAATTTGTATATTAAAGTCTATGGAAGATATTATATTAAAACTAAAGTCGATTGGGGTCTATGATAATTCGTTGATAGTATTTAAATCGGACCACGGCAAACATGCAGGTTATTTTGATCGCAAGACTTTACGTGGTGTCGATGTTTTTACGGATAACAATAAATGGGGATATGATAGATATCGACCATTTTTTATGATGAAGGCTCCTTATCAAGTAAGGGAAGAGATGAAATTTCATGACGCATTGGTTTATCTGAGTGACCTGCGTGGATATTATTGCTCATATTATAATGAGCTCTCACCTTGGAAGGCTGCAGAATGTGAGCTAAAATTACCAGATTATTATAAAAATGTTGGTAACAAGATTGATATTGAAAAATATTTATTCGTGCCGTTCAATGCTAAAACGCATAAATTTGATGAGCATGACGCTATTAAAGGCGGTTCAACACCTGATGAAATGGAGAAGATATTTCGGTCCTGGATAGTAAAATAAATAATGGTAGAATATAAGTCGTGATGTATGAAATTTTATTCAAGTTAAAAACTGCTGATGACTTTATCATATAAACTAGGATGCATGAAATGGAATTCCGTACCGTGAGTAATATTCTGGTTTACACCTTGTATATTACGAAATGAATGGGTTTTTTCTAGGGTCTGAATCAGACCATGAGCTCTTATCCAAGGATCGACAGAACTATAGATCAACCTATACTTCATTTTCGCGGTCATGTGTTTTGTGCTTACCTGAAGAGGTAAAGTTGGCAAAATTTCAGTATGAAGCAATCGTCCTGTGTCGAGGCCGGCATCCATTACAAAACTGGATACAGATGGGGCACCGAGTATAATTGATGACCACAAAAGACCATCAGCCCCACGAATATCAGGCAAATAACCAGGATGAATATGCAGTAAATTTAAGTGAGGCAAGTTGAAGATTTCTTTAGGTAAAATCCCACCACCTGTAAAAATGTAGTTTTGACTGGTCGCGGACTCGAGATACTCTTGTAGCCTAACATCTTTTACATTCGCAATCACTAGGTCGTCTACATCGTCACAATATTTATCCAAATGTATAAATTTTTGCGCATTTTCAATTGAGTTTAAGGGAATGTTAAAAAACTCACTGATTGAAGCATGAACGTCTCTAATGACTGTAGGATACTTTCGCGCTAGAACTCTTTTCCAATGTGTCATTCGCTGGAAATGTGAAAGTTTAGAATATCTTATTTGTACTGATCTCGGAAAATATTTTAGATGCTTTTTCCCGGTGTAAGTATCTCGATCGAGAACTAAACGCACGATGCGCCTAGGTTTAAGACCCAATAAATACAGTGTCTCAAGATAAGCTCGGGCAATTGGACCCTCATAAAACAAAATGTCTATTGGAAGCTTTTTAAATTCGGTGTCTTTCGCCTTTGAATTTATTTTTGTCGTGGAATCAAACTTGCTTTTAACGTGTGACTTTTGGGATCTATCGAGAATTTGCCATTGAAGTTCTTCAAGATTGATTTGCTTACTTTTAAACAAAGCATAAATGCTTGGGGTATCAGATACCTTAAGGCAGAGATTTAGACTTTTAGAGCGTTCGATCAGGCTGCCTTCTCTCTCAAAAATGGTGAGTGTTTTTAAATAGACTAACAATGCAAAAATTTGCATACCGTAGGCTGTGATTGGATTAGGATCCTCGACTTTACCGTCTTTAGTGTAAGAACTACAAATCTTTCCTGATTTTTCAAATTTCTGACAATAAAAATCGAGTGTTTTCGAAAATGGAGCATCGAAAGAGAACGAGCTAGCAATTTCTTCAAGCCGTTGAGTTGTATTACAGTTTCTCTGATTATCAAAACTTTTGGAATTTGCTTGTAGGAGTTGCTCTAACTTTTGGATTATATCACTCGTTACTGCCATCACTCATATAACCTTTGCATTAAAGTACTAATAACCGTTGTAGATAGCCAAAACAAGATCATTGCAGACGGGAAAGGATAGAATAAAATAAAAAGGATAATCGATAAGGAGATTATGTTTAGTTTTTTTCTTTTAACTAGAAATGGATTAATACTTTTATTTTTATAAAATAATGCAGAGATTACCGATACAGTGAGCATAAAGATCGGTAGCAGCCGTAAACATTCTCCAAGTACCGGAATAGTGAAATTAAGCTCCAAAATACAATCAGGGACGGACAAGCTATTAACCCATAAGAAGGGTTCACTTATTAAAAAACTAGACTCGCCCAAAACGTTAAAAATTGCAATTAATACAGGGATAGGCACTAACGTGGTCAAAAATGGTCTAAGCGAGTAGTAAGGTGTTACTCCGAAATTTTTGTGTGCCTCTATGTATTTCCTATGAGCTTCTTCCCCAGTATAGGATTTTTTGATTTGGTCTAGTGCGGGCGTCAATTTTGACTTAATCTGGCTTACTTTATTTTGCTGCAGGTGATTCATGTAACTAACGGGAAATATAACCATTTTATATAGAAAACTTAACAAAAAAATGGATAAACCCATACCGAGTGAATGCATATTATTCAGGAGTACAAGCAAACTTTCGATCTTTATTGCAAGGAACCGGAGTGGTTTCCAAAGATGAAAAAAATGAATATCAGCTAATATTGGATAGTAGTCTTTTAAAACTGATTTTAGTAATACAGTTGCGGAGGTTTTTTTACTAGCGGTAAGCGAAGCTTCAGTAAAATCTGATCCTGAAAAATTTACCTTTCCAGTTACATCTGAAAGGAAAAGTACTTTATTCCGTGCTGCAATTGCGATGCCTGTAGGTTGACTGAATTCGTAATCTTTATGTTTCTCCATCCTCGATAACATACCTTCTGAGATAGAGAAAACATAAATGTTGTTGTAAAAAGATGACAAACCAGTGAACTCATGACTTACCATTAAACTTTGCCTGATCGTATCATTCAATTGATCTGTCTTTATTAACGTATCTTGTTCATATGAAAGACATAACGATGGCCAGAAAAAAATAGTTAAAAGTATCGATCTTAAACATTTTTTAAATATGAAAGAAGTGCTTATTTTATAAAAAGCGTTTTCATGACAGGGTAAAAGACTGAACCTAATGGTTTTAAAAGAGCTTTTTAAAATCTGCATTTATGATACCGACGCACTATTATTGTTGTTATTCAGGTCTCTATTTAATTCAACCATTTTATTTGAAAAAACTGTGTCACTTTGGTGAAGATTAAAAATCAATTCATTCCGATAATCGAAAGGATTTTTTGAATGTGCATGCAGTGAACTAATAATTTTTAAAATGTCAGATTGATTATCCCAAATAAACCCAATTTTGTCGCGTAAGTTCACTTCAACTGGGGTTATTGTTATTTCAGAAAAGGTCGAATTGTTGACTTTAGGATTTCCATCATAAAAAATTACCGGCTTATTTAACCCCAACGCGAATTCCAGAGCAACGCCCGACCAATCACTTATCATAATATCAGCGGTAAACAATGCTTTCATGTCAAGGAGGTCGCTGCCGTAGGTGAATTTGTCATGATGATAAAATGCTTTTTTTATTCTTTCTACCTCCAAACCATTCGAAACTATTGTTTGATGATGGGGTCTTAAGCTGACCGCATGGCCAGCACTTAATAAAGTTTTTATCAGCTGATGCGCGTTCCCACTTTCTATTAGGCATTGGCTTCCCCATGATGGTGCTAAGAGAATCCTCTTGTACTTGCCACTTTTTGAGCTTTTGTTTACTTCAGCAAACCTAGCATATTTCTTAATAACTTCGTCGATACGTGAGTATCCTAGGCAATAAACCTCCTGTTTTCTATGTTTAGATTGTTTTTGCAGAGCATGAAGTTCCTTGACATGGTGAGGACCAGCCGCACAAACTGTATCAAAATTTTTAAATGCGCCATCACGATAAACCATATGCAAGCTTACTAAGGAATGTTGTACGTACACGTAATGTACTGGGTATTTAGATCTTTTGATTTGAAAATTACCTAAATCTGGCATTGTCAAAACACAAATTTTTGATTGAAGATTTTCGAAACAGTAGTTTCTTATGTGACCCGCACCAATAAAATATTTTTTAAGTCTCTGATGATTGAGATTTAATCCTGGATCATTTTTTGAGGAAGTGATGTAACAGATGCTAAGTGACGTATTTTCTAAGGTAGATGTAACTAATCCTTTTAAGTGGGGCCAATAAGCTTCTCCTTCACTATAAAATACAATATCCTGTTTATGTTTAGGTAGCCCAAAAAGTTTAATGGTATCAAATAGTGCTTGAAAATGTAAGCTAATATTAAACATGTGGTATCCATAGATTTTTGAGTTTTTTTATTTGATACAATTTTTCATAGGTATTTAAATCCTTAACTGTGTCTATTTCAAGCCAACCATTTTCTACAATGGCCGGATTGATCCGCCAGCCTTTATCAATTAGAAATTGAATGAAGTCTGTCATATACATTGTTTTAGGATCAAGATCACCATCCAGCGTATGCTCCAGTAAACTATCATAACATTTAATGAATAATGGTATAGAACTTCTCGGCACCTTTACTAGACCAGTATACTGCCCCATTATTTCACTGATATGTTGAGGTTTTTTACCAATTTCGATAATTTGGTTTTGTATCCCATATTTTAACGTTTCAGCATCGTTTAATACATTCTCATTGCGCACTTTCCATAGGTCTTGCCAATTCCTATCAACCATTACTGCGAGATCACCTTTTGTTTGCAATAGTTTCAATAAATTTTCACTTTGATAAACAATATCTGAGTATGCAATTATTAAATCTTCATTTAGTTTCTCAAAGAAATGCCTCCCGCACATCAAACTAAATAACATATTTGTTTTATCAAATTTTTTATTTTTAAAGGTACGATAGCCTAAGGCATCAATTATATCGCTTTGATAACCAGTTATAATCCCAATATTTGTAATACCACATCTTTGGAGAGTTTCAAGTTGATGCATAATTAATGGCTTACCTATTAAGTGAACCATACCCTTTGGTATTTTTTGTGTTAAAGGTCGTAATCTACTGCCCTGTCCAGCAGCGAGTATCAAGCAAGCGGTCATAACTGAAACGCCTGATAGAATATACGTAGATCTGTATCGAGATCAATTATTGTTCTTTCAGGATGCCACATTATTCCCATCATATTATGATCGGGATGGTATGCTGCTTCCACGTTACCGTCTTGATCAAACGCAATTGGAATAAGCTCGCTAGCTAACCCTGAAATTGGTATACAATAGTTATGAAAACTGTTTACTGACGATGGTAAAAAATCAAAGTTATGACCTCTGGAAACTTCAAGCGCGTGATTAACGTTGGCGTGGCCTGAAACTTTCTCTAATTTTCCTCCGAAATAGTGATTAAGAAATTGAAAACCTCTGCAAATACCAATCACAGGAGTCATATTTTTGTGGGCATAATCTAAAATTTTTCTTTCGTTTTCATCGCGTATACTTACCGTTGCATGCAGTTCGTCTGTATTCTCGCTAAGCGCAGTAATATTGTTCCCCCCGCTTAAAATAATTCCATGAAGCTTTAAATCATGAAGCGTGTTGTCAATTTGTTCATTAGTTGCCAGGCTGATTGGGATAGGAACACAATCAAGCATGTAGATTAACGAAGCCCAATTAATATCTAAACACGACAAAAAGTCTCCGTGTGCTGGATGTTTTATAATATTTTGCGTTATACCTATCAGTTTTTTAGACATGCTTTAAAAGTTCTTTCGAGCAGTCGATCATTATGTTCTCGCTTCGTAAACCCAAATATAACACTTCACCAACTCCGATTACTGCCGGTATTCCTAATTCCGCACAACGAATTGCCATGTGAGAGTTGGCGCCGCCATATTGTGTTATTAGTCCTCTGATTTCATGCGAAAATATCCAATCATAACCTGGGTCAGCACTTGGTAGGGCTACAATTTTCCCAGCTAATGCTTCTTGGTTTACTTGATCTGCAAAAACTAACTCTGCAATTGCAACGCCTCGCGTCACAAAATTTGCTTTAGAGGTAGCTATTTCATAGCATTCAAATTCATCTACAGACCCAATGAATATTGGAAGTTTAGCAAGTTGCATGTCATTGAACTGCTTCTTCCTAATCAGTGCAATCGACGCTGCTGTTTTGGGCGCCAAAGATCCATCTTTCAAACATTTGATATCGTCAATTGTTAAGTAACCCGCGTCATTACGACTTATACCTAATGTATCTTCTGAATATTCAGAAATTAAATCCAATGCACGACTTAAATTACGTGTAAAGATAAATTTTACTCGCTCGCGATCTTGTATTGCCTTTTTCAAGTATCCAACCAGGTGTTCAATTGTGACATTTGAGCCAAGTCTGTCTAAAAAATGCCGAAAGTATTCTAATTCTGTTTTACTGAAACAAAATTCATCACTTTTTTCAGTGAAATTATTAGTTTCCTCTGTGAAAGACCTTTTGAAATAAAAATTTGGGTCTTCCCAATATGCAAGTTTGTTAATATCGTATGTGCCGGGTCGGAGATGCCCGTATTTTTCAATCAACTCCACTAACGAAACGCTTTTATTACCGAGCGCATTTTGGAATTCGCTAGTAACAGTTTGAATTGATGATTGAAATTCAAGTCCACGTTCTACGCTCATTGCTCCAGTTGCAGTGGCATTTTTTAAAATTGTTATAGCTATAAAACCCGCACGGGCGGCATGTGCAAATGCGAGAGTACCGAAATTCTTACAATCAAGAATTAATTGATAGATTTCATCAAGGATATGATTGTCGCTGTCTGATATTATTTGGAATCTTTTCTCTAAGACTTCTAAAGATGCTGTATCATTTTCTAAACGCTCAATGGAATTAGTCGTTATTTCTTTTAGTGATGACACTAAATAGTCGATGTCTTGATTATTTACACCAAATTCTCCCAGCCGCTCCTTTGCATCCTGGATGAGTGTGGGCGTGTAAATTGTGAAAGCGATTTCTAGTTCTATTTTGTCATGAAGATGTGGGTTGTTTTTCAAAATTTTTAAATAGGCATTGACAAGTTTTTCTGCCGTATTTTCAGGTAATTTTGCGGGTATAAAAGAGTTTAGCGATGCTCTTACGTCGATATATGGTTGGCCACAGAAGCAGGTTAACAAGTTGTGGCCACGTATGTCTCTATAACCAAATTCGTAGCGCTGGGTAGCCCATACGTCATCTAAAATCAAATAGTTGTACAAGCTCACGGCTAGTGCGTTAGGGCGTGTACCTATGATTTCAGCCGGGTTCCAATCTGTCATACCTGAAAAGTAAGTATTTTTACCGACTATGTTGTAACGTCTAATTTGTGACTTTGTAAATTGTGCTTTAGCGCCTTCAATATAAGCTTTGAAACTCCTCGTCACATCAGTGGTAATTTTGTGTGAAACAACAATTGGTCGAAGTTGGAAAATTATACACTCATTATTTTTATCGATTGCAAACTCGATATCGAGTTTATCAAAGCCAACAATTTCCTCCAGTTCTTTTGCTGCCAGTATTACTTTGAGTAAAATGGCATCTATGTCGAAATTGCTTAAATTTATATCCTTAGAAACTATAAAGGTTTTGAGTTCTGCATCTGTTCCTGAGGTAATAGTATCAGTCCGTTTTGATGTATTATCGTAGTTTATGATATAATATGGCGCTCCAGTAGCAAGATCACAGGTAAAACACACACCACTGGCGGCAACATTTTGAACGTAGGGTTGCACCAATATTTGAGACGCTGGGCTTGGACTTCCATAGGAATTGAAAACTCTATCTATAGCCACTTTAAGTTCGGAAAAATTATCAGCGCTTATATCAGTTATACTTAAATATTTTCCTGCATTAGCCGTTTCCCAGCCGTCCTCATCTACGTTACTAGAACGTATAATAAGTTTTTGTCCAATGAATTTAGAAGATATGTTTTTAAGTAGTGATTGTGAGTTTTCACACCACGCATTGAATGTAAATGTGAACTGAGAGCAAATCGAACTTTTTGTTAACTTAGGTTTCAGTCTTGATAATGTTTCCGCCTTACTGCCCAAAATAAAGTGAACAAAGTCATTTTCGTCATTTAACTCGGACCATTTCCCCTGGACATTAAAAGGCGTTAAGTCGAAGCCAGCATGCATTAAAGCTTGGATCAGATCAATAAATGACGCATTATCTGGAAATGAAGTCTGATGCTCCCTGATCCATCGCATTACAGACGGAGATAATTTTAAAAGACCAGTGTACTCGGCCTCGCCAAAAGGTTCTAAATTTACTACTTCAGCGATCTCTAGGTCAGTTTGAGATCGTCTCGAAAACCTATTTTTCCATTTACTATCAATCGCAACTACTAGGTCGCCGGCTACTTTTTCAAATTCAAGCAAAGTCTCAGCATGGAATAGTGTATCACCGTACATAACCACAGCATTGGTTTCAAAGTTCTTAATCACTGAAAAAAAAGATTTTAATGCAGAAACAGATTCCCAATTTACTACGTTAGAAAATTTATACTGTTTGTACTCTTTCATTATGGCATGTTGTTCATAGCCGACTGCAATTAGGGGGTTGTAGGTTGGAAACGCAGTTTTAAGCGTGTCGATTTGCCAATTTAAAACACTTATTTTGTTATTCATTCCCCATAATGCACAGGGAGATTTTGTATGTCGATTTGATCCTGCAGACAATATGTATGCATGTTCTTCCAATTTTACCATTTAGTGATTTTCATCCTCGGATTTCTCCACCTTTGGTTTAACCCGAAAAATCGATGTAATCTTGTACCAAAACGTCTTTAATGTAACGCCAATCGCAACTATAATTCCTAGTAGTACGCTCAATATTGCGCTACCAGAACCTGGGTCTATGTAAGCGAAAGCGGGTGAGGCAGAAACTACCAGAATAATTGTGGACAGCGCCAGTTTTTCCATATCTGTTCCTATCTTATCATAATGATTGGTTCACGGATTATCTTTTAGACAATAATCGCACTCAAGTCTTCACAAAATATTTAGTTTTTATCCATTCGGTAGAAGTTTCGTACATAAGCATATTCTGTCAATTAAGCTTATATCAGTGATATTCTATGTTTCAAGGCCATTCATTTCGTCTAGTTTAAAAATTTGACAACGCCTAAGCGCCAGATAATGGACTTTTACCGTTGTTTTAAGCTGGACTAACTTGATACGATATCAGCCGATATTGCAGTACATCGATCTTTCGTTTTTTGACCGTTGGGTTAGTTTCAGTTGTCAGGCTAGACGGTTATTTTTATGAACGTGTTAATAGTTATTTGCTAGCAAGTCGGTAGAGTAGTACGCAACGCTCCCACCGCTAGAGAATAAGTGTCGGTAACCACTCTCTACAAGCATGTTAACCGTATCAGTAGATCCACCAAAATTTTCATTATCTTCGAACAGGATAACTTTGGGTCTAAATCTCTTGAAATCGATCGCCCCCAGTACCAATTGATCTAATCCTTCAATATCGATGTTCAATAAGTCAATTTCACGATTAATCCTTATGAAAAGACCATTAATATTAAGGGTTAAAATTCGTTCTTCGATAAAATCGTATCCATGGTGCAATTTGTTTTTTTGCGCAATTTCCTTACTAAGTGTATCGATTTCGCTTAGCAATTTTTTGTGTTTAAATACCGAGATTTCTCTGCCGCTCTCACTTGCCGTAACTCCGGCGCAAATCGTTTTAACTTTAGCACCCCTTCTATACCTAAACCATTTAAGTTTTTCCTCGCACAAATCTACACATACACCAGTCCAATTATTTTTATGCAAAAGGTGTGTGTTAGATATTAAGGTTGGATGGTAAGCGCCTATATCTACATAGAAACCATCAGTTTTTTGCCCAATTTTTTCGAAAAAATTCAAAATTACTAGGTCTTCACCGTATTGAGAATAGCTTTTTTTTCTTGGTTTGGTTGCGCCATTAATAAATCCAAGAAATCCCAATGTTCTAAGGCTTAACAACTTAATCAATTGGCGCTCTATTTTTTTCTTCATTGCTTTATTATCCAATACGGTAGTAAAGTCTTGTCTAAGATGTAGCTGCACCTCTTTGCAAGAACACATTGTTTGTAGGTGAGCATTAGCACGTTCAACGCCCCAATCTTTAACAAGGTATCATGTGTAATTCAATTCCATTTAGGCTATCGTTCCACTTAAACATAAGCAACTAGAGCTATGATTTCACCTGTCATCATCATTGGCTTTGTTTTGGCCGACGCACTATAAATTATATTCTCGCGTTGGCATTTACAAGGCATGTTGCAGAGAGCTTACAAAATATTCAGCATTTCTTTAAGTACATGAGCTTGGTTGCCTCAACTCCAAATGTTATGCTGCGAAAACCGCAAGTACCTCGAGACGGTGCTCGGATCTGACCAGCCGCCCGCGCGCATGATCGCCGCGAGGTCATAACCCCTGATTAGCAAGTCCTGGGCGGCGCCCACGCGCAGGGAGTGTCCCGAAACTTCCAAGTCGCTCGGCCGGTCGCACCCCTTTACTTTGATTACACCACGTTTGATGATGTCGTTAACGTTTCGGTCGCAGATTGGGCGGTCTAGGAAGCGTCCATGGTTTATCGCGCAGAAGAGTGGCTCGATTTCTTTTGGCTTTAGTCGGAGCCACCGCCTGACTAACTTGGCACTCCTGTCAGA
>Ga0209532_1000726_pt1 | contig 27949 bp, 5 predicted proteins | sample COG_02_FD_184746 | JGI IMG/M metagenome (GOLD analysis project Ga0209532, IMG submission 184746) | Pelagic Microbial community sample from North Sea - COGITO 998_met_02 (SPAdes) (version 2) | ecosystem: Environmental > Aquatic > Marine > Neritic zone/Coastal water | place: Helgoland, sampling... | reverse complement strand
AGCAGTCTGAGGCCAGACGTGGTGCTTGTGCAGTATACCTACCAGTTGAGCATGCAGATATCTTAGAGTTCTTAGATATTGGCACAGAGGGTAATCCTATACAGAATTTACAGTATGGTGTTACAGTCACTGACCAATGGATGAATGAAATGAAAGAGGGGGACAAAGCTAAACGTAAAGTGTGGGCCAGAATTATTCAGAACAGAAGTGAGTTTGGCTTTCCTTATGTTATGTTTAAAGATAACTCTAATAACAACTCGCCTTATAAAGAGCTTGGAATGGATATTACAGCATCTAATCTGTGTTCAGAGATCCAGCTTCCTACTGATAGTTATAACTCTTTTGTATGTTGTTTAGGTTCTATAAACCTATTGCACTGGGATCAGATAAAAGAAACTGATGCAATTGAAACATATGTGTATTTCTTAAATGCAGTAATGGATGAATTCATTATTAAGTCTGAGACTATGCCGGGTATGAAAAGAGCATTTAACTTTGCTGAGAAGCATAGAGCAATTGGACTTGGTGTTTTAGGATACCATTCTTTGTTTCAATCTAAGCTTCTTGAGTTTGACTCATTGGAAGCTAAAGTATTAAATAGTGAAATCTTTAGAACACTTAAAGACAGAAGTGAAATTGCTTCTAGAGAGTTACATAATGAGTATGGATACACATCTCTTAGAGAAGGGTATGCTAACACCACTCTTATGGCCATTGCTCCCACTAAGTCTAGTTCATTTATACACGGTGCTGTGTCTATGGGTATAGAGCCTATCAAGTCTAATTACTTTATCAAGGATCTTGCTAAGTCTAAGACTATTTACAAGAACCCATTTTTAGAAGAGGAGCTTGAGAAGTATGGTCTAAATACAGACAAGACTTGGAAGTCTATTCTAAAGAAAGATGGTAGCGTACAACACTTAGATTTTCCTAGTAAGGCAGTGTTCAAGTCTTTTGTTGAGATATCTCCTAAAGAGATTGTGTTACAAGCAGCACAAAGACAAAAATACATTGACCAATCGCAGTCATTAAACTTAATGATTGATCCATCTGTATCAGCTAAAGATGTTAATAAACTTTATATATACGCATGGGAAGAAGGTGTAAAAACTTTGTACTATCAGTTTAGTAAAAGTAGTGCACAAGACTTTGCTCGTAATATATTAGAATGCTCAAGTTGTGAAGGCTAAAAAAAGAATACTTAAATTATTAGCTTATACAAATAAGCTTACATCATATCAAAAGGTTGCATCTCGTATAGGTTATATGGGTGCAGGCTTTTTGATAGCAGCACAATGGACGCTAGAACCTCTTTTGTATGTTGTAGGTTTTATATGTGTAATGATACAAACATCATCAAGAAAACAGTGGAACCTTGTGGCTTTAAATTTTAATGGCTTAGTTGCCTGGATAACACATTTAATAACAAAAATAATATAAATAAAAAAAGAACCCCCGGCAATTACTCCGGGGGTTTTATATTTAGTATCTAATATTATACTTCTGTTCTTCAATTAAGTTATTCCATTTTTCTATACTATATAAAATTGGAATGACATCTTTCCACTCTTTCCAAAGCTTCAGTTGACCTTTTCTATACCCTCTTTGATAAACATATGTTTTATTGCTGCGGAACTCTTCATCAGTTTTTGTTATTAAACCAAGAGGTGTTCGTCCTGTTATTAGCAATGCATCAACCAAATTTTCAACATTTTTTGATGCAGAAATTGGATTGTTTACAAAACCAACTAGTTGATCAAATCCTGCTGCAGGAAAAAGAGGTACAAACTGTGTAGTCTCTGCAACTAATCTACCAGACTGTTTCTTCAATGCATTTTTTAATTTTCTTACATAAGGGCTATCATCATCATCTCCAACAAGTGCTGAATCAAGAACTAGATTTATAGCCATAACAGATAAAATAATACCTAATTCACCCATACTTCTATAGACACCTAATATTTTATTTGTTGCATACTGATCTCTATTACCACCCTCACCAACAAAGCCTTGTTCTTTTAAAAATGAATCTTTATATTTTGCAATATCTAAATTGCCTTTATAGATTTGTTCTTTAGCATGTCCTAAAAATTTCCAAAAAGATCTGTATCTTCCTTCCATATGACCTAAATTTTCATCAAAGTATTCTCTTTGAAATCTGGATCTTATTGCTGGTGCAACCCACTTCTTAAATTGAGCTGCAAGATTACCCAATACATAACTTTGTAAAACCATTTTATCATCGCTAGAATAGTTACCATGTATTTGTTTATTGACTTCTCTTATCTCTTGGGTTATTATTGCTTTTGTTGTTTTATTGTAGTCTCTCTCAGTACCATTTTTAAAAATTACTTTATCAAATCCTTTTTTTAATCTGGTCTTATGAGTTTTAGTATCAAACACATGAGCATCATAATAAGATAATGTCTCTCCAGTCTCTGAGTTTTTCATCATATAGTTTTGAGAACTCATGATGATTGCCATTCCAACCTTAGTTTGGACATTATATTCAGCAGCATCTTGCATTACATAACCAACTCTTTTAAATCTTTGCCAGATGGTTTCAGCATCTTTGCTTTTATTACCAGACTCACGGAGATCACTAGAAGGATCCATCATACGTAACTCCTCTACAAAGGCTTCATATAAGTTATTTGCTAAATCTGGATCATAGGTTGATTTTTTAATACCGGCCTTTCCAAGTGTAGCTATATCTGCTAATTCAACAGTAGCAGATCCAAGTCTCTGAAAAAGACCAGACTGTAATCCCTGCAGATTAAACTCTTTGCTTGCTCGCATGTAAGCACTTTTATCAAAAAATCTTCCACCAAGCATTTCAATGTTATTGTTAATCCTACCCATCAAGTAGTTATTAAGGTTACCCAGAGGGTTAAATGCAACATAGGTTAAAGAAGAAAGAGATATTAACTTTGAAGCAATCTTACTAGCTGCTCCTTTTGAAACAAGTTCGTTATCATAGAATACCATAGACATATACTTCCTTGCTCTCTTTTCTACATTGGATGCATCTCCTGATTCCTGTCTTGAAACACCAGTTGTTTTTAAAACACCATCAACACCTTTTTGAAACCAAGTTTCATTTGAGTTACTTGATTGATAATCTTTATCTGAAATAACTTTTACAAAGGCATTTAAGGTATCTTCAATTTCACCCATCACCTCATAATGCTCTGCCATTGCACTAAACTGTAATAAACTTGAAGCCATATCTGTGCTTACTTCACCCACAGCTGGCTTATTCCTTAGTGAATTAGCTTTTCCATTTAACAAAGCCATCTCTTGTTTGTAATTAGCTTTTGTTATTTTATCTTGTTTGTAATCATCTTTCAAAGCTCTAATATCAGCCTCTACTGTTTCAAGTGCTCCATCTACGGCTGCAGATCCGGTTAAGAATATAGGTAACCCTTTATATATACTACCATCTTCGTTAGCTAACAAAGTCTTTTCACTGGCCGTTCTTTCAGTAAGGTTCTTCCAACTCCTAACTGTATTTGAATATAGTTTAGTAACTAGTGACCCTTCTTCTTTTAATGTAGATAATAACTCATTTCTAACTAATGGTACTCTACCAAGCATTTGATTCTGTTGCTGTTCTGGTAACTTCTTTAGTAGTTCATCTTCATAGTACTGAACATACATCTCATAAAACTCTCTTTGAGCTAAAGTTAATGCATCTGTTTTACTAGGATCATATAGAGCTTCATACTTTTCACTACGCATGCTTTCTCCATTTCCTGATACCTCTCTTGGTTCTATATAGTCCCTCTTAACTCCCTTATTATACTCTTGATTTAAGATAACTGCACCTGTAGCTACTCCATCAACTCTTATAGCTTTTGTATATGTTCTGTTTTCATAATACTTTGCTTTATAAGCAGTGTAGTCTGCTAAGTCAATGTTATTTCTAACAATCCAATATCCATTGCTTAAAATTTCAAACTTATTTCTAGCATCTATGAATTCCTGAGTATACTTATGGTATACACCATCTAGTCTATTTCCATTATCATCAATGATTTCTGCCCTCATAAAGTCAGAGTATGCTTTCTTCTTATCCGCTAACTCTTTATTAAAAGCTAACTCTTCAGCTGTACCATCTTCTACATTTAGTATAGGATTATAATCATAAGGAGTTCCATTGTTGTCAGACAATTCTTTATACAAGTCTTGAGCCATAGTATAATACTTCTGGCCTATTTTCTTTGTGTAAAATCCTGTAAATTTATTATCAGAATCAAACTCAAGCATAAAATCAAAAACTCTTTGTTTGTCAGAACCCGGAGATAACTTAAATAATTTTTCTCCAGTCTTTCTAATAACTTCTTCTCTAACACCTATCTTATTTAAAAGAACTTGCTTTTGTCTTTTGTAGATCTTGTCCATAATAGTTAACAAGGTCTCTCCTGAAGTAGCCATGTCTTTTGTCATTAGTTCAGTAAGACTTATATCCCTAGAGAACTTTACTCCACCACCTTCTATTATTTCTTTTAAATCTTCTTCTGTAAACAAACTGTTCTCAGCACCAAATTGCTTATTGGAAAGCTCTCTTACTTTTTCTGTAACAAAATCTACAATAGCAGTATTTATTATACCCTCTCTTTTCTTTGTACCCACTAATTGATTATACAAAGAATTCATTTGGAGAACCATTGATGTCTGGGTTGCATTAAGCTCATTACTTTCTGATAAATTAAAGAGATCTTTATAGGTAGTTAGAAATCTCTGAAAATTCATAACATAGCCTATATACTCAGGCTTGTTAACATTTTTAGGATCTTCAACATACTCTTGGAATTCTCTAATTTCTCTCAAAGCATATCTTAACATAGCTGTATAAGTTCGTGATCTTTGAATTGATCCTTCTCCCATAGTTAAAGATATAAGTCCTATTGCTTTAGATATCTCATCTCGTGTTGCTTTTTCACCCTGTTTTAAAAATACTTTATTATCAATCTGTTCTAGACCTTTCAGTTTCTTTGTTAGACCTTCTCTAAATGCAGCCAGTGCATTAAAGATTGTATTGTATTCAGGATATTCTGCAGCTACACCCTCATCTGTATTAACAGATTCATCATCTCTACCTACATAAGGTTGATCAGGATCATTCTTAATCTTTTCATTTAATATATCTTGCTGAAAATTATCTATCTGATAAGGAAGTAATTCATTAACAAGATTAATATTTTCACTTGGTGCATGTTGATGTACACCATCTATATCAATCTTACCATTAAACTTTTGATTCTTACCTTGACCACTAACACCTGATATAACATGAATAGTGGCAGCACCATGATAATCTGATTGGATCTTATAACCCATGTTTTCAAGCATGCGTCTTTGCAGCCCTACCTTTAAGTTATGTTTAGCCCTAGCAGAAAGTTTGTTTTTATTTTTTAATCCTTTTAAAGAAAATATATCACTGAAGCTGCTTGAGGTGCTCATTAAATCAATAACCTTTATTGCACCAGTAGGATCCATTATAACAACATCGGCTTTTGTAGCAACTTTCTTTTCAGAATCAAATAAAACAACTTGAGGAATAGCTACAGACCCCATAGGTTTCAAAACTTTCAATTGATAAGTAAACTTCTTGTACATTTCTGCAGCCTCTTCTTGACTTAAAACTTTCATTGTGTCAGCTGCAAAATCAGATCCAATAATTGCAGCACTCAATAAAGTATTTAAATCATCTTTGATGTTTAAATCTAATTGTGTTTCTTTTTGATCAGCTGATGTATCTTCAATTAATTGATCTACTGATTTATATACTTCACCTGTAGTAATATTATAATATGTATTATCTGATTTATTTAATACTACAATATCACGCCCTTCTGCTGCCACATTTATATTTGCTGATAAACTATCAATTTTAGTTTTATCTTTTGTTACAGAATTAAACATCTGTTGGATGATGGTCTTCTGTGTAGGATTATCTCCTGCTTGTTCTAATAAAGAATTATAGACTTTCTGCTTTTCTGGTGTAAGAGAATATCTTATTTTACCATTAGCAACTTTTTCTAATTTAAACCTTATACCTTCAGTATTCAAAAGTTTTGCTAAATCACTAAATGTACTTTGGCTATTAATTGCAGTAACAGGCAATGTCCCACCTGTTATATACTTACTCAAATCTTTTATGACATTCATAAACCACTCTAAAGCTTCTTGAATTCTATTTAAGAAAGATTTAGTAGGTTGACTTTCATATTCATTTTTAAAATGTCTAGTTAGTGCTTGAGTTACTATTTCAAGATCTCTTTCTAACTGAGTAAAGTTTCTTCTTTTATTATAAGCGTCACTAATTTGTTGAGTTAACTCAGGAAAATTTTTCTTTGCTTCAGCAAGTAACCCGTCAAATAATTCTTGATTATCTACTTTAATTGCATCAATGAATGGATGCAACATTTCTTCTATTGCTGTTTCATCAGTAACTCTACCTCTAATTAAATACGCAGTTCCATCAACATAAAAAGAATTAACCTCAGAAAAATTAGCTGTTGTCTTCTTCCATTGTGGCAATCTAGCGTATAATGCTTCAGCATCAGAAACAGATAACATCTTTACTCTAATCTGCGGAAACATTTTCATTAGGTGTGTAACTACAGCTCTTGATCTATTAGTATCCCATGATCTAGAACCAGGTAACACATCTCTAACAGTAAAAAGATCACTATCAACTTTAACTTTATAACTTAATGGAGTTCTTGTTATGCCTACTGACTCAAGAGGAATATTATTTATTTCTAAATATCTAGTTAGTCTATTAAGATTGTTCTGTAAAAATCTTTCATCATACTCTCTAGTCTCAGGATTGGAATTATTAATTAAATAAATATCTTGATACTTATGAATTATCTTTTCCCTTCTTAAGTTATTTAATACACTTTCTCCAAAGCTTTTTTGCTTTAGTGCAAAAGATGTTTTATTAGTTTTAATAAAGTCCTTTGCTTCAATAACAGTTGGAAATACATCAGTATCATTTGTATTTTGCCAAGAAATAATAACATTATTAGTAACTAATTCGCTACCATAAACCTCTTGTAGTGCTTTATATTCTGCGGTATTTTTATTTGGACATGTTGCCATAACTTATATATCTTATTATTTTTGATTTATAAACACCCTAAAGATTCAAGAAACTGTTCATCTGAAGTATAAATGTTATTATTCTTACGTGACTCAATTAAATCATCCAAAGATAATATATTTTGTGCTTTTAATTTAGTCAACAAGTCAGCATTATTTTTAATGTTTTTGTTCCAATAATCTACTATCTCTTTATATGGATCCTTAAGCTGTAATTTTAATTCATTATACAACTGTGAATCCAATGATGTAACAGATTCTTCTGTTTCTAACAGTTCACTTTTAGTTCCGCTAATTGGTTGAACTAACTTTAAAATAGCTTTTCTATTTCCGTTATCATTATCCCATTTCATTATTTTACCTGTTGTTACAGACATTATTTTATTGTCTTTATTAACAAGGTATTTCTTGCCAAGATATTCAACAACTTGAGCCTGCCCTCTTTGTACAGCCAAGTTTCCAGAAAGCTTATTTCTATCAACACTGCTTTCTTTAAATACCTCAACTCCTTTTTTATTAAAAAATTTATTACCCCTTACAGTATAGGTTTGTCTTTCTTTACCTTTAGGTGTATACGTTATTGTTTCAACCTCATCAGTTTGTTGTGCTGGTTGTGTTGATGAACCTAAAATATTTAGTAAACTATCAGCTAATACAGAATTGTCCTCTGCATCTGTTTCTGCAACTTCATCTATAGGTTTACCATTAACTTTTAATGTATCAGATGTAGCTTCAATGTTTGCACTCTCATCCTTTAACAGTCTTTCTCGCATCTGATCTTGTTGACTTTCTTGATCTTCAGTAAACGTTTGATCTTGGACAGGTTGATCAGGACTTAAATTCTTTTCAGACACATATGCTCTATTTTCAGCATACGTTGGTCTTTTACCAAACATAAATCCTATACCACTTTGTTGATTAGACCCATACGTTGGAACTTCTATAAAGGTATCTGTAATGCCTCCTTCATTTAATTGTTCACCAGTGTCAATTTCTGATCTAATATATGTTACATAAAAACTTGTAACGTTATCTGTGTAATTTACTCGGATGTAATTAAATCCTTTAGGTTCATTTCTTTCAAATACAAGTGATTTATCCTTTCTGTTTATCTTTCTTATTGTACTTGTTGTATCTTTATTTGCATCCATGTTGGTTACAACAGTGTATGTATTTAATAAAGCATTATTAACATTAGATTGCATATAACCATCAACAAACTCTTTTTCAAATTCATCAAAAGTTAAACCAAAAGTTGACATCATCTTTTCATCTGATGAATCTCTTAATCCTTGATTTGCAGTATCAATTTGAGATAGAAAATCATTCATTATAAAAGGACTAACAGCATCTAGTAATGAACCATACTTTAATTGCAAACCATCTTTAACCATCATGTAATTAACAATAGACAAAGCATCACTTCTAGTATCTGCTGTACCATATATTTTAGCAAATGAAGTTTGAAGATCTACTTTTTGTAATGGGTTCATACTTAAAAAAGTATTTGCCTCAGCTAAGTTTATTCCTGTTTGATTACTTATATCATTGGCACTTTTCAGTTGAACAAAAGAGTTTAAGAAAAAGTTATCTTGCATATCTTCTCTTGCCCTAAGCTTATCAACTAACTTAACAATTGAATTAACTGACTCTATTTTAGGAAGAGGGTATATAAAATCATTATTTAAGTTGGCTACAAACTGTGAGTTATTTTCAGACTTTAATTGATTATGTTGATATGCTTTAATTGTAACAAATGATAGTAAGTCTCTTGATACTGCAGCAAGAGCTTCTTCATTAAATTCAATATTATTTTGATTTACATCTTGTAATGCAGTATTTAATATTGACTGGAAAGGTGTACTAGCAGACAAGAATGTTGCTGGTAAGATCTGATCAACTATTTGATTAAATATTTCAATGTACTTAGATTGCCAAGTTTCACTTTTGTAGATCTTAGACAAATCCATCATTGGATTAATTTGTTTTGTTTTACCACTTTTTGATAATAGAATTTGTGGCTCAAGTAAAGAATTTATATCATCTTTCTTTTTATTTACAGCTGAAATATCTTTACCAAGACCAGTAGTAAGATTTGACACAGACGACATCTTTCTTGTAAACTCTTGAATCTCAACTCCTTTTAAAAATTCAACTAATATAGAAATTTTCTCAATATTACTGAGGTCTTCTTCATTTTCAATAGCTTCATATAGTAGTTCATCTGTTAATGGAACCAAAGATAAATCTCTATTAGCTGGTGTTCTTAACTCTTCTATTGCTGCTGTTGCTAACTTCTTAACTCCAGGATCTAACTTTTCTACTTTATTTAACGCCTTATCATAAATCTTTTGTATAGTAGGATTATTGACCAATAACAAAGAGGTGCGGATTGGCACTCCCAATGCAGTAAGATTTCCTACTAAGTTTAATGCTGATCTATTGAGACCAAGTTTTGCAACTAATCTTTCTTTTGCATCATCTGTAGCCATAGTAATTAAAGAAGAAATAATATCTTGCTTTCTAAGGCCATCTTTGTCTTTAGTTAGCTTTTCTCTAAGAACACCAAAGTTATCATATGAAACACCATTAATATTAATAATATTGCTTTTATCTTCAATTGAAACATTATACTCAGTCAATAAACTTAAATTGACATTAGGAGATACAATGGCTCCAATAGCAGCCCCTTTGTTATTTTTAAATGCATTTATTTTTCCTAGTAAATTGTTGATATCAATAGAATCTTCAGCATCTCTTTCCGCAAATAAATTTCTTGTCTCACCTGTACTAAGATTAATTAATCCTTGTAACTCACTTTTTAATATATCTAAAGCAGCAGGCTGGTAAGAAATAGGTAACTCTTCACCTACTGTATCTTCAGTAACTGCAGTGTTCCCCATTAATGCATACTTGTAATCTAAGATCCTGTTATTCATTGGAGCTTGATAGGGTTCCCCATACTTTTCTAAATACTTTTTATACTTCTCTAAAGATATAGGTAGTCCTAATATTCGTAATGCTTTTATTCCTGATTCACTTAAACCAGCATCAGATGCAACTTCAGTTTCAGCTATATCTTCAACGTTTTGCATTTCAGCTGATTGTTCACCTTTATTAAATAGATTGTATGCCTCAGAATAAATTGTTCCTGGTTTATCTACCTTTTCATTTACATAATTAACATACTCATCATACTTATCTTCAGTATTCTCAGCTTTACCGTATTCAACAAACTTTCTATCTTTAACATAAAAGTCTTTAATTTGAGCATATACTTTATCAATATCAAAATCCGCTCCTGATATTTCTACAAGCTCCTGAGCAAATGATGCAGAAGAACCATAAAATGCTGGTAAAAAATCTACATGTTTTATATTAACAGTTGAATGATTATCTTGAGATGGAATACGTATACCAAACATCTTAGATAATACATCTGGCATTTCCATTCCTCCATTTTCTATTAAGTCCATTACGCTTTGGAAATGAGCAGGCATTAGCATTTCAGTATATCTTAAGCCGGTGAACTCTCCATTGCTGTCATACTCTTTGACATCTGATCTTAAACGGTCAATTACAACAAGCCCTTCTTTAGGAAAGTTACTTCTAGATAAAGTGTCAAACTCAACAATATCTGGTTTATTAGTAATTTTATCCCAAACTTTTTCTCTTATGATTTCAGATCTATCTGGAATACCGTTTTCATCTACAGAAAAAACTCTTCTATAAACTTTCATTCCAAAATCAGAAACTAATGTCAAGCTCAATCCAGGTTGCTTTTCAGCAAGAGAACCTTTACTCAGATAACTCAAAAATAACTGTTCAAACTTATTTACAGTAATTGGATTATTTAAATTATATTTTTGTTCTCCTTCTTCAGTTGAGAAGAACTCTAATAATTGTGAGCTAGATTGAGAAGCTTTTAATCCTTCTGTTGCATATCTTAAAAAAGCTGTCAGATTAGGTGTAAGCTCACCTTTATCTTTTGAGATTGCTAATTCATCCATGGCACCATTAAAAGTAAAAATAAGGTTTCTCTTATTCTTAAAGTTTATCTCAACTCTCCTTGAAATGGCTTCATTATATAATCTTCTTACATCACCAACTTTCATCACTTCACCCTTTTCATTTAAACCCATTCCAGGTATTGGTGTTGAATCTATTTGTTCAGAAGTAACAAGCGCTTTAATTTGTGTTGGATCAATAGACTCTAATTTATTAGACGGTGTAGCAGACTGAAGACCCATATCCATTGCAGAAAGAGTTGTATAGTCTTTCTCATTAAGTGGTTTATCTTGATTAATTCTGCCTAAAGGTTGAACTCTTTGCTTTAACATCTTCAACGCACTTTCAGGTGCAGCTATACCAAGAGTTTCTTTTTTAGATTCAATCTCTTCAAGTCTATTTAAAAGATTATGTAGCCCTTCTCTATTTGGTTTAGCTTCATAAATAGTAGTACCATTTTCATTTGTCCCAATTGGGTTAGAAGTAAGCTGACGAGACAACATAAAAGCAGACATCTTTATAAAAGTAGTGCCATCAAAATACACAAGCTTCTTAGAATTAAGCATTGCATTATCTTGATTGACATAACCATCTAACCTAATAGGTTTCTCTTCTTTTGCTAATTCAAGTACTTCAGTTCTAGCTTTGCTATCATCTTTAAGTACTTCAACATTATCATTATCAAAGATCTTTTTACCTTTAACTATATATGTTTCCTCTTCTAACTTAACAACCTTGGCGCTTTCTCCAAACATCTGCCAAGAAGTTACTTCCTCTCCCCGATCTATTTTGTCATATAAAGCTGCTATACTAGGTGTCAATTGACCAAAACCAAAAGACATATATCTGCTAGCTTTGGGAGTCATCCACATCTGTGCATCAGCTACATCAATGTTGTTTCCTGTTAATGCAGAAATCTCTTTAATCTCTTCTATTGCTATTAAGCTTATATCATCTACACTATGATTAATGCCTTGCTCAGGTGCACTGATAGAGCTGTATGCGCTTATGTATGCTGCATTTTGTGCCTTTGCTCTTTTAATTGCATCAACACCATTTTTTAAAGTAACTGCTTGATCACCCAAAAATATTTCATTTATTGCTTGAGTATTAATCCAGTCATTCAAAAATATTTGCTTCAAATTATAATCAAAATTATCAGTAAGATTTAACAGGTAATTAGACTCTACTAATGCAGGGGTAGCTTTGCCACTTTTTCCAATCAAACCTTGTTTAATCTTTTGGCTAATTTGCATATCTACACCAAGACCTTTTAGCTCAGATTTGAACTCCTCAAACTGTAAATCTAATTTTTCTCTAACCTCAGATTTAAGCTGATCCATTGTCATATCCCGTTCAAGCAATGCTTGCTCTAATGTGGTTCCATCAAAACGCTTAGCAATTTCCTCTAAGTTATTTTTCAAATCTGAAGTTAACAACAAAGAAGAATTATGTAATGTGTAAGCTTTCATTGGAAGAGGCTTTCCTTCCTCATTATATCCTTCTATATTATATCCAACAATTTGCTCCTCTGTTTTAGTATCAGGATTTGACTCTCTTTGAATACGCTTATATTCTGTATCAATACTATTTATATAAACATCAATTGCGTTATCAGTAATTTTAGCAGCACCAGAATTTCCACTTTCAAATTCTACAGCTCTAATGATGGGCATGTACATCATGTCTCCAGTGTTAGAAGACTCAAGTACTCTAATCAAACTTGGCGCTAATGCTACCTTTAATCTTTCATTTGTTATTGGATCAATTACTTCAACATAATCAACTTTATTTGATTTAGTATTAACCAGTGCTGTATAACTGTTTATTAAACTTGATGCAAACTCTTGAGGCGTAAAGTTTCCATAAGTAGATTTATATGATACACCTGATATGTTTTCATTAATCTCTTCCTCTGTACTATTAAGTTCTCCAACTTTAGTACCTGCAACTCTTATTACACGCTGTCTTTTTTGATTAGACATCTCTATAAAAGCAGGATTATTTAAAAGATGATTGTTTTCTAAATACAAATCTTCTTTTTTAGATTCTAATGTTGCGGGGTTATTTAATGATTCAATTTGTTTTAAATGGAATGTTGGTTTCTGATGAGCATATACTAAATTACCTTCAGTATTTCTAAATACAGATAGTCCAATTGTTTCATCAAATGGAGCATTTCCCTGAGCAATCTTTACTAATCTAGATCTCATTCCATCTTCACCATCACTAAAGATATTTTCTTTATCTCTAACTAAAGTATACATCTCTCTAATAACTTGAGATGTAAGCGGTTCATCTTCATACTTGTGAAGATCTACCAATGCTTTTTGTTCATGATCTACTTCAGTTGTTTTTGTACCATCTTCATTTTCAATAGTTTCTGAAAAAACGTTACCTGCTTCAACTCTATTGTATAAAATACTATACTTTAAATACTGAGCACTTATTCTTATACCTGTTAAATCAAATAATAATTTGCTATATTTTCTAGCATCTTCAGTGGCCGCTCTACTACTTTTTTTATCTGTTTGATTCAACAGCCCTATTAATTCTACTAATGTTTTTTCAGCTTTGCTTGCTGTAGAAGTATTTAACTTAATCTTCTTAAAAGCATCATTCCATGCCTGAGACCATTCATCTACTTGAGAGTTGATATCATCTCTTTGTGCAGCAGAATAAGTTATAATATTACCCAGTAAATCTCTTTGTGTAAATAAATAATCTACTCTAAAGTTTTCAAATGCTTTAGTAATAGATTGAAACAATAAAGGATCTTGCATCTTTGGTAAAGGACTATCATTCAATAGTGTTTCTGTAGATACTCCTATATCTTGTAATATTCTAGCAACTACAGCACCTGTTGCTGCATTTTCCTGTCCAAAGAAATACATTGTTTGTAACATCTTTTTTGGATCAGTAATGTTTTTAACTGATTTTAAAAGTCCGTTGTATACTTCTGTAAAAGGAACAGGTATAATTAAAGGTTCCCCATTAATCATTTCTTTATTACCAAAGAAATCTGTTGCATCCATAGTAGTAGTAGCAATATATGCCCTAATCATTCTTGGTGTAGAATTTATTCCTCCAATTAAAGAGGCATCTGTATTCCATTGACTAGAAGCTCTGACACCAACAGCATCTTCAAAGTACTCAGTGTTATATTCCTCTTCAGCAATTTGACCATCTATAACATTTAATATATCATAAACCTGATCTTTAATAGAATCATCGTAATTATCAAATGCATTTGTTATGTTATCTAATATTTCTTTTTGTGTTTCAGATCTTTCTTTATTTACGTCACTTTCAGAATTATATAATTGATAAAAATTATCAATCACCTCTTCCAAAATATCACCCCTGTTTGTGTTAGGTTTTGCAACTTTAGAAACTTTAGATAGATACATTGCTGCAATACTTCTAATTAAAGGATCAGCTATTGAGCTATCTAAATAAAGGTAACCTTCATTATTACTATCTTTATCTGTAATTTTCTTATATGGTATTAATGCATTAGCTTCTAATGTTACACCTGAAGATAAACCGGTAGTAAATTGATTTAACATTGTTGCTGAAGTTCTATATTTTCCTCCATCAATGTTTTCAAATAAAGTAAGCAGTTCATTTTTATTATATGAATTGAAGAAAGATTTAATCCATTCTAAAATTCTAGTAAAGAAAGATTTAACAGAAGAGTCTGTTTTAGATGATCTTGGATTTGCTTTAAATTTTTCAAATTCATTTGCTAAATACTCTTCATAGTATTCTTGCTCTAATCTAGACCTACTCATATTTGAGTATGTGTCAGCTGAGTTTCTAAACTTGTTGAGTTCTTGCTCAAAGTTTTTACCTTCAGCTCTTAAGTTAGCTCTAACTTCCTTTCTTGCAAATGATAAATATTTATTAATCTCTGCATCAGTTAATAGCATTCTAAAGACACCGTGAAATGCTTCATGGTATCTATATGGTGAATTAGCTCCTGTATACAATGTACCTGAAATATTCAAGCCTCCAGCTAAGTGATTTAGATTTAAACCAAATGCACCAACTCTTACCCCACCAGATTTCATATTATTACCTAAAGTATTAATATCTTCAATGCTAATAAAGTCAGGCAAATTTTCACTAGCCCAAGCTACAAAGACATCAATATCTTCAACATCTTTTTGTGTTAATGCAGGTGCTATTTTATTGGCTATATTACCAAAGTTTTTAATTTCTTTAAGAAGTTTTTGGTACTCAGCACTTTTCTTTAATATCTTTCTATGCTTCTTTATGTCTTTACCAGCAACAAGTTTATCTTTAAGAGTATCTAGTTTCTGATTAAGTTTTTCTAATTCTGTAACCTCACTACTAGTTGTATCTTCTTTTAAAATTTCTTCTACTTGCTCTGCCTTTTCTTCTCGCATAGCCTGCTCTTCAGCAGTAAGTTCTGTACCTGCTTTAATCTTATTTGCTATAGCATTAATACGGGCATTTGATACTGTAGCATTATCAGTAAATTCTTTAAACTCTTCTTCTGTAACCTCACTCGCTTGTGTATCAGCTACTGTTTCTTCTTCAAGGGCTCGAAGCTCAGCTGTATTACTTTCTTCAGCTATCTGCTCAAGAGTCTTAGTACTTTGTGTAGCTGTAGTAATCTTTTTAGCTTGTATAGATGCTGAGTCTGCACCTATCTCTATTTTAGATACTCCAGCTACTTGAGGTTTAGCATTTGTTCCAGTCTTTTCTATTAACTCATCAATACCAACTTCTCTTCCATATGACTTTTTAAAATTATTAGTTGATAATACTAAACCTTTTTTGTTTCCTGCTTCAGCACTACTTGTTGAATTTTTAAATAAATCACTTTGATTTGCTTTAGCAAGTAAAGTATTTAATTTTGCCTTTAATGTAGCTTTGCTATTAACTTCTGATTTGTCTAATGTAAAGTAAAAACGTTGCTCTCCGGTTAAAACTTGAAGCTGAACTTTACCATACATATCTACTTGCAGGCTAATATTAAGATTTCCATAACCAGAAATAAATAACCCATCTCTTATAATCTGATTAGTCTTTGGATCTATCTTATCCTGTCTAAGTTCTTCATTAAACTGGTTGTTGAATGTAGGATTTTTACCGTCTTTATTTTCTTTTTGAGTAAGTTGTGCTCTTTCAAACACTTCAACTAATAATGTATCTAATGATTCAGGAGAAAGAAATTGTGACTTTAAAGGAACAATTCTATAAGTTCCGTCTGGCAAAAGAACTACTGCTTTGTATGCATCTGATCCTTGTAGTAAATTAGTATTTAATTCTGATTTTCCTATAGCATTTTCTACTTTATTTTCTAAAGCTTCTAATTCAGTTCCTGATAAATTACTAATAGGAATTCTACCTCTTCCTGTACTTCCTTGTTCTAGCTGATAAATTAAATAGTTTCCTGAGTTATCTGCAGCACCCTCATTTACTAAATCTTTAATGCTTCTAGCTTCTTTATCATAAACAACATTACCCAATATGGAATTAAAAAATAATCCTTCTGATAAATCATTTTGAGTGATAGTTAAAAATGATCCGTCTGGAACATTTTGCATTAACCTATCTACTTCAGATATTAACAAACTCTGCTTTGTCCAATTATCTCTAACCTTATCTAATATTTGAGCTTTAGTAAGTTTACTCTTTAATTTTTCTGTACTACCAATTACCTGATTTAACTGTTGTCTAGTCAAAGCCATTGGGTCTACACCTCCAAAAAACTGAAAGCTATCATTGGGCATATAAGCAAAAATCTTTGTATCTACACCATCATTATCTAACTTAACAAACGCATTTGGTTTTCCATCTGAATCATTTGATGAAAACAAAGCATCAATCTTACTTTGTACAGCAGAACTACTGGTTCTAATACCTATTTGATACTTTGATTTTTTATTAATAATATATGGATTAGGTTCAAGATTTCCATTACTATACTGAGTAGTTGTCAAACCTCCTTCAGGATCTTTCATTACAACAAACTCTAACGTCTTTATATCCTCATAACTCAAGACATTTAAAATCTTATAATACCTATTCTTAGCCGCAGCCCAGTTATTCTCTCCTGGATTTTTACCACCATAGGGTGTAACAGGTTCTGAATATGTTATCCTAGAAACACTTGCTGGTAAAAGTTGAAAATCTTTGTCTTCAAGTTGATAAAACTCACCAAACTGACCAGCTTTTAAATTTATATATACACCATTATCTTTTTTCTCTTGTGAACTTAATGATACAGCAGATGCAGGTATTAATGTTAATCTCTCTCTTCGTATGACATTATCAAAATTGCTAAAAATAATATACTCTGCAGGGTTACCATTATCATCTTTTTCAGTTAGGCTATATACTTTTGTACCAAAAGATAAACCTCCAACACCATCAAAATCAAATGTGCCATCACTTGGCATATTTATCTTAAGTAGATTCCAAGCAGCTTTTGCTTCATCTTTTTCATTAAAAAAGTTAATATCAGATGCTACACCTGCAGCTTGAAGCATGTCACCAGATATTTTTTCTCCTGTCTTAGAGTCAATAATCTCATATACCTCACCCATGTTACCATTATCATCAGCCGCCTTTTTAGTACGTATTGAAATAACAGAACCTCTTAACTCTGGGTCAATTCTATAATTTGTATTGCCTTCAAGATTTTCTCCAGTTTCAGATATCGTTATATCCTGACCTGAGATATCTGAGAATGATATATTTAATGTATCTAATACTTGGCCAATTAAATCATTATTTCTACCTTCTAAAGATGTTAGCCAGTTCATCAAACCAGCATCATTGTTTATCTGTTCTTGTGTAAGCTGTCTATCTGCACTTAAAACCTCTCTATCATTATTTATCCATATTTTTTTAATAGCAGTGTATGCTTCTCTATAGGCTTCACCTTCTTGAGTATTAACCCAATCTTTATACTTAAGTGATTTTTTACGGATTATTGCTTGAGTGCGTTCATACTTTCTATAAGCTCTTTTTAATATACTAGTTAAAACTTTTGATTCACCTGCAGGAATTTCAACATCAATATCTTTTATAATATCTTGAATGTCTTGTCTGTTTTCAGCTGTCTGAGCTTCTTCTGTTGCAGACTTTACATCTTCTTGAGTTGGTGCCGCTGCTTTGGCGTATGCAGCTTTTAATCTATTAATTTCATTAAATGCTATAGGGTCATTTTGAGGACTTATTATACCTCGCTCATTATAAAAAATTGCTAAATCTTCTACGTTGTTTGTGCTAGCAAATTGAATAACGTCTTGAATCTCAGGAATAGGTGTTCCAAATTCTCCTTCTACTGAATCAATCTCATTAAACAATCTATTTTGCTCTAGAGTAGTTAAATATTTATCTAAAGACTCTCTAAAGATTTTTTCTTTATTTCTATATAATGCTTTTATTTCTGTTTTACTTCTTTCAAAAACTTCTTTAAATTTCTTAGGATTAGCTAAAGCCTCAATAGTTTTATTATAAACTTTTGCTCTTCCTTCTAATGCACTATGATCAACAATTAATTTTAATGCTTCATCTATAGCGTCTTGGTTAACAAATGATCCTGACTTCTTAGCCATAAACTTGACATAAGCACCAAAATCATTTCTAAGCTTTGCTATTTTTCTTCTATCAAAAGAACCGTTTTTAGTTAAATTTTTTGGATCACTTAAAACTTCTTTAATTGCTGATAGTTTTTTTATTTTTTCTTGTTTTTCTTTAACAAGATCTGTTTGAGATTTATCCTCTTTTAAGTTATCTATTTCAACCTCTAGAAAACTTAATTCCTTATCAATAGAGTCTTTATCTAATAATACAGTAATATCACTAGCACCCATATTCTCAAAAAGTGGATCTTTAGCAAGAGTTTCAAAAATACTATTTGATCTTTCTAGAGCTCTTTCAAAACCATCACGTGTAAACATAGCTAAGTAAGTGGCATGGTCCCAACCTAATCTTGCTGTTAATTCTTCATTATATTCTGACTGCTGAGTTTTTCTATTGAATGCAGATTCATTAAAAGGATTTGGAAATTTATCTCTTAACTGAGTATAGTTTTCTTCCATCTTACCAATTTGACCAATCATATCCTGAAAACGCTCTCTTGTCTTGCCAGACTTAATGTCTTTTTTAGAAGTTGGAAAAGCTTCTGCTAATTCTTCATCTGAAAGCTTCATGTAATCTTTCATTTGTTGCTCAAAATATTGCGCACCTCCTGTACTAATTACATCATATATTTGTTGAAACTTAGCATAATCTGCTTCATCAATATGATCATAGATGCTTGCCATATCTGCAGCTGTAGTTTGACCTTTAGAAATTTGATTTTGAATTAAAAAGCTAAACTTTTTTTGATCAAAAAGTTCTCCTTTTGTAGTGTATGCATCATTATAAGATTTTACAACACTATCAACAAATGCTTGCCTGTTTTGTTTATGCTTTTGATATCCTGCAGAATCAGTAGTTCTTTTATATATAGCAGGTATACCTTGAAAAAATATTTTCTGAGGTCCAGAAACAACACCACCCATTAAAAATCCTGACATAAATGTATCAAAACCTTGTGCACTAAATTGAGAACGTACAGCAGAACTAAAGTTTTCATTAAACAAATCCATACCGCCAGCTAAAGGATCTTTTAATAAAGTAGTATAATAACCTTTTGTACCAATAGAAATTGCTTCTTGGCTTATTTCTTGTATACCTTCTCCAAAGTTAGCAGCAAAATATCTAACAGTTCCACTAGCTGCCTTTTTTAAATTTCCTTTAACACCTGCACTAACAAATGTTCTATATGCACCTCCTATACCAGTACCCGCATCTTTAAATGGATTTGTAATTGATTTAGTTTTAATAATTCTTCTTCCTACATTTGATACTTTATCATTCATCATTCTTGCAAATGACTTATTAAATCCTCCAAATGCATTACCTAATACAAGTTGATTTGTAGCAAATATAAGAGGTGCATTTATTAATGTAGTTTTAAACGCAGCTTTAGATGCTTTATCCTGAATGTTAGTCATTTGCTCAGGAGTAATAGGTCTTCCAAAATTTTCTTGAGATAAGAGATCTGAATTTTCTCTAATCATATCATTGTAAACCATACCTGCTTCAAGCTTGCTTTCTGCTAAGGCAAGGTTAAGTGATCTAAGATCCCTATAAAATCCACCAAACACAGTTGACTGTTTAGCTAAATTAGCCACGTTCTGAGCACTATTGGCAGTACTCTTTAAGTTTCTAATAGCAGCAACTGTCTCAGGAGCAAAGAAGTTTAAAGCTGAGCCTGCAGTTACACCTTTTTGCATTGACCAAAAATCTCTAGCACTGTCTACTGACTTTAAAGATCTTGCCATGTTTCTAGTTTGGCTAGCCATTCTACTAACACTAAAACTATTTGCTACAGTTGTACCTAATTTTTTTAATCTTGACAGATTCCTTGCGGTACCAGCAACTAATGCTGCATCAGATACAGGATTTAAACCACCTTGTAAAGCAGCAACTCCAGCTAATGCTATTTCTTCTAAAGCTATAGAAGATATGATACCCATAGTGTAAGCTGAATTTAACATCATATTATTAGTCCACGCTAAAGCACCGCCTCTTGAAGAATTACCAATAGCCATTGCATCAGCAAATTCATCAGCTGATTCCAAATCTGGACTAAAAGAACCACCGGTAAAATAATCTGCAATTGATCTGTAACTGCTTTTAAAGCCAACTGCAGCTAAGCTGTAATACTGGCCCCACATTCTAACACTATCATCATATGCACTACTGTTAGCATTATAGTATGTTTCCATATCTGAATATGGAGTAAATCCTAATTCATTAAATTTTGGATGATTGTAATATCTTAGAAAATTTGATTGACGTATACCTGCATATATAGGAGCTACAATTTTTTTACCAGGTGCAGGTTCCCCATATACATCTGATGCATTCATTTCCATCAACCTGTTAAAGTATTCTGGATCTTGTTTATTAAGAGGGTTCTGTTGTAATACAGGATCATATGTGTCTGTGGCTAGAGTTGGTCTCTTTAAACTCATATTACCATAAGAACCGCTTAAAGCATACTGATTAATAAAAGGTTCTACTTCAGCCATTTCTTGTATTACAGAAAGATCTGCTGAGTCTATATATGCATCATACTCAGGAGTACTAAACATTTCCTCAATAGGAATGAATGGTAAGTCTTTATTTATTACACTACTAGTAACTTGACTATCCTTTATAGTTTGATCTAAACTATTATCTTGTGACTGATTATCCATCTGCGTATCCAAGTTATTTCTTATTATTGTTTTTTAGCATTTAGCTTATTATCTTTAGACTTAGCAAGTCTATATGCTTCACCTTTTTGAGCAAAAACCCTTTGGACCAGTTCAGACTCTAAACGAAGTGCTTCTGCAACACCCCGCTCATCTACCTCAATAGGTTTAGATAATAGTGCTGATGTTGTAGTTGTACCACCTTGTACATAATTATTAAACTGCCAATTTAATTGGTATTCCATATCACTATTTCTAACAAATCTATATGTACCAATCACATCGCCATCCTCATTAACAAATGCTGGTGGTTCATAGTAATTATTAGGATTAGCTGCAATTTCAGCTAATATAGGTGAACTAAACTCTAAAGATTGCATGTTAGACCTAGGACTTATATCATCTGTTTGTTCAAATACAACAGATACACCATTTTCAAGACTTTCAAAATCACTAGATTTAATAGAACCATATTGTTTTGTAGGATCAGCTCCTCCTTTAACTTTAGAAGCTAACCAATCTTTATTAAATATAATTCTATAACCTGCTGTAGTTTTATCACCATCAGCCGGTGCACCATAAACTGGTGAATATTCTATTGTGGCTCTTGGTATTGATGACAATGTATTAGAAGATTTTGGATTTGAAAGGTAACTCACTAAATCCGCTCTAAACATTTTTAAAACCTCTTCACCTACATTAAACGCTTCAGCATCTGAAAGATCTGAATCTTCAAAATCATTAAGAGATCCTTGTATATATTTTGGTGCTATACCACGTGCTTCTAATTCTGACATTTGTCTAAATAAATCTGCTGCCATTTGATCTGCAAAAGGATTAAGTCCTTTAGCATCAATATCAGCAATGTATGTAGGATTACTAGATAAACCCGCATTACTTTCAGAGGCTCCCCTCATCATACTTTCAAGAGTAGCTGTCTTATAAGCATCACCATAGTTACCGGTAAGTGCCTGATTCATATTCTTTTTTTCTGCCTGATAAAACTCACCCGCCTCATTTCTTATACTTTTTTCATCAATTACTTTTGCACGTGTATAATTTCTTCTTGATTGTCTTTCTGTAGCTCTAACTCTTTCTCCTGTTTCATCATCTACAAAATATATAACACCTGTTTTAAAAGATTTAGTTGATCCTTTAATTCGTCCTTCTTCTAAGGTTGAATAAACATGATTCATAACAGTCCTAGTTTTGCCATTAGGTAATGTCACTGTTTCTGGCACATAATTATACCACTCTTGCTGTTGAGGTTCATTCTTTAAATATTTTTTGTCATTATTATTATCCCATCCACTTGCATTGTAATTAGTAAGTTTACCTTCCTTAGCTAATTTAACTGCCATATCTCCATGCTGTTTTCTAGTCATTGGAAAAAATGTACCATCATCTAATTTTTCCCATATACCAGGCATTCCATTTTCATCAAATCCTTTAGCATCAGAATCCTCTGCAAATGTTTTAGTTCTAGCTCCATCATAAGTTTGTTTCTGAATTCTTAATGCACCTTTTAGAAATTGACTAAGTTTAACTTCCTCCCCATCTAAAGCCTGCATCCCTTGTCTAAGACTAAGAAAAGATTTTGATCCTTGAATACCTGGATACTTTGCTTCTAAGTCAGTTGAGTTATACATCTGGCCTGAATATTCATCATAAAGCTTATTAATAATTTCTTCATTAGCTTTAGCTGCAAAATTCTTTTCTTGTCTAGAAAAACCACCCGTTGCTGAAAGATTACTTGCCATCCGAGTAGGACCTATTAATGTTTGTTTAACCTCCTCAATAGTTCCAGTAAATACTTTACCACTAGCGTCTGTATATGAATATCTTTGACTACCGTCATTACCATTTGGTTCTAACATCGTCATGTATTTTGCTATAGCATCAACTTTATCTGAATAAAGCTTATCTGTTTTTGTATTATACGCAGCTATAGTCTCCTCATAAACTACATCAAAATCAGGATTTGGCTTACCATCTTTTGATTTAGCATTAGTAGCAGCCGCATCACCAGCTCTCTTTCTTTCATCATTAAGAATCTTATATAAAGAATTACCCTGTTCATCAAACATCAGTTCTCCCTTTTCTTTTGCTAGTTGTCTTCTATTAAACTGTTTAAGTTGTTCTAAATCCTTAGCATTTCTAGCTGCATAATCTTGCAAAGTCTTTTTATACTTATACTTTGAAAATGGTGTCTCTACTAGTTTTGCTTCAAACTCCCGCATACTAAATATTTTAGCAGCTGTTATCATGTCACCCATCATATTAGCACCCATCAACAATTGATAAGCTCTATTTAGTGAAGCTTGTGAACCTTCCCCAATAGGCTTGCGAGCAAGATCTTGAACTTGCAGCTGATTATTTAATTCAGCTTTCATTGCTTCATAAGCATTCATCTGCTTCTTCATTGTTTTGTCCTGATCAGAACCAGGAATAATACCATTGTTCTTATGATAATCATCCCATCTAAGATTTATATTTTCTAATTCTTGTACCTTAGCTTGAGTTTTAGATAAACGTGCATTATTATTTGCTTCTATTCTACTGATGGTTTCTGCAGCCCATGCTTGTTGCCCTTCTTGAACAGATGTAAAATCTCCAGCAGCAATACCTTCTGCTGCAAAATCTCTGCTCTGAACATATGATTGAGTCTGGTATGCTCTTTGTATTCTGGGATCATCTTGTAAAGTCTTCATCAAATATTCTTTAGCTGTACCTACAACTAAATCACCATTTTGCTGTTCAATATTCCACATTGGATCAATTGTGCCATCAGGATTTTTTTTACTGACAGTAACCTTCATTTTTAAAGGAGGCTTCATTTCACCTAAAATCTTCTGAGCAGTTTCAACTAAGTCTGCATCTTCAACATATTTTGGTAATCCAAAATTTAATGCCTGATCAGGAGTAGCATTTACAAAATCATCCATTTTATATTGCAATGCTTTTACACCAGGACCCCACCATTTTTCTCTTTGCTCTCTATTTTGGCTATCTAATAATCTATTAGCATAATCCATTTCTTTTCTATAAGCAGAAGTAAAAACTACATCTCTAACCATTAGTTTATCTTCAAAGAAAGGTGCAAAGACTGCTTTAGCAGAATCTGCATTTTGAGCAAGTGACAAATCCATGCCAGCAATTTTTTCAAGAGAGGGTGCTAAATTGTCAACATACTGATCTCTACGTTCTTTATTATCTTGTCTAGACAAATCAGCATACACTACTTTGTTGTAAACATCATTGGTAGCCTTAAAATTAGTAGAATACCTGTCTTGTCTAACATCTAAAACAGCAGACAAAAATTTATAATCCGGTGTAAACGGTTGAATGTCTGGTAAAATATTTTTTGCTCCTGGTACGTATGTTGCCATAATGTAAAATTACTATAATTTATTAAGTTTAACAAGATCAATTTTAAAACCCTTAAGGTTTATGATCCCATCTTTCCTGTATAAAATGGTACTGCCATTTTTTTAATTTTTTTGCCTTTTGAACCCACTTCTAATCCTTCCTTTGCTGTTGGGTATGAAAGAGGCATTCCTTTTCTTTGTGCTTCTGCTGCAGCATTAGTTATATCACGTGGGTTACTATTATCCATACCCATATATAACTTTAAAAAATCCATATCAACTTTTTGATCTGGAGGTAGGTTTTTTCTTAAATCAGTGTAAGCGTCTAATAAAGCTTTTTGATTGTCTTGTCCAGGCCCAACTTTTTTTAATGCATTAGGATTAGTAAAGTTAATCATGCCCCCGGTTAAAGGATTTACTGCATAGTTATCATATATAGAATTCATATTAAATGTATTAGCTCTATTTGTAAGTGCAGCATTTTGGAGTTGAGCATTCTTCATAATTTTATTATTTCTAAAATTCTGAGCATTCTGCAATGTTGCATTAGTATCATCATACGTCTTGATATTTCTTCTATCATTTTCAAGATTTATAGCCATGTCTAGTTGCGGTTGCATTGCAGCCACTCTATTCATTATACCAACATTATTTGTATTAGTCTGCGCAATAGCTTTCATATTTGCATCTAACGTCTTTCCTTGTACGTTAGACATAGCAGCAACAGCACCTGGACCTCCTATAGTACCTGCTATTCCTGCATTCATTGTATTAGCTGCAGCAGTATTAGCATTAGCTCTTGCTCTCCAATCATCTAAAGTATAATCTATTTTTAATCTTTCAGCGTCTGGTGACCATGGACCAAAATAGTCATCATTCATTAAATTTAATGCTATTAAATTATTTTGATCTTGTCTCCAAAACTCAGGTTTAGCAGGCATATATTCTTCTGGTATAACTGTATCTATTTTATCTTGTTCTTCTGTTATAGCATCAATGATAACAATATCACTATCTAAATCCGTCTTCTTTAAACGTGGGGTATTAATAGTATGAAGACCTTCAACTCCATCAAATCTAGATCCACTTACACCATCCTCAGAATAATAAGGAACATAATTATCTAAATTTCCAAATTGTTCTTCATGTTCTTTTTTTCTAGTTTCCTCAGCAAGACGTTGAAACTTTAACCATTGTGGATCATCAGCATCATTTTCAAAACTAAATCCATCAATCTGTTCTATAATATCACCCCATCTATATTTAAAATCTTCTACAGCTTCTTCACTTCTAATTTCAGGAGAACCATAGGCATATACACCACTGCTTTTAATTCCTTTAATATTCTCATCATATTCACCATTTACTATTTGATTATTATAAATAGCACCTTGACTCAATGGTCTATTTCCACCCGAAAGTATACCAGGTAAATATTGATAACCACTATCACTACGCTCCTCAATTGCTCTTTGTTGACCTGCAATATCTTCATTATATATAGGTGTACTGCCTCTTCCTTTTTGAATTCCTGCAGATGTAGCCTGAGAAGGTTTATAATTTCCTCTAGATCGTGTTAATTTAATTTCAGTTTTACCATCAGGACGTACTACAGTTGTTGTAGTATAGTTACCTGTATTAAGCTTTTCATTCCACTCTTCATATTTTGGATGGTCTTTCTTTAAAGGATTATCAGGAATAACTATTTCTCTCTCCTCAGTCTCTGATTCAAAAGTAGCAACTTCAGGTTCTCTTATGTTTCTAGGCTGCTGTAATGGAGCAGATGCAGGTTCAGGTTGAAATCTAAAATCATAATCAGCACCCATAGGGGTCATGTCTATACCATTAGCAATACCATCACCATCAAAATCTCTAGAATCTCCAACTCTTAAATTACTCAAAGGAAACATACTAGCTAAACCAAACTGGTCTGATCTACCAAGTTGAGCTTTAGATAACTCTTTACCATCTCTTGCCATATCATCTATAACAACACTATCTTCTACAACTTCTTCCATAGGTTGTTGCTCTTGCATTCCCTGTGTAGCACGTTGATCAGCTTGAGCCATCATTTGTTGAAGCATCATTATTTGTTCTTGCTGTTCAGGTGGAAGAGCTGCAATAGCATTCATTTGTGCTTGCTCTCTACTAATCTGTTCAACTTGTGCAGTAAACTCAATTGGATCAATACCTTGTTGTATTAAATATGGATGAGCTGCTAATGGTACACCATCTTCAAATTTCTTTTTTACTTCTTGCCCATATGCTAGTTCAGATAACTTATTCATGTTTTTATTTAACATAAGCTCTGCACTTCTCATTTGTATATCATCAGCAAATTGATCTTCCATTGCACCATAATATTTATTTAAATCATATTTTCTAGAAATTGTTGCAGGAGTTTTTTTCTTTTTACTTTCAATACCAAACTGAGCCATTTCATTTCTAGTAAACTTCATTTTATCTGTATCAGAATAAATAAAAGATTGCTCAGGTAAAAACATTGGAACACCACCACTTGAATGACGTGGGCCTTTAATACCATAAAGACCAAATCTACCATCATTAGTTAAATCAGTAAGAACTGTTTCTCCTCCTTCTGCTTCAATATTAGCTTTATCTCTTGGAACACTGGAAAGACTATATCTAACATCTTCATCAAGATCATCATTAAAATTAGTATTACTACTACTATAACCTTGTGGTGTTGTAACTAAACCATAATCAAACTGATCACCTGTTACATAACCACCATGTTTCATTGATTGGTTTTTTTCTATTTTACCATCAACAAGTTTAAAGCCTTCAGGTAGCTTATTTATTTTAATCTTTGCCATAATTATAAAATTTCTATATCTGCACCAGCTGCAATTAACGCAGCTAAAGTATCATTATCCACATTTATTTCTCCACCTTCAGCCTTCATTTCACTTCCATACTTGGTTGTAGCAAACAAACCAGTAACTTTATCTGCATCAGAACCATAACGCCCACTATTAACATCTGGTCCTAAACCTCTTTTAAAATTAGGATCTTCATATGTACCGTATATATTATCTGCTAACAGACTATTATACTGATCTACTTTAGCATTATTAATGTTGACGTCATCAAAGAAATCATTTGCCGTATCTGCAAGATTAACCGCAAACTCTGAGGCATCTGCAT
>Ga0209532_1000718_pt1 | contig 28074 bp, 31 predicted proteins | sample COG_02_FD_184746 | JGI IMG/M metagenome (GOLD analysis project Ga0209532, IMG submission 184746) | Pelagic Microbial community sample from North Sea - COGITO 998_met_02 (SPAdes) (version 2) | ecosystem: Environmental > Aquatic > Marine > Neritic zone/Coastal water | place: Helgoland, sampling... | reverse complement strand
CGAAAATTGTCAATCATATCGAAACTGGACGTACCTATTTGGACGGTAGCCGTTTGATTGGTGCATTTGACGGTGTTGTGCTGGAACGTGTTCGTATGGCCACGCGCGGCACTGTTGCTGTTTCACTGGTTATCGAAGATGCGGATGTCCTGGGTGTTTGGGCAGAGCCAATTGGTTTGCCAGAAACAGAATCTAACGAAGACGGATTGCCTGAAACTCTTGAGAATCAGATCGAAAAGGCGCTGGCTAAGTCGAAACCAAAGTTTCTGAAAAACGATGAAGAAGTCGAACGTTTGGTGTCTCGTGTCGTCAGCAAGGTATGCAAAGATGAGGTTGGTAAAAAACCCGTAACGCGTGTCATGATCAACCGTTTGGAATCATAAGCCTAGCAACCTTGGGTGGTTTTTTGGAAACAAAATAAAAGTAATTTACTTTATAGTAACAGTACTTCTTTTCATTCATGCTCTGATCGTTACAATCAGAGCGTGTCTTCTAAAAGCCAATTTGCCCTGCAGTTTACCGATGCGGATGTACATTTCATCATCAGAAAATCTGATGATGACAATTGGTCTGTGTCGCACAGCATACCACTGGATGACCCCGCTTTCGAAGCCGAATTGCTTCGTTTTAGTCACCAAGTAAGCAACGATTGTAGTATAGATTCGTCTGTCGTCGTTTTCTTGGACGATGCTGATATTCAATGCGGTTCAGTTTCTGTTATTGGTCGAAACGCGGCAATGCGCGATAAACACGTGCGTAGAACTTTGGCACGCCGCCATTCGGATCAGGCGGAGAACATCGTTGCACATTATGGCGCGCCTCAAGCAAATAAAATTGCGCCTGTATGTTTCGCTTTACGGACAACATTGGAAGCTGCCGAACAGTTTGTTCAGGGGTTTGGCTTCAAGGTTTCATATTTTTCAAAGTTTTCGAACCACGGATTGGACATGTCACCGTGTCTTCAGTTGGCACACCAGCATGATAACGATAATTATCATGTATCTACTGTAGCTCCGGTCGTTAAATTTGCATTTCGCGGAGCAGTCGCAGCAATGGCTCTTGGTGGAACGTTTATCGCAACGAGCTTGCCACAACCTGATACGGAATTGATGGCTGGTTTGCGTGACAACGGGAATGTATCTCAATTGCCTGTTAAGCCGCTTATATTGACCGCTGGATACCAAGTGCCAAAATTACACGCATCTTTACCTAAACGTGAAGCCGTCGCGATGGTGAACCAAACATGGAATACATCTTATTCTTTGGACGTTGCCTTTGGCTCAGTTCAACCGATTTCACTGAAATTAAATCAACATGACGGATTGTTAAAAATGGCCGCCGTACGCGAAACCCCTAACTTCGCTGCCTCACAGAAAATGGATTTCGCGGCCAGCTTGTTCGGGGCATATGAAATGCCAGATACGCCCAACACCTTCCCAACCCACAAGGTTACAACATTCACGGTCTCAACATCGCATGCACGCCAGCATGTGACCGTGGCGTTCGAATTGCGAAAAGATCTTGAAATGGGGCCGTATGCGCCCGTCTTGTTGCATAAACTAGCGGCGTTACGTGCGACGCCAAACCAGACCGATGCTGAAAAGATGGATAAGATTGCATCCCTAAAGGGTGGGTTTTATGTGTACCTTGGTCAGCAATCTAATCTGACACAAGGTTTTACAGATGCGTATCCAAGCGCCAGTTCGGATCAAGTCGTCTTTGTTGATGCGATGGATCAACCTACGTTCCAAGTGGCACGTTTGATTGATCCGATTATGGTCAAGAACAGCCGTTTTCTGTTGACTGAACTTGAACTGGCATCGTTTTCACGCCCCTAGCGTAGCAAAAACGCGGGTACGTGATCGCCTAAACCTTTGATTTTATTATTATCATTACCTTTGGGCCCACGCGGTTTTTTACGTGGTTGCTCTTTTGGCGCTGTTGGTTTCGCATCAACAGCTTTTTCGACAACGGCTTCTGCGACAACAGGTTTTGCTTCTTCTTGCTTTGGTGGGCGTGCTTTCTTTGGGCGTTCTGTTCGCTCTGGCTTTGTGGCCGTAGGCGTGTCGATTTCCATACGCGGGATTGGTTGTTTCACCAATGCCTCGATGCCATCAAGATGTTTTTGTTCGTGCGGTAAGCACAACATAAACGCCCAACCTTTGCGTCCAGCGCGACCTGTGCGGCCGATACGGTGAACGTAGTCTTCGGAATGAATAGGAACATCGTAGTTAAACACGTGCGTTACGTTTGGAATGTCCAAACCACGCGCGGCAACATCCGACGCGACCAGCAAAGTAATGTCATTATTCTTAAAACCGGCCAACACTTCCATGCGGTAACGTTGATCCAAATCGCCATGAATCGCACCAACAGAATGCCCGTGTTTTTTCATCGATTTCATAACGATATCAACATCGACCTTGCGGTTACAGAAAATGATGCCGTTGGTCAGCTTGTCACCTTCTTCTTTGATGATAGAGCGCAACATATCGCGCTTTGCTTTGCCTTCTACCTTGCGGTTTTCGGGTTTAAAGCAAACAACCTTTTGTGTGATGTTTTCAGATGTTGTCGCTTGGCGGGCAACCTCTACACGTTGTGGGTTTTGCAAAAACTCTTGTGTAATGCGTGTGATTTCAGGGGCCATTGTGGCACTGAAAAACAATGTTTGGCGCGTGAATGGTGTCAACTTGAAGATACGTTCGATGTCTGGGATGAAACCCATGTCCAACATACGGTCTGCTTCATCGACAACCATGATTTCGATACCGGTCAGTAACAATTTACCGCGTTCGAAATGGTCTAACAGACGACCTGGTGTGGCAATTAAAACATCAACGCCACGGTCGATCAATTTGTCTTGCTCTTTGAACGAAACACCACCGATTAACAGTGCCATATCCAGTTTGACGTATTTTGCGTACTGTTCGAAATTTTCCGCAACCTGTGCAGCCAATTCGCGTGTTGGTGCCAAAACCAGTGAACGTGGCATACGCGCACGCGCACGGCCACGTGCCAATTTATGGATCATTGGCAGTGTAAAGCCAGCCGTTTTTCCGGTGCCTGTTTGGGCGATGCCTAAAACATCACGACCTTCCAATGCGTATGGAATTGCTTCTGCTTGAATGGGGGTGGGGGTATCATAACCAACGTCTTCGATGGCTTTCATAACTTTTGGGCTGAGGCCCAGATCAGTGAATTTTGTCATATGTCCTGCGTATTTTGCGGCGTTAAAATGTGCCGCAAATCAACGCGGCGCGGTGACCGAAATGCCACCATATCCTCTGTAAGGGGTGTATTAACGAATTTACCCACAGAGTCAATCTTGGTGGTGGTTTGGCCTTGAAAGGTTGCGGTTTTGGTTAGATTGATGGCAACTTAACCTGCAATCTCATTGACCTTGGTGCAAAATTACGTATTCATTAAATTGAATTTAAATCGACAGGAGTTCCCCCATGTTGTCACGCTTTACAACCCTCGCCATTGCTCTTTCATTCAGTACGGCGGTTTTCGCCCATGACGATATTCCCGATCTTTATCCGCAATCGGCGCTGTATGCCAAGCCTGTCGAAGTAATTCCCTATGTGTTTTCCGCAATTGGGGCCACTGCGCCGCCACGATATGAAAATTCGGGCCACAATAATAACCTAAGCTTTATCGTGACTGGTGATGGTGTGGTTGTTGTGAATGCAGGTGCTGCATATCTATTGGCAAAGGCATTGCACGATGAAATTAAGGCTGTGACTGATCAACCTGTGAAGCTAGTGATCAATGAAAACGGCCAAGGCCATGCCATGTTGGGTAACAATTATTGGGTAGAGCAGGGCGTGAGAGTTTTGGCCCAAGAGGACGCGGCGCATGAGTTCGAAGAGCGTGGATATAATTCGTTGGAAGGGATGAAGCGGTATAACCGTGAAAAGTCCGAAGGTACTGTTTTACAAGGGCCAACAGAGACATTTGCGGATAAATACGTGGTGCCGTTTGGTGATTTCCCGATCGAGGTTTTGCGCCTTGGTCCAGCACATGGTGCGGGCGATATTTCAGTGTGGTTGCCACAGCAAGGTTTGGTGATTGCAGGCGACATCGCATTTCATGAGCGTATGTTGCCGATCTTTCCTGATACAGATACTGCGGCGTGGATCGAGACGTGGAACGACGCCTTTGTCCCGCTGGGCGCGACATATGTCATTCCCGGACATGGTCACCCAACAAACATGGCGCAAGTCACGCGATATACGCACGATTATCTGGTGTATTTGCGCGGCAAGGTCGGCGCACATTTGGATGCGGGTGGGGATTTGACGGATGCTTATTACGTGGATCAATCGCCTTATAAGAATTTGGATACGTTTGATGAACTGGCGACCAAAAATGCTGGTCGTGTTTATGAAGCGATGGAGTTTGAGTAGGGATTAAAAGCTTTACCAGCCTGTTTGAAGGCATCATAATCAACCTATAGTTTTAATTTAATTAAGGTTGATATGGATTTCATTCGAACAAAGTGGGGAGCCGTTTTTGTATTTGGTTCTGTTGTTGTGTTGTGGGCCTTAGCCCCGATCTTTGCATGGCTCTTTGCTAAAGGACTTTCAAGTCAGGGCGCATTTGGAGATCAGTTTGGTTCTGTGACGGCGCTGTTTTCTGGGTTGGCATTTGCTGGGCTTATCTTAACCTTGGTGTACCAGATTGATGCTCTAAATGCACAACGGGAAGAGCTTGAACTTACGCGTGAAAGCGTTGAGGCACAGACAAAAGAACTGACTTTGTCGACCAAGGCGCTATCTGCTCAAGTCACAGAAATGGAACATCAAAGGGGCGAGCTTCAAGGCATGAAGCAAGCCCAGCAAGCACAGGCAGATCATTTGTCGTTTCAAGAGTTTGAGAGAACTTTTTTCCACTTACTGGACATATGGAGGAGGCACTTTGATACAGTTGGTGGAGTAAGTGTTTTTGGGGGAGTTGTTTTTAAGGCATGTGAAAATATTGGTGATGTGAAAGGTGAAAGTAGTTTTAGTGTCGCTATAAATGGCGCCAGAGATGAAGATCGTGTTGATGGGAGTTCTCAACACGCCTCTTTTTCTGAAGTAGTCGAGCAACAATCTGGCTCAATTATTAAGCCTTACTGTTTACTTTTGCTTCACGCATTAAAGCATATTAAAGAAGCTAATATTCATGACACAAAAAAACGAAAATATGGGCAAATTATAAATGCGACTCTTACCCCAGATGAAAAAGTGTTACTGTTCTTTAATTGTGCTCTGAGACAGAGAAAAGTACTCAAACCACTCGTTGAGGAGTTCAGTTTACTTAAGGGGTTAGACAAAGAAATTCAGAACAAGAATCCAAATTTAATGCAGCAGTTCGAAAATTCAGCTTTTAATTCACTTCGTAGTCCTAAACCATAATTTCCTTGGTCGCGGTCAACGTCAGCTCTGGATAGTCGCGTTCAACGCGATCGATGTCCCATTGTAGACGTGTCATGTAAACAGGATCGCCGTCGTGGTCCGTGGCCATGTGACCTTTGTTGATGTCCATGAACTTACCAACCATATCTTTCGGACCTGTTAACCAGCGGGCCGACGAGAATTGGGATTGTTCGAAACGCACAGGAATGCCGTATTCCAATTCAATCCGCGAGGCCAAAACTTCGAATTGAAGTGGGCCAACAACGCCGACGATCCAGCCCGCGCCGATCATTGGTTTGAACAGTTTTGCAGCACCTTCTTCGGCGAATTGATTAAGGGCTTTGTCCAGATGTTTTGCCTTCATCGGGTCGGTGGCACGTACGGATTGCAGCAGTTCGGGGGCAAAGGATGGAATGCCTGCGAATTTAAGAGATTCCCCTTCGGTTAGGGCGTCCCCGATGCGCAATTGACCGTGGTTCGGGATGCCGATGATGTCGCCTGCCCATGCTTCCTCTGCCAACTCGCGATCGGATGCTAGGAATAGCATTGGGGATGCGATTGCCATTTGTTTTTTGGAACGGACGTGGGTTAGCTTCATGCCGCGTTTGAAGTGGCCTGAGCATAGGCGTACGAAGGCGATGCGGTCGCGGTGTTTGGGGTCCATGTTTGCTTGGACCTTGAAAACGAAACCTGTGACCTTTTTCTCGTCTGGTGCGACGGCGCGTGGTTCGGCGGGGCGGACCAATGGTTTTGGTGCGAAGTCGCCAATGCCTGTCATCAATTCTTGGACGCCAAAGCTGTTGATCGCAGAGCCAAACCAGATGGGGGTCATTGTGCCGTCCATGAATGCTTGGTGATCAAATTTTGGCATCAATTCGCGGGCCATTTCGATTTCTTCTAGGAACTTTTCTAATAGTTCTGCAGGAACCAGTTCAGCCAGTTTTGGATCATCAAGGCCAGTGATTTCGACGCTTTCGGCGATGACATTTCTGTCGGCGCGATCCATCAATTCGAGGCGATCGTTGAGCATGTCGTAACAGCCCATGAAATCACGACCAACGCCGATGGGCCAGCTGGCTGGTGTTACATCGATGGCCAGATTTTCCTGAATTTCATCAATAATATCAAAGGTATCACGGCTTTCGCGGTCCATTTTATTACAGAAGGTCAGGATCGGCATGTCGCGCATGCGGCAGACTTCGAACAGTTTTTGTGTCTGACTTTCGACACCTTTGGCGCCGTCGATCACCATGACCGCGGCGTCAACTGCCGTGAGGGTGCGATAGGTGTCTTCGGAGAAGTCGGAGTGACCGGGGGTGTCCACCAGATTGAACCAATATGGCCCGTATTCGAATGACATTGCCGAGGCGGATACAGAGATGCCGCGATCCTTTTCCATTTGCATAAAATCGGAGCGTGTACGGCGTGCTTCGCCTTTGGCGCGGACCTGCCCAGCCATTTGAATAGCGCCACCATACAACAGGAATTTTTCCGTCAGTGTGGTTTTACCCGCATCGGGATGCGAGATGATCGCGAAGGTGCGACGGCGGTCAATTTCGGGCGGCAGGACGGTGCCTGTGTCGGAGCGTTCTATCATGTTTGTTCGTATAGGGCGGGTTTTGTGAAAGGGCAAGAAAGGGTGTGAAATGCGAGGCACAATCTGTGCACAAAGCATACACCACCTGTGCACCGGTTTTGGAAACGTGAGGATTTGGATATTTGGGCAGAGTGAAGGTTAGGGGGTTGTGCCAAACAGGAGTGTGAGTAACCATACGATGGCGGCGATAAGCGGAGCGATGGCTGTTAGATAGATACCAGTACCGATGATCGCTTTGGGTGGGTTTTCGAGTTTATCCAAAACTTGCATCCACATGGCAGATTTATTGGCGATTTTTTGTTTGTCTGACTCCCACGGGAAACCATCCGTTGCACGGGTTACGCCGCCCAGTTTGGGGCCGATTTGAGCGATGATTTCGGGTTGTTCAAGCTGGGTATCGATTGCATCCATCGCGTCCAATGCTTCGGACACAGGGGGATGATCTCGACGTCCGGCAATTCCAGTTGTGTTTCGATCGCTGCGAATAGGGGATCGGCGTCGCCGATGAAGGCGGCGGTGTTGTGTGATTCAGATGCGTTTAGTTGGATACGTAGCTGTTTGGATAGGGCTACGAGGGTGCGTTTGATTTCAAACACAGCTTCGGGGGATGGGATTGGGACAGGCTTGCGCGGGGTTGGGGTGATGGGGGTTAGGTTTTGAACATTCAGTTCACCTATTTTTGTCCATTCGACGTCAGCGATTGGGGTCACCGGGGCTAGGTGTATTTTGGCGGTTTGATACCAAGGGTGGCTAGGGGCTTCCCAGTTGTCGGGTTCACCGCCATTTTCGAAAACCTTTTCATCACCGAGAATTTCCCAATGATCAGGGACTGTAAAGTGGACTGGTAGGATGGTGCCGTTTTCACCGCGTGTGCCGCGGGCGGAATTGACTTGTGCTTGGCTTAAGTTTTGTACAATTGAGATATCCGTTTTAAAGTGCGCAAGTCCACCCCCCACAAGTTCGCATCCTGAAGGTTTGTCCCCCGCAAGTGCGCATCCCGCAAGTTCGCCCCTCGCAACTTCGCGTCCCGCAAATTCGCATCTCGCAAGTTAGCCCCCCGTAAATCCGCTCCCCACATGTTTGCATTTCGCAAATTTGAATCCTGTAAGTTTGCATCCCGCAAGTCCGCCCCCCGTAAAGTTGCGCCCCGCAATTTTGCCTTACGCAAGTTCGCCTTGGCTAAATCGGGCGTGAATGGTGTTGTTAATCTCCTCGCATTCCATGCCACAGCACCTTCTAACAACCATCTAACATGTTGGGGATTTGCCATCGAAAATGTCCTTGTCTCTATGCCGTCACGTTAGGCGTTGGGTGTTAGAGGATCAAGGGGGATCCTGCTGCAAAAGATCCCCGATCAAGTAGGGGATGACAGGACGCAGGATTATATTCCTACGCCTGAAAAATCAGGGATGAACCTATCATCACCAATAACGCGCCGACCCATGCCAATGCGGCGGGGCGTTCTTTGGTGGTGAACCACAGGATGGGGAGTAGGAGGGCTGGGACGGTGGAGGATAGGGTTGAGACGATGCCGACTTCGCCGCCTGACAAGGCAAACAGCACCAATGTCATGCCGATGCCCATGCCGATAATTCCTGATAGAACCGTGAGTGTGGCGATGCGCATGTTGAGTGGGTTTTGGATTTTTAGGCCTGCGATGGGCATTGCGCCAAGCACTTGGAGGAAGAATGCGGCGATGCCGATGCGTACGCAAGATACGGCGATTGGGTCGGCGCCTGCGGAGAGGATGGGTGATGCGATGAGTGAGCCGACGGATTGACCTGTTGCGGCCAAAAGGCCCGTGAGGACGCCGATCCACAGAGGGCCTTTGACGGATTCCCATTTGTGGAGTTGGCCGCGACGTTTGCCAAACATGATGGCAAGAATGACGCCTGCGGTGACGATGCAAATGCCGAGGATTTCGTTGGTTTCCAACACCTCTGCCAGAAAGAAGTATCCCAAGACGGCAGAAATAGGTGCGTTGAGTGAAAACAGCATTGCGGTGCGCCGTGGGCCGAGGCGGTTCATGGTGGCAAACAGTGCTGTGTCGCCGAGGAAAATACCGATGAGGCCTGAGAGCATGACTTCTGCCATGCTGTCCATTGGGATGGTTTGCCAAGTGCCCGCGAACCAAACATATGTGCCGATAATGACAAACATTGCGGACATGCGAATGCGGTTGAAGCCGATTGTGCCAAGGTGTGCCGCTGGTGCGGGAGAAATGATACCAGTGATGGCCCATGTAAGTGCCGCACCTAGGGCGGCGAGTTCAAAGATTGGCATTGGGGAATGCTTTCGGTTTTTGGTGGTTGAGTGGCGCAAATCTATCGAACGGTGAGTTCAATATTGCGATTTAGTTGAGATGCGCAAGGGGTGTTTTTTTGGTTTTTGGTTGATGACATCGGGTTGCCCTGTCGCTAGGGTTTTGGGGAAATGGAGAGTGTTATGGATTTAGGAATTTCGGGTAAGCGGGCGTTGGTTTGTGCGTCGTCTAAGGGTTTGGGTTTTGGCTGTGCTGAGGCGTTGGCCAAGGCGGGTGTGGATGTCGTGATTTGTGCGCGTACTGAGGCACCTTTGGCGGCGGCGAAGGCCACGTTGGAAGCGTTGGGTGTTTCTGTGACGGCTGTTGCGGCGGATGTGACAACGGATGCGGGACGTGCGGATGTTTTGGCGCAAGCGGGTGATGTTGATATCTTGGTGACGAATGCGGGTGGGCCGCCTCCTGGGAATTGGGCTGATTGGGAGCGCGATGATTTCATGGGCGCGATTGATGCAAATATGCTGACGCCGATCATGTTAATCAAGGCCGTGTTGCCCCACATGATTGATCAAGGTTGGGGACGTATTGTGAATATCACCAGCCAGTATGTGAAGGGACCAAGTGGGATTTTGGGGCTGAGCAATACGGCCCGTGCGGGTTTGACTGGTTATGTAGCGGGAACCAGCCGTGATGTAGCAAAGCATGGTGTGACGATCAACAATATGTTGCCCGGTATTCATGCCACGGATCGTGCGGTTTCGTTGGATACGGGATTGGCGACCAAAGAGGGTGTTTCATTTAATGAAGCACGCGCGATGCGTTCGGCAAGTATTCCGGCCGGGCGTTATGGCACGGTCGAAGAATTTGGATCGACATGTGCGTTTTTATGCAGTCAGCATGCTGGTTTCATTGTGGGGCAAAACGTATTGCTGGACGGTGGGTTTATCGGGTGTACCATGTAGGTCACCCTTTGGCTGTGTTTTATGTCTAAGGCTTGTTTTTGATGGGTCTTGGACATAAATCCAGTGGTAGGAATTAAAGAGAGTATCATGCGCGTTTATAAAGAAGCGATTGCGGCCCTTTCGATGGGACCGTTGATGTTTGCACAAGGGATGTTGGTGCGCAGGTTTGCGTCTGTATTACCCGAAGCAAAAGGCCCGCGTGCGGGTGTCGTTGGCGTTGGGCGACCGTTGCGGGTTTTGGTGCTGGGCGACAGTTCGGCGGCGGGTGTCGGCGTGGATACGCAAGACGAAGCAATTGCAGGGCAGTTAGCAGCGCAATTGGCGGACCGATTTCAGGTGACGTGGGAGTTGTTGGCAAAAACCGGTGCGACGACGAAGTCACATACGCAGGCGCTGATTGATCAAGTCGAAGGCAAGTTTGATGCGGCAATGATTTGTCTGGGTGTGAATGATGTGACGCATGGGGTGAACCTGAATGCGTGGCTGAAGCAACAATCCAAGTTGTATGATATATTAGAAGAGAAGTTTGGTGTGCGCGAGATTTATGTGTCTGGTATTCCGCCTGTGAAATATTTCCCGTTGTTGCCACAGCCGCTGCGCTGGTTTTTAGGGCGACGCGCGGATCGGTTCGATCATTGGTTAGCGGATATGATTGAAAAACGGCAAAACTGTTATCATATCCCGATCGCATTTCCCCATGATCCATCGCTGATGGCGTCTGATGGTTATCATCCAAAGGCCGGTGCTTATGCGCAGTGGGCTGGATGGGTGGCTGAACGGATCAAGGATCGTTGGGCGCGGTTTTAGGATTCATGATTTTGCGACAGCGAGCGCGAAATAAAGCGCTGACAAAATAGCGTATTCTATTTTTCCTGTGTTAAGGTGAAGCGAGGCTTCACATATTGCAATCGCGTAGTAAGTTGTTTTGTCCATAATGGGCTCCTTTGAGGTCATCATGGTTCGGATGTTGGGATTCGATCTTTCGTAAGGGTTCGTAAATGGAACAAGACAATTTGTGGGTCGAGCTTGGCGCTTTGTTTCGAGATTTTAGAAAGCGGAATGATTTCACCCAAGAATATGTGGCGGTTTCATTAGGATTAGCGAAATCACGAATTTCAGAGATCGAAAATGCGCGTAGTCGCAAGAAAGGCCTGAACGATCAATTGGTTGAAAAGCTGATTGTACTTTTGAAAATTCCTGCGGCGTATTACGAGCCGATATTTCAAAAACACGGAGTGCCATTTTTACGTCCAAGCGGTGAAATGGATGTGCGTAAAGTGTATATATCCGCATTTGATGTGGATAGTGATCTGAAAAAACTGAATGAAGAGCAATGCTTTGGCCGCATTTTCACCTATGTTTTATTTGCCGACGAAGTATCTTTTCAGTTTTCGGATCCATTGAAAAACGAGCAACTTTGCCGCGCGATGCTGCATTTTGATGAGTGCTTTATGATGAACGAGCGTTGGCAGGCCAAGCCGTTAATACAGCTGTTTTCGAATGGAAAGACAGATTCATTTACCGATTACTTATCGCAACGGCGGTCGTTTTTGAAAAATGATACAGCGAACCTTGAGGCTGAGAGCTATGATAGCGCTGTTGCCGAAGAGGTTGCACCAGTTTTGGATCGTTTTGCGGCCAATTTTACGCTCAAAACGCGAAGAAATGGTGTCACGGAGGATATTGTTGGACGATTGAAACGATATGTTGGACGATTGAAACGATATTTCGTTGGGTCAAAAGAAATTTCCAAAGCAAATCCTGCGTATGATTTGGCATATCGCATTTGGAATGAACCGAACCGATTTCAAACGTTCCGATTTAAAAAATCTGTTGCTGATAAAATCCCGCATCCATCAAAAGAGGTCCAATATTTCACGACTGTGATAATGCGCCAAAACTATCACGAGGCAAATGCTGTGTCTGTTTGTGGGGTCGTTGACACTGTTGCGATTTGGAAGTTCGAAAATTTGAATTTCTTTTTGAATTTGGTTGGTATCTCTGCGCGGTCAGTGTTTTCGATGAGAATGGACGGTCAGGTTTCGCTGACAGTATTTACCATTCGAAAAAACCGCTGGTTTAACACGCTGTGCGCGATGTATTTCGATTGTGTTTCCCCGCTTCAGATTGCTGCCTTCTTAACCAAACTAGAAGAAATTAGCCAAGGTTGCGAACAAGACGATTGGCAGCGGCGCTTAGATGAAATGGGGCCGAAGATGTTCGTTTGGGCGTCCCAGCGCGCAATATAAAATTTTGTGCGTTCTACCCCGACTGTGACGAAGTGTTGGTATTTCGCATTGCTCACGAACATGTCAGCCAATGAGGGCTGGGCATTTTGTGCTTTCGTGCTAAACGCGCCCAAAGACATTTTGGGGGATACTTATGTCGTTGATTGCAAGTCCATGGGCGTTGGTTGTTTTTGTGGCGCTTATCAGCGTTGTCAGTTTAGCCATGTCGCGCCGTTCGGTGACGATTGAAGGTTTCTTTGAGGGGGCCAGTCATGGCGTGCAACCCAGTTTGTGGACATTGGTGTTTAGCCAAGTGACCACGTGGATATTCGCCCGTTCACTGATGAATTCTGCCATTTTAGGGTATTTTTATGGGATGCCCGGGACGCTGGCATATGCCACGTATTATCTGTCGTTTTTGACGGGTGGGTTTATTGTGTCACGCTTGCGCGCGGAACATGCGGGATCTGTTCAGGACTGGTTGGGTGATCATTTTGGTGCGCTGGGCCATTGGACATATAACCTTGTTGTGGCATTGCGTTTGTTGTCCGAAGTATTTGCGAACCTGATTGTTGTTGGGTTGATTTTTGCAGCTGCGTTCCCGCAGGCCGAAAATGCCAGCATGATTGCCATTATTGCATTGGCGCTGATTGGTTTGGTTTATTCTGCACGTGGTGGGTTGCAGGCCAGTTTGCGCACGGATGTTTTGCAGATGGTGGTGTTTTTGGTGGTGTTTGCCATCGCGTTTTTGATCATGATTACCGCCAGCGATTTTTCGTTTAGTGCCGTCATGGGGGCGCAAGGTGTGCATGATCAGGGTTCGCGCCCAGGTTGGGTTTTGGTTGTTGTGGCGCTGTTACAGGTGTTGTCATACCCTGCGCATGATCCTGTGATGATGGATCGTGGCTTTATTGCGGATCGCGCGCGTACGAACCAAAGTTTTGGATTGGCGTTTGTGATATCGACCTTGTGTATTTTTGGGTTTGGTATGTTTGGTATTCAGGCAGGCTTGATTGGCGGGGCGTATGAAAACCAACTGTTAGGCACATGGGCCGGTATGTTTGGGCCGTTTGTTTATTTTCTGTTGATGTGTTCATTGTTGGTGTCTGCGGTCAGTACATTGGACAGTGCATTGGCGTCGTCTGCACGGTTAGTGATTGACGAACTAGGTGTTGGTTCACGTAGTGTTGCCAATGGGCGTTGGGCGATGGTTTTGTTTATGATTGGTGGCACGTTGTTGACGCTGTTTCCAAACAAGACATTGTTTGATGCGGTTGCTGTGACGGCGACGGCGAGCATGTTTTTGACACCCGTGATGGCGGTTACGTTTGTGGGTGGTGTCGTGCCGCGCTGGGCGTATGGCATATCATGGATTACGGCGATTGTTGGTGCGGGTGCGTTTATGTATCGCGGGACGGATATTGTTGCTAGATTTGTGCCTGGGATGCATAAGTATGATCAGTTGTTGAGCATTTGTATTTATGTGTTGGTGGTTGGTTTTGCCGCATGTATTTTGGGCGCTTTGATCAATCGTCAGGTTGCGAAGTAGGATTTTCGCTGTTAAGCCAAGTTAAAACCTGATCAATTCAGTCGGGTTGTGCGACAGAGGTTGGCTTGGAAGAGCAAAACATACAATTGGAATTGCGTGATATCGCCCGTTGCTTCGATGGGCGGATGGTTGTTGATGGGCTTTCGTTAACGCTGAGCGCTGGGCAAGTGACCTGTTTGTTGGGGCCGTCTGGCTGTGGGAAATCCACAACATTGCGTGTGGCGGCTGGTGTTGATCGCCAAGATGGCGGCGAGGTTTGGGTTGATGGCGTGATGGTCAGCAGTGATGCGTCCCACGCTCCACCAGAAGCGCGCGGCATTGGATTGATGTTTCAAGATTTCGCGCTGTTTCCGCATCTAAATGTTGCTCGCAATGTGGGGTTTGGTTTGACAGGCACACGTGCGCAAAAGCGTGAGCGTGTGATGGATATGCTGGAACGAGTTGGTTTGAGCGATATGGCGGATCAGTTTCCACATCAACTGTCGGGTGGTGAGCAACAACGCGTGGCATTGGCGCGCGCATTGGCACCAAGCCCACGGGTTTTATTGATGGACGAGCCGTTTTCAGGGTTAGACAATCGTTTGCGTGATGATGTGCGTGATGCGACGTTGGCATTGTTAAAAGACGAGGGAACGGCGGTGTTGTTGGTGACGCACGAACCCGAAGAGGCAATGCGTATGGCAGATCAGATTGCGTTGATGCGCGAAGGCCGCATCGTGCAGGTTGGGGCACCGTATAATATTTATAACAACCCTGTTGATCGCCGCGCTGCTGAATTCTTCTCTGATATTAATGTGATTTCGGGGGACTGTGAGGGGGCGTTGACCAATACGCCGTTTGGGGCGTTTTTAACACCTGGATATGAAGACGGTACGCAGGTGGATATTGTCATTCGTCCACAGCATTTAAAAATTGATTTTGATCGCGCTGGGCGTGGGCCAAATCCGACAATCGAAGAAGGAACGCCTGCACGTGGTCAGGTCGTGCGTGCGCGCTTTATGGGGCAGAATTCGTTGGTGGAATTTGCAATGGATTATGAAGATGTCTGTTTGAAGGTCACTGTTCCGGGTGTGTTTTTACCAAAACCGGATACGGTTTTGTGGCTGTCCGTGCGTCGCGACCGGTGCTTTGTTTTCGCCGACAAATAGAGTGTGATATTAGTCACTGTTTTAATTTTACTAAAACTGGTATGAAACGTTAAATGGCCCCAAATTAGTGGGGGATTCGCAAACTTTGCTTTGCGCCGTAAATTAATCGATTTGACGTGGGAATTGCCATGTTTGGAATAGATAACGAAGATGATTTTCAACGGTATCACCGTGAAAATCTGGTTAAGATTGCCGAGATCAATACAGATTTTGGCCTAAATGACGGGAATGGCAGCTTTTTGGCGAAGCGGCGTGCGGGGCGTGTTTTGCACCGCGAAGTTAACCGTGAAGCAGGCAAATTCGGATTGCGATATAACCTTGGAGGTAGCTTCATGAATGTTGGTGCGCGTGTCGTAGAATATTCAGAGGCGACCCAAGTGAAGACGATCAAACACAAAGCATGAGCCAGCGCGATGGAATTCGCGCGGAATTACGTGTTTTTACGTCGCACATTGCGTTTTCAATTTGAACTTTGGCTAAAAACCACTAAGTGTTGTGCGGGAATGTAATTTCGGGCCAACGCGCCCAGTACACTGGAGACTAATTATGTACACGACACTGACACCACTTTTTATCCAAAACATTGGCTTGCCTGGCATGTTGTTGATCGCAGTCGTTGTTTTGGTCATGTTTGGCCGTGGTAAGATTTCGAACCTAATGGGCGAAGTTGGCAAAGGCATCACAGCGTTCAAAAAGGGCGTATCTGAAGGCAAAGAAGAAATGGAAGCGTCCATCGAGGATGCGGCCGAAACTGCCAAAGATGTGACGCCTGACGACACAAAAACAAAATCATAAGATTGATATCTGATGCTTGATATTGGCATGTCAGAGATGGTCGTCGTTGGGGTTGTGGCATTAATCGTCGTGGGCCCCAAAGACCTGCCTAAGATGTTTCGTAAAGTGGGTAATTTCGTGGGCAAAGCCCGTGGAATGGCACGCGATTTCCAATCGGCTATGCATGACGCGGCAGAAGAATCTGGCGTGAATGATATCAAGTCTAGTTTCGATCAAGCGTCCAGTTTGAAAGATTTGGGTTTGGACAATTTGGGTGCAAGTGAGAAATATAGCTCGGATTTGAAGCCTGCGGCGGATGTTCCATCGGTTAAACCACCGGCGGAAGTCACCAAGAAGTTGGCGGCCAAAAAGGCGGCAGCGAAGAAAGTTGAAGCGGCGAAGAAGGCCGCGACAGCGAAGAGCGCAAAAAAGCCTGCCGCTAAGAAAACGGTGGCGAAGAAGCCAGCAGCCAAATCAGCGGCGACAAAAACGGCATCTAAGCCGGCGGCGAAAAAGCCCGCTGCAAAGAAGCCTGCCGCAAAAAAGCCAGCGGCGAAGAAAGCAACCTAAATGACTGATGCCCTGAACGAAGAAGATCAAGTAGAGGCAAGTGCTGCGCCATTGATCGAACATCTAGCGGAATTACGTACGCGGCTGATTTATTCAGTTGTTGCGTTCATTGTGGCGATGTTGGGTGTGTTTGTTGTGGCCGAACCGTTGTTACAATTTTTGGCAGAACCCATTTCGCAGATTTTGCAAGAACGTGGCCAAGAAGCGCGTTTGATTTTCACGGCTCCCCAAGAGAAGTTTTTCGTCTTGTTTCGCATTTCTGTCATTGGCGGGTTAATGGTGGCATTCCCAGTGATCGCGTATCAAATGTGGCGCTTTGTTGCGCCTGGTTTGTATCGGAATGAAAAAGGTGCGTTTCTACCGTTTATTATCGCATCGCCTGCATTGTTTTTGTTAGGCGCGGCATTTGCGCATTATGTTGTTACACCACTGGCAATGCGGTTTTTCATCGGTTTTGGTGATCTGTTACCGTCCGTTACGAACCTGTTAGCTGGTGATGAAGTGGGCGAGGTTGCTGATCCTGCTGGATCGGACGAATTGAAAACCTATTTCTTGGGTACGATCCGCGAGTCTTTGGATTTGGCGTTGAAGTTCATTTTTGCCTTTGGTTTGTGTTTCCAATTGCCTGTGTTGTTGACGTTGTTGGGCATGGCGGGGATCGTTTCCAGCCAAGGTTTACGTGATATGCGCAAGTATGCGGTTGTTGGTATTTTGGTTTTGGCGGCTGTTGTGACGCCACCTGATGTTATCACCCAAGTGATCTTGTTTACCGTTGTTTACTTGTTGTACGAGATTTCGATTTGGCTGGTACGCATGGTTGAAAAGAAAAAAGACGATCAGTTACGCGCCGAAGGTTATTTCGATGACGAGTTGGACGGCGAAGAATGAATGGTGATGCGTTAAAGCGCATCGCCGACGCGCTGGACCGGTTGGCACCAGCGCCACTTGATACTCCTGATTTTACCGCCTGTGATGCCTTTTTGTGGCAGGCAAGCCCGCAGGCGTTGATCCCTGTACCAAATGTTTCACGTATTGATATTGATTTGTTGTTGGGGGTTGATTATCCGCGTGATGTTTTACGTGCCAACACCGAGCAATTTTCCCGCGGATTACCTGCGAATAACGCGCTGTTGTGGGGCGCACGTGGGATGGGGAAATCGTCGTTGGTTAAGGCGGTGCATGGTGCTGTTGATGGTGTGAAGTTGATCGAAATACAGCGCGAGGATTTGGCATCCGTTGGGGCGTTGTTGAATCTGTTACGCGGGTCTGATGCGCGATTCTTGTTGTTTTGTGATGATCTGAGTTTTGATGGTGATGACACCGCATATAAATCGCTGAAGGCGGTTTTGGATGGGGGTGTTGAAGGGCGACCAGAGAATGTGTTGTTTTATGCCACATCGAACCGTCGTCATTTGATGCCACGTGATATGATTGAAAATGAGCGCCAAACGGGTGTGAACCCCGCCGAGGCGGTTGAGGAAAAGGTATCCTTGTCCGATCGGTTTGGGATTTGGTTGGGTTTTCATGCCTGTGATCAAGATACGTATTTGGCGATTATTCGTGGGTATTGTGATCGGTATGGCGTTGAAATTAGTGACGCTGAATTGCGCGCCGAGGCGATTGAATGGCAAGCAACGCGTGGATCGCGTTCGGGGCGTGTGGCGTGGCAGTATTTCGTTGATTTGGCGGGGCGTATGGGTGTGCGTTTGGGATGAGTGATCAATCCAAATTTAGGTGGAATTTCAAGACAGCATTGTTTGCAGTGATTACTGTTTCGGTGATTGCGACGGCGGGCTTTAATCCAGATCTGCTAACGCAATCTGGATACATCCCCAATATCGCGCTGTTTGGCGTGGAGCTAATTGATACCTGTTGGAATTGGGATGTGTATATTTGTGAGCACTAGGGCCAGCGCCTGTCCGTGGGATTGCGTGTCGCATCGCATTGATATTCTTTATGCCTGCGACATATCAGTGACTTCATAACATTGTACAAGATAGTAGAGCGCCATCCCGTCGGGACGGGCAGGCGCTGGCCCGACGCCTGCGGCTGTTGTCGGGCCTAATTCGTTATAGGTATGGCGTCGGATCGACGGCTTCGGTGCCTTTGCGGACTTCGAAGTGGACGAAGGGGGGCGAGCCGCCTGCGACGATGCCTACGGGTTCGCCTGCGTTTACTTTTTGACCCTTTTTCAATGCCACGTTCGTAATGTTTGAATAGACCGTGTACAGGTTATTTGGGTGGCGCAGTAAGACGATAGTGGTGTCGCCAACGGATTTGGAAATGAGGGCAACTGTGCCAGAGGCGGCGGCTTTTACCGTGGTGCCTGTGGCGGCGGCGTAATCAATGCCTTCGTTGCCACCTGATTTTTTCGAGAAACTGCGAAGGACTGAGCCAGAAACGGGTTTTACCATTCTGGAAGGCGCGGCTGTTATTGTTTCTGAAATCGGTTTTGTATCCACCGCTTTTTCAGGTTTTGGCAATGGTTTTGTCGATGTTACGGGAATTGGTGTGGGGGTGCCTGCGCCCGGGTTTGATACAGGTAGTGGTTCTGCGACGTCTGGTGTTGTTGGGATCAACAAGCGTTGGCCGTTGCGCACTGACAGGTCAGGGCCAAGGCCGTTCCATGACGACAATGCTGTTACAGAGACATTGTACAAACGTGCGATCGAATAGGCGGTTTCGCCTGAGCGTACTGTGTGGCGTACTGGTTCGTCGCCTTGTTGGACTTGGGGGGCTGATGATGGGGCGCTGTCCAGTGCGGAGGATGCGATGTCTTCGATTGAGCCGGTAGATGACAGTGTGGCACCTTTTGGGATCGCCAGAATTTCACCTGGTTGGACGCGTGCATCTGGGTTTAGGCCGTTATAGCGGGCCAAACGATCGGCGGAAATCCCCACACGATCGGCAACTGTTACGACTGTGTCGCCTTTTTGGGCCACTGCGACCTGATAATGGGGGTAGGTGATGACACCGTTTTCGTCCGCTGGTGGGCGTTCGTCGGTGTTTGCTGCGACGGCTGATGGTGGACGGTCGATTTTATCGCCCAATGCGCCAAGGGAAAAGTTATCGTCGCAGGCCGTTAGGGTCAGGCCAAGTGCCGTGACCGCGAGCGTTGTGCGGGTAATCTTTTTGAATTTCAATGACATGTGCCTGTCCTTATGGGTTTTACTGCCGTCTTATTTCGTTGGAACCGCTTGATCAAATTATCAAGCAAGTCCTGCCACCAATGGAACGAAGCGAACTTCTTGGAGCTCTTCGTAGTCCAAACCTGTGCTGGTTTTTGTTATTTTTATCAGCGTTTGAACCGTGCTGGATTGCCCCACCGGTAATACCATAATACCGCCCTCTTTCAATTGAGCCAAGAGGTTTGCGGGAGGGTCTTCGGCGGCTGCGGTTAAAATGATACGGTCAAAGGGGGCTTGGTTGGGTAAACCAAGTGATCCGTCGCCCGTTATGACGGTAACATTGACCAAGCCGAGGTCGTTGAGGGTGCGGTTAGCGGTTTGTGCGAGTTTGGCGAAACGTTCCACCGTATAGACGCGGCGTGCCAGCTGGGACAGCACGGCGGCTTGAAAACCTGTGCCTGTGCCGATTTCCAGAACTTTGTCACGCGGGCCTGCGTTTAAGGCTTGGGTCATTTTGCCAACGATTGAGGGTTGGGACAGGGTTTGACCTGATGCGATGGGTAATGCCGTGTCTTCGTAGGCGCGATCAATGAATGCGCCTGTGGCAAAGGGGTCGCGTGGGATGAGTTCCATTGCATGCAGAACGCGTTGGTCGCGGATGCCGTTGTTTTTCAACATCAGCAGGTATTTCATCAATGTTTCGGGGGATGGGCTCATGGGAGGCGGAGCCTTTGTAGGATTGTTTGATCTGTGAGGTCTGTCGTACAGGGCGTGATTGCGATTTGATCGCTCATGTTTGTGTGGATGTCGGTGCCGACGCCTGTATCTTCTTGCTGTTGGGGTTTACCTTTGACGAACAGTTGTCCCGCGATATGGGCGGTGGCGAAGGGGGCGCCTGAACGAAAGCCTTGGGTTGTGAATTGGGTGCCTTTGACCTCAGCGCCAATGCAGGGTGGGAAATTGACGTTGTAGTGGATGCGGGTTGTGCCGTTAAGCCATAGATCGCGGTCCAAGATGGTTTGGATTGTTTGTAGACCGTGCTGGCGTGCAGCGGAGAAGGTGTCTTGGTTATCGAGACGCGGGCCATAGAATTGCGAAAGGGCAATGGCGGGGATGCCTTGTAATGCGGCCTCGAGAGTTGCGCCGACCGTGCCTGAATAGAATGTGTTTTGACCTGCGTTATTGCCGCGATTGACACCAGAGAGCACGAGATCGGGTTTATGTGCGCCTTCGAATATACCAACAATGACGCAATCCGCCGGTGTGCCGCTGAGCGCCCAGCGATGGTTATCACGTTTTTCAAGGGTGACGGGGGCCGTGTACGTGATGGCATGACCAACGCCTGATTGCTCATAAGCAGGGGCGACTGTGTGGATATTGTCGGCGTCGGTTAGGCCGCATGCGATATCATAAAGCGCAGCAAGACCCGGTGCATCGATACCGTCGTCGTTGGTGATGAGGATTTTCATGTCCGCGTGCCCTGATTTGTTTTGTGGTAGGGTTAGCGTATCGCGGACTCTGTGGAAAGAGTCTGTGTGGATTTAATTGAGGATGGGGTGGATGGGTTACATTTTGTTTGGGGAGGCTAATGTTAGGCCGGCGTTATAGCTTTGCTTGAGGAGGGCTTTTCTACGCTCTGGTGAACCTTTCGAGCCGTAAAGGATTTCAAGCTTTCGAGGGGTAAATCCAAAATATCCAAATGTGCCCTTGGTCCAAGCGGTATCTAATGCCGAGAGATAGCCATCCGCTTCCATTTCATTCGAGCGCGCACCTGTGGGTATGAGCAATACGCCAGAGCGGGGTCTTTGAAGGGATTGATCAGGGTTATCCAATTGGTCATAGGCCCATCCCCATGACCAAACACGATCGACCCAACCTTTGGTCATCGCAGGCATGCCCCACCAAAATAACGGAAATACGAGACAAATTGCATCGGCGCGTGCGATCCGATCCTGTTCGATTTGGATGTCGGGGGGAACAGTTGCGTGGTTTTCTGCATCAATATCGGCCATGGACCAACGGGGATCAAAATTTTCGGCGTGGAGATCGGCCAGTTCGACGGTGTGGCCCGCTGCTTTGGCGCCATCCATGAAGTGTTGAGCCGCGGCGGCGCTGAATGAAGATGGGTTCGGGTGATCTAGGATGGTCAATACATGCATAGCGAACCTTGCTGAAATGTTTGCGGTGCTTCGGTGGTGTATTTGCCCGGCGGGTGTTTCCCCACAGGCCGATGATGTTCGGCCTGTGGGGGGGTGAAATTAGCCCAGTGAACCATCCGCGTTGATTTTTGTTTTGCCGCCCATGTAGGGGTGCAAGACGTCTGGTAGGTTTACGGAACCATCGGCCTGTTGGCCGTTTTCGAGGACGGCGATGAGGCAACGGCCTACGGCCAAGCCTGAACCGTTCAACGTGTGGACGAATTCTGGTTTCTTTTCGCCTGTGCGTTTGAAGCGGGCGTTCATGCGACGAGATTGGAAATCGCCGCAGGTGGAACAAGAGCTGATTTCGCGGTAGGTGTTTTGACCTGGTAGCCAAACCTCGATGTCGTATGTGCGGCGTGCGCCAAAGCCCATGTCGCCTGTGCAAAGTTTGACAGTACGATAGGCCAAGTTGAGGCGTTCCAAGATACCTTCGGCGCATTTTGTCATGCGTTCCAATTCAGCATCGGATTCTTCGGGTTTTGTGATCGATACCATTTCGACTTTTTCGAATTGATGTTGGCGTAGCATGCCAGATGTGTCGCGACCTGCTGAGCCTGCTTCGGAGCGGAAGCATAAGGAGTGTGCTGTGAAGCGTTTTGGCAGGCTTTCGTCGTCCATTGTTGTGCCAGCGGGAATGCTGGTGAGGGTTACTTCGGATGTTGGGATTAACCACCAGCCGTTTGTGGTTTGATAGCTGTCTTCGGCAAACTTTGGTAGTTGGCCGGTGCCAAGCATAGTTTCATCGCGCACCAGAACGGGTGCGTTTACCTCTGTTAGGCCGTTTTCTGTGGTGTGTACGTCCAGCATGAATTGCGCCAAGGCGCGGTGGGTGCGGGCGATTGCGCCAGAAAGTATCACGAAACGAGAACCAGAAAGTTTCGCAGCTGTTTCGAAATCCATGCCGCGGGTGACAGATTTGATGTCGAAGTGTTCGACAGGTTCAAAATCCAATACAGGCGGTGTGCCCCATTTGTGCATTTCGACGTTGTCGTTTTCATCGGCGCCCATTGGAGCATCGTCGTAAGGCAGGTTCGGGATGGTCATCAACAGATCGTTGAGTTTGGCATCCATGCCTTTTGCTTCTTCTTCTAATGCGGCGACTTCTGTTTTTTTGTCAGACACAAGCGCGCGTAGGCGTTCGAATTCGGCGTCGTCGCCAGATGCTTTGGCCGCGCCAACCAATTTGGATGCGGCGTTGCGTTCAGCCAATGCGGCCTCTGCGCGTGTAATTTTTGCGCGACGCTCTTCGTCGATTGCCAAAATTGTTGGCGACATCGGGTCATTGCCACGACGTGCCAATGCGGCATCAAAAGCGGTTGGGTTTTCGCGAATTGCGCGGATGTCATGCATGTGAGACCTCTTGGATTATCTTTATCGGCTTATGCACCAAAATTTTACCAAGGTTAAGAGGGGAATGACAAATGCGTCTAAAGGCGCAGGGTTTCGGGTAGGTCTGTCCAAAACGTAGGGTGTGAACGTAGGTAGATGTAGGCTGCGACAATGATAATTTGAAGTACAAGTATGATCCATATTTTGCGCTTGAAGCTGTGTTTGTGGAATTTAACGTGATACAAATGCATGGCGCGCAATGCACCCAATGCGCCACCTGCGGCAACGTAGATTAGTAACGTGCGTTCCGAGAAACGGCGTTTTTGTAGGAATGCACGGCGTCTATCCCACCAAAACAACATGAGGGTAATGAGATTGATCGCCAATAAATAGGCGATAATTGCCATGAGTGGTGTCATAGTTCACCTGTGATTAAAACAAATTCCAATTATCTGACAGCATAGGTGGGATGTCCTTGCCAAGCAATGGGACAGCGGGTAGGTATTCGCGTAGTGATTTTTTCGGGCAGATTTTTGCCCTTTAACAGTGAGGAAATAAGTATGTTTGCAACTCCTGCATATGCACAGGCCGCTGGTGGTCTTGGTGGTGGATTAACGAGCATGATGCCGTTGGTTTTGATTTTTGGTATCATGTATTTTTTGATGATCCGTCCACAGCAAAAGAAGATTAAGCAACACCAAGCGATGGTTGCTGCATTGCGTAAGGGTGATCAAGTTGTGACTGCTGGTGGTTTGATCGGCAAAGTAACTAAAGTTGGCGCAGACAATGACGTTGAAGTTGAAATTTCAACTGGCGTTAAAGTTAAAGTCGTTCAGCACACAATCAGCCAAGTTTTAAACAAAACTGAGCCTGCGAAGTAAGTTCATAATAGGTACCAGCAACATGTTGCAATTCTCTTTGACCAAGAAGATCTTGATCTGGGGCGTCGTCGCCTTGGGTTTTTTGTTTGCCATGCCAAACGGGTTTTACAGCCGCGTTGAAGCGGTGAATGATGCCCGCGCGGCGATTGTTGCTGGTGATACCAGCGCAGAGACGGCACAGGCGGCACAAAATTGGCCGTCTTATTTACCAAGTGCCTTGGTGAATTTGGGGCTGGATTTGCGCGGCGGTGCGCATTTGTTGGCGCGTGTCAAAGTTGATCAAGTGTACGAAAGTCGTATGGATGATTATTGGCCCGAAGTGCGCAATGCATTGCGGGTTGAACGTGCAACGATTGGTACTATTCGCCGTGTTGATAGTGTTGGTGACGAATTACGTGTGCGTATTTCGGAGCCAGATCAGATGGCGCGGGCGATTGAGGTTGTGACCGCACTGGCGCGACCAGTGGTCAGTCTGTCGGGTGCGGGATCAAACGACATTGATGTCAGTGCCGATGGTGGCGTTTTGTTGGTTAAGTTGTCCGAAGCGGAAAAAATCGCAACGGATACACGCACCATGGAGCAATCTTTGGAAATTATTCGCCGTCGTGTTGACGAAGCAGGGACGCGCGAGCCGACAATTCAACGCCAAGGCAGTGATCGCATCTTGATCCAAGTGCCGGGTATTGGATCGGCAGAAGAATTAAAAGGTATTATTGGTAAGACGGCGAAATTGACATTCCATGCTGTTGTTAGCCGTACAAGCAATGCAGATGCGCCATTGCGTGCGCGCCAAATAATATATCCTGCACAAGATGAAACCGGTGTTTATTATATCTTAGATAAATCACCAGTTATTACGGGTGAACATTTGACCGATGCGCAGCCAGCGTTTGATCAAAACAATCGCCCTGCGGTTAACTTTCGTCTGAACACAACTGGTGCGCGGATATTTGGGAAATATACAGCGGAAAATATCGGCAAGCCGTTTGCGATTGTTTTGGACCAAGAGGTGGTTTCGGCCCCCACGATCCAAAGCCATATTCCAGGCGGATCGGGTATTATCACTGGGCAGTTCACTGTTGAAAGTACGACATTGATGTCCATTCAATTGCGCGCGGGTGCGTTGCCTGCGGAATTGGAATATTTGCAAGAAAGTACTGTTGGCCCTGACTTGGGACAAGATAGTATTGATGCGGGGACATTGGCCTGTATCGTCGCGTTTATGGCCGTGTTGGTGTTTATGGTGCTGAGTTACGGTTTGTTTGGTTTGTTTGCCAATATCGCGTTGATTGTGAACGTCGCGCTTATCTTTGGCTTGTTAAGCATCATCGGTGCGACGCTGACATTACCAGGTATTGCTGGGATCGTTTTAACAATCGGGATGGCGGTGGATGCCAATGTATTGGTGTTTGAACGTATTCGCGAAGAGCTGAAAAAGGCCCGCACCCCAATGAAGGCAATCGAAGTTGGATATGAGCGTGCGTTTAGTGCGATTATCGATGCGAATATCACCACGTTGATCGCTGCTGTGATCTTGTTGGTGTTTGGTTCTGGCCCGGTCAAAGGGTTCTCAATCACATTGGGCATTGGGATCGTGACATCTGTATTCACAGCCATCTGGGTTACGCGTTTGTTGATTTCCATCTGGATCAAGAAAACCCGTCCCAAAACAATCCAAGTATAGGAGCAATAAAATGCGTTTAAAACTGGTTCCTTCTGAGACGAAGATTGATTTTTTCAAGCTGACCAAAGTGACTTTTGGTGCATCAATTCTGGCGATGATCTTGTCGGTGTTTTTATTCTTTTCCATGGGATTGAATTTGGGCATTGATTTCAAAGGCGGCACAACCATCCGTACGGATTCTGAAAATTCAGTGGATGTAGGTGCATACCGCGCGGCATTGGCAACGTTAAATTTGGGTGATGTATCTGTCACTGAAATTAAAGATGTTGCAAAGCCAGACCTGCATGCTGCGCAAATCCGTTTTGAGGCCCAAGACGGCGAAGAGGCGGCATCTGTTGAAGTTGTTAAGGCTGTGAAAGCCGTGTTGTTGGCTGTTGATGGTTCCATGACATTCCCGCAAACGGAAAGTGTTGGCCCTGAGGTTTCTGGCGAGTTGGTGCAATCTGCGATTATTGCGGTTGTTGCGTCAATTGGGGCCGTATTATTTTATATCTGGTTGCGGTTCGAATGGCAGTTTTCTGTCGGCGCGATTGCGGCGTTGGTGCATGATATCGTTTTGACGATTGGTGTTTTCAGCCTGTTGCAGATCAAGTTCGATTTGGCGATTATTGCGGCGTTGCTGACCATTGTTGGGTATTCTTTGAACGATACTGTGGTTGTGTTCGACCGCGTGCGTGAAAACCTGCGCAAATATAAGAAGACACCGCTGAAAGAGTTGCTGAACATGTCGATTAACGAGACGCTGTCGCGGACTGTGATGACGTCGGTGACGACATTGATCGCGTTAGGCAGCCTGTTCGTTTTGGGCGGTGATGTGATCCATGGGTTCGTATTCGCGATGATCTGGGGTGTTATTGTCGGGACATATAGTTCTGTATTTGTAGCTTCTAGTATTCTGCTTCGCCTTGGGGTGAAACGCGACTGGGATAAAGTGAACGACGGTAAGGCGGGTACGCAATTTGCTGGTGTTGATGCCTGATGGAATTGGTTTGGCAGGCGCTGTCATTTGACGGTTTGCCATTACTGATTTTTGCAGTGATTTTGGGTGGCTTGGTCCGTGGATTTGCCGGATTTGGTACGGCGTTGGTTTTTGTGCCATTGGCCGCCACGGTTGTGTCACCCGTTTGGGCCATTATTATCATGTTTGTGTTCGATTTATTCGGCCCCATTCCATTATTGCCACGCGCTTGGCGCGATAGTGAACCGCGTGATGTTGGGTTGTTGGGGATTGGCGCCTTAATCGGGTTGCCGTGTGGTATTTATTTCCTGACGCGAATTGATCCGATTGCGTTTCGTTGGATGGTGTCGGGATTGTCGATTACGATGTTGGCCCTGTTGTTAAGTGGGTGGCGGTATCGCAATCCGTTGAATGATGTGATGACCAGCTGCATTGGGTGCATCAGTGGATTTATGATGGGGATTGCCGCATTGCCGGGGCCGGCGGTGATATTGTCTTATATGACCAGTGCACGCCGCCCAGCTGTGATCCGTGGCAATACGATGTTGTATCTGTTTTTTGTGGATATAGTGGCATTTTTGATGTTTTTGACTAAGGGATTGTTGGCGGCATTGCCGTTGATGATCGGTCTTTTGTTGGCGGTTCCATATACGATTGCGGGTCTGGTTGGGGCGCGTATTTTCAATCCTGAAAAGGAATATATTTATCGCCGTGTTGCATATGCGTTGATCGCAGGAAGTGCGATTATGGGAATGCCGATTTGGGATATGGGACATTAAGGAGCGTTTGAGATGGAAGTAAATGAAATCAAATTTACAGGGCAACTGCCGGTGGATGCATACGGGCCAGGGTTTTTCCGCATTGCAGGCGAAGTCGTTGAAGGTGCGTTGATGCTAACCGAGGATGGTGTGATGCCTTGGGCGGGGTTGGGTGATTTACAACCCTTGATCGATGCGAAAGACAGTGCCGACGTGGTTTTTATTGGTATGGGCGCAGATATCGCGCCATTGCCAAAAGATGTCGTTGCCAAGCTTGAGGCGGCGCAAGTGCCGTTCGAGGTCATGGGCAGTGCCAGCGCGTGCCGGACATATAATGTATTATTGTCTGAAGACCGCCGTGTGGCCTTGGCTGTTTTGCCCGTTTAGGCTGTAATAGTGCTTGTGTTGCAACTTTCAAGTTGATAATTTTCCCACGAAATCATTAATATTTAGGATATTTCAAAAATGAAAAAACATTTCGCCAAGGCCGTTCTGGCCACTGCTTTATTGTTGCCAACTGGACTTGTCCGCGTTTAGTTGCGAACACCTAACTCATTTACGCAGCCCTTCTTTCAAATGCGAGGGGGCTTTTACCGCCTAGCGTAGAATGCCTGCGTCGAGGATTATAAAACCCATTAATGTATT
>Ga0209532_1000709_pt1 | contig 28307 bp, 26 predicted proteins | sample COG_02_FD_184746 | JGI IMG/M metagenome (GOLD analysis project Ga0209532, IMG submission 184746) | Pelagic Microbial community sample from North Sea - COGITO 998_met_02 (SPAdes) (version 2) | ecosystem: Environmental > Aquatic > Marine > Neritic zone/Coastal water | place: Helgoland, sampling... | reverse complement strand
TGATATAGAAAACAAGAGATCAGTTAGAGCTCACCTAAATGAAGGATTTAAGATAATAGATTCAATTAAAATGGGAAATAGTGAAGCTTTTATAATCATTTGGGATTGGCATTATAAAAGTATTTTCTTTTAAACTAGAGGCATATAATCTTAAGTAAGTCATATGATTTGGGATTGCATAGGAATATGTTTAAGTTTGAATGTTATTAATTATAAATCAATTAAAATGAGAACCAAATTTTTTTTATTCTTTTCCCACTTTTAATTCATAGCCAACAAACGCAACAGGTTAGAAACTATGGAGATGTAGAACAAATAAATATAGAAACTAAAAAACATGATAATAGCTGGAAGTTAAACATTATTGGTTCAAAATTTTATCACGATGAATTCCTGCAAACAATTGTTAACGGAAAAGAAATTAAGGTCAAGTATGACGCACTAGATGATTTTATGCGCTCGCAGGTTGGACCTAATCTTTTTTCTTTTCCTGAAAATGAAATTCTACTTTTAGATAACAAGGAACCTTGGATTACATATAATAATAGTTGGTTTAGAATATTAGTTAGGAGGAATGATTTCACATATTTGTTAAAACCAATTGCTAAATATTATCCTGCAAAAAAATCAGATGGGTTTTCAGAAAACACACCTCACGAATTTAAGATTATAAATAAATTTTATTCTTTGAAAGATGATAACATCATTTTGTTAAAGAGAAAGGAAATAAAAAAACTGGGATTAAAAAAAATGTTTAAAAACTAAAGTTAGTAATAGACGTCATTAAGTTAGATATTAATCAACGTATTAAGATGTTTCAAACAGCCTTACAATACACTTTACCAAGAATAAAGAAAAGCCACTAATGAAGTAAGTGAAAACTTGCCTTTGTTTGTGTGATAGATTTATCAATCACTTAATATCCCAAATTGACTAAAATGATATGAAGTGTGAAAAGCGATTAATCTTTTAAATAAATTAGATGATATTTTTCCATAGAGTTGATGTTGAATTATTTTAGTATCAATATTTTGAACTTTGTTTAAATTTTCAATTAATCTTTTTTTCTCATTATTAAAATCAATTGATAAAGGGTATGATTTAAAAACTTTTAGTGTTGTTGAATTTTTTTTAAATTTCGTAATATCAAATTCTATATATTTTAAATATTGTAAAAAAAAGTATCTAAAAAAAGCTCTAAATAAAATTCTGTTTACGAAATATATTTTTTTGATTCCAAAAGATACTTCTATGTATTTATTACAATGGTATAGCATTTGGCTAGAATTCATAATTCCCCAATTCGGATTGCTATCTTCATTGAGTTTATTTAAATAAATTTTAATTTTAGTAGAATTTAATTCCATTTTCAAAGATAAAAAGTTCTGATTAAAAAGTATATTTACCCGAAACCAAAGGCATATCATCTTCAGTAAGTTTTGGGATTTGCTATATTAGCTGGAACTATTAAACAGACATTATGAATAAACTGATAGCCTTTTGCGCAAAGAATAGTTTGCCAGGTAAGATTATTTTAGTTTGCGTTATTATCAATGTTATATCATTGACAATTAACTTTTAATATAATTATGAAAATAAAGATATTAGCATATACTTTCTTAGGTGGAAAAAAAGAATACTTAAAAGAATTTAAAGATAAAGCAGATTTAGATAAACATATTAGTTTCATTACCAATGAAGATAGTTTATTTAGAGATGTTCAATATACTTATAAGGATAAAGATTATAGAGTATTTAATAAGAAAAGAAATGATCGTGATTATGTATCTAAATACAGAAAAAATCAAGCAGATAATAGAACTAAATTATTCAGGAAACATTCTATAATTACTAGTATGAATGTAACAGATAATATGCGAAATAAATATAAAGAGTTTTTAAACACAGCCATATTAAGTGAAAAAGACATTAAGTCTGCGAAGTTAATACTAAACGCAACCTCCCTAAAGGAGAGCCATATAGGCATATTAAACGCTTTAGTAGATAAGAGCAGAAGATTTAAGAGCAAAAAAAAGAAAAAATAAGATTTATGAAACCAGGAACAATATGATTTCGCTTTGATTTTACTTTGTTTCCCCCAAGAGTCTTCTTCTTTTAATCCTCAATTTATAGATTCACCATCTTCTTTGTTAAGTCTTTCATTGTGATCGTAATTCCATCCATTAAGTTATTTAATACCTTGAATGGATACACCATCTCCAATAATTTGATCCCAAATATTTTTATCATCAACATTTATTTTTTATATCCTTAAAGGACTGAAATAACTTTTAAAAGTATATATTCCAATAAGAGCAATAGGGTAGTATTTTACCAATATTATATATTTGACATATGAAATTTAACTTACGCATTTTTATAACATTTATTTTTATAATATTTTTAGCTCAAGGGCACTCTCAAGATTCAATTAATCAGTACGAGGCTCTTCGCCTTAAAAATGAACTAGGATTTCAAAAGTCTTATCGAGTATTAAAAACTACATTTAAAAGTTTAGAAGGGTTTCAAACTTTTTATCCTGGAACTAAAATAACCCTTGAAAAAATACTCCGATACCACTTTTATACGGCAATTCATATTAATCAAAAAGAGAATAAATTGTTTTCAATGGATTTAACGGAATTCGAATTAAAAAACAATACTTCAGAAGAAGAAATAACAAAAGAAACAGTTACACTAATTGGAGATATGTTTTTCGGCTCAAATGAACTTAAAGTAATACCTATTAAAAATTAACCAAAAACACAATGATATTTCTGTTGATTCTCTTCACAGCAATAAATAATATATTTTCAAGCATAATTTTACTAATTGACTTTAGTGACGTTTTCTTTAAAACTAATCTTAATAAAATTGTCTTAATACTATAAGCCTTTCATTTTGGTTTATGGTTAAGTAGAGAACCCTTTTGTTAATTCAGAAGGGTTTTTTTTAAACCTCAGGCATATCATCTTCAGTAAGTTCTGGGATTTGTTATATTTGAGTAAACCATAAATAAATGAATAAATTCGTTTATTTAATGATTTTTATTGCTTTTAGTTGCTCTAAAGAAACTGGGTGTCTGGAAATAACAAATAAACAGAGTTACGACATCACCTTTTTTTTATTGGCATAAAGGTATTAAAGCCAATAGTAATGTTGAAGACAAATACAGCTTTAGAGCTGTCTCATTTGGAGCTGTAACTAAAAAAAATATAAAAGCATGAAGTTGGAGATACTCATTGTGTGGATTAAATCACGCAATAAGATCATACACAAAAACGTGTGCAATAATAATTTATTAATGAACTTACATATGAGGAAAAAAATAATTTTAGGCATACTTCTTATAGGGTTAATTTTTTTTGGAATCTATCTTTATAATTTGGGGGAGAGACCAGATAGAGAATATCCGTCGTTTCCACTTCACCCTGAAAAAAAAGCCGCAACAGTTCATGACAGTATTCCTTTACAGGATGTTGTGCTAGCAGGTAATAACTGGGACGGGGTCATTACCATTTTTGACCCAAATACTTTTAAAATCATAAAAAAAGTAAGTGCCATGCCCGACCGAGAGGAAAGATTTGAAGAAATCTATTCAGGCCTGAAAAGAAGTCTTGCTTCAGGTTTTATCAGGGAATATATCGGTGAAGGCAATGATCAATTGGTTGACGACATGTTTACGTCAAATGATGGTAGGTATATTTATGCATCAAGACCAAGTTTTGCCGACGTTGTTGCCATTGATGTTAATTCTGGCGAAATTTTTTGGCGAACAAGTGTTGAGGGCCTTCGAGCTGATCATTCGGCTATATCCCCAGATGGAAAAATCTTTTTGGTTTCAGCCTCGACAGCAAGAAAAGTACATGCAATTGATGTTTCAACGGGTGAAATCATTGGTAGTTTTGAATCTGGAGACCAACCCCATGAAAATATATACTCTGAAGATGGTAAAAAAATATACCATGCAAGTATCGGAAAAGTTTTTTTTGCTTCGCCAAATCTCGACTTTTTAAAGGGTGATCGTTGGTTTCAAATTGTTGATGCTAACACCTATGAAGTTATACGTCGTGTTGATATGAAGCAAAAATTGGAAGAAGCTGGTTTTGATTGGATTGACCGAGCAATTCGTCCAATGGCCATTACCAAAGATGAAAAATTTGCTTACTTGCAAATTTCATTGTTCCATGGTTTTTTTGAATACGATATAGAGAATGACAAAATCACCCGAAAATTAGATTTACCTATTCCTAAAACAAATAAAAGTCTATCACTTGGAGGCCACCTTTTAAACTCAGGACATCATGGTATTTCTCTCAGCGGAGATGATAAAACTATATGTGTAGCGGGTACTATGGATGGCTATATCGCCATAGTGGATAGGGAAACTTTCAAATATAGCACTATCAAACTTTCTGACGATCCAAAAGAAGCAAAGCCGTACTGGGCAACTTCAAGTAAAGATGGCAAAAAGGCTTATATATCTATAAGCGGTCTTGACAAGATTTCTGTATTGGATTACGCCACTGGAAAAGTAGTTGCCGAAGTTCCAGTCGGAAACCATCCTCAAAGGGTTCGAAATGGACAACTGCGGTTAAAATAAATATTAAAGCCTCTAAAACTAAAAAAAATCTATTAAGGTTATATCACACTTTGTTGAAGTAATTTCTGAACTTAAAATAAAGGGCTATAAGGCATAAAATTGTTCCTGCTGGTAACAATAAAAGCACAAATAACAGTGAGATAAATTTACCCTTGCTAGCTTGTTCTACTCTTGCAGGAATATCAGCTAAATTCTTTTTAAAAATGTTTAAGAACTTTTTCATTTCATGTTAAAATAACACAAAATAACATGGAATAGTAAACAATCGTATTTCAAAATTCACAAATAGTCACAATTAAATATAGCACCCCTTTGCTGTCCTTGTGTCAGTAATAGTTCATGCGTTATTATTGTATAGAGTTTAACCCAAATAAAAACACCTATACCATGGCTAGAAGAAACCTTGAAACAAACATCAATAAGATTAAATCTTGACGAAATTAACGTTCTAAAAAAACAAGCTGAAAAATTAAGGGCACCTATCTTGACGTATTGCAGAACCAAATTAATTCAAGATATAAATCCTGAATTAATCCCTAATGTAACTTTTATCAAAGATGCCATTTAAAGAAGTGAACAATATAGGGAAGGAAAGGCCAAAGGGGGCCTCTAACAAATCAAAGGAAGTCATAAAGTAAATATATCAATGCTTTTAGAAAACAACATAGACAGCGTTCAAAATGACTTACATGAAATGCAGCCCAGGGATCGAGTAAACGCATTACTTCAATTTATGAAGTTTGTCATTCCAACTCAGAAAGCAATTGAGCTTGAAAATAGAGTGCGCCAAGAATGAAACAAGCTACTAATGAAGTATGTGAAGACTTGCCTTTGTTTGTTAAGTAAGTTCAAGAAGAAAAAATAAGGAGTAGAGATATTGTAGAGTTTCTTATATTAGTTACTTATAAATCATAAATTCATTTGAAATGAAATACTTTATTCTCTTATTTATTTTGGTTAACTCTCTGAGCTTTTCTCAATTCAATGAGATAAAAATTTTACAAAAAAAATTAATTAGCGATGAAATCACAGGAAGTAATGTGGCATTAGTTTATAAAGAAGGTAGTGTGGTTTATTTCAATATTCAAAATTCCGGTAAAGTGGGAGATAAAAATATATCTGGTAAAAGTTATAAACCATATAAAGAGACGCTTTTTCCAATTTGGTCAATGTCAAAACCAATAACAACAGTAGCCACAATGATTCTTTTAGAAAGGGGTCTAATTAAATTAACAGATAACGTTTCTAAATATATTCCAGCAATGAAGAATATGAATTGTGAGACTGAAAGTGGAATTCAAACTTGTGAAAATCAAATTAAAATCATAGATCTCCTGACTCACAGATCAGGCTTAGGTTATTATAGTAATCCAGGATATGGATATGGTTATACAAATTCTATTAAATATAATAACTTAGAAGAATTTACCAATGACCTATCTGAAGTTGTTTTAAAATTCGAACCTGGATTAAAATATTTTTATGGAATAAATCAAGCGGTTCTTGGGCGAGTTATTGAAGTTATTTCAAATCAAACTTTTTTTGAGTTTTTGAAAAAAGAGTTGTTCGATCCACTAGAAATGAATGAAACAAAATTTTATCTAACTGAAGAGGAAAGGGGTAGGTTTCAGCCTCTTTTTATAAATACCGGAGCATTAAAAGGGTTCACTTATGAGTTAAATGAATTGTCTTATGAAAAAAATAATGAAGCCTATTTTGGTGGAGAAGGATTAGTCTCAACATTAGGAGATTATTCAAATTTCTGTAAAATGCTTTTAAATGGGGGCTCTTATGATGGCAAAAAAATTATAAGTCAGAATAGTATTAATTTAATGACAAAAAAATATTCACAATCATATCCAAATGAAGAATTCTCAGATTCAAGTAAATTAGGATTTTATTATGGATTCTCTCTTTTTGTTTTAGAAAATCCAGAAATAGATGATACTAACTCTTCTAAAGGAATATTTGGATGGTCTGGTTACCACAATACTCATTTTTGGATTGATCCCGAAAAAAAATTATTTGCACTATTTCTTTCTAGGTCAAGACAAGGTGTTTCAAATACTGATACTCAAAAGGAATTCAGAAGAGCTGTTTATAAATCAATAATGTAATAGTCAATTTTAATGAAGTCATAGGCATATCATCTTCAGTAAGTTCTCGAATTCATCTTACCAAGAATGAAACAAGCTACTAATGAGGTAAGTGAAGACTTACCGTTGTTTATTAATTAAGTTCTTGGATTTGTGATTTTTTAATTATTTTTTATGTTTGAGTATTATTAATCATAAATCAATAAGATTGAAAACAAAACTAATTTTTATATTATCAGCATACTCAACTCTTAAAATGAAAAATATTTTTTTGTTATTTCTTCTTACAGGATTTATTTCTTGTTCAGTGTTTAAAAGCCAAGATTTTAATCCATTCGTTGGAGTATTTCAAGTTAAAGTTCTTGATGTAGACGGTGCGGGTGATGTGCCAGCTGTCTTAAGTATTTTGAAAAATAATGACAATTATATCTCCACAATAATTTATGAAATAGGTGGTGTTGAAAATGATATGGAAATACTTTCTTCATATGAAATTGATCATACCACATTTATAATAGAAGCTTTTTTAGATGGTAATCAAATAGATTTTGAATTAAACATTGAAGATGATAAAGTATCAGGTATTGCAGCAGGAACTTTTGAAGTTTTAGGTTATAGAATAACAAAATAACACCTACTGAAGATTAAGCCGGAGTGTGAATACTTAAACCACAGGCATATTTTTCTTCTTTAGGATGGATTTAATAGATTAGATCTTTAAATATTAAATGAAAAAATTCTTTTTATTTCTGCTTCCGATATTTACATATGCTCAAATAACTAAAGCTTATAATGATAATTTGGGGGAGCATATTGGTTTACATATTATATATTTTTTAGGAAGAGTAAATGGAGGAGTAAGCTTAGGTAAGTTACCTGATGTTAATGGTAGGGAATATCACCAATTAATTTGGACTAACAGTGATTATGATAAAGAAGAAGAAAGAATAATTCTAACATTTCAATCAACTTCAGATGATATAAATGATTTATTTGAATTGTTTAAGAAGGCTGTTAAGACACAAAAAACAAAGATTATTAAATTAGAAGACAAAGTTATTACTATTATGCCTTCTTCAACAAAAAATGAAGTCACCTTCCATTATGAATCAGATGGAGTAAATAAGTATTTCTATATAAGTTCAATTGGTATATTCGAGTTGTTTGGAAAAACTTGGAATAGAATAGAAAAAAAGCACAAAATCTAAACCACAGGCATAATATCTTCAGTAAGTTAAGGAAGAGAAACACGGAATAGAGATACTCGAGATTTTTTTTATATTAGTTGCTTATTAACCATAAATCAATTAAAATGAAATATTTATTCTTAATCCTTTCACCAATTCTTTTGGTGTGTTGTAATAAACCTATTAATCCTAAAGTTCATATTTACGATCAGTCTATTGAGACAATAATTGACAACTCTTCAGAGATAGAAGTTTTGGCAGATTCAATTGCATTACCTGAGGGACCGGTATGGGATGAATACTCAAAATCACTCCTCTTTGTTGATATAATTAATAATAAAGTATTAAAGTGGAATGAAAAAAACGGAGTGAAGGACTACATTATGCCTTCTGGAAATACTGGATATGCTCCAAACTTAGGTGAAGGTCTACTAGGAGCAAATGGACTTTCTTTAAACAGTGAAGGGGATTTAATTTTGTGTCAACACGGCGATAGAAGAATAGCTATGACAAAAAACATTAATTCAAATTCACCAATTTTTTCAACAGTAGTTGATAATTACCAAGGTAAGAGATTAAATAGCCCAAATGATTTGACAATTTCTACTGACGGGTCTATATATTTTACCGATCCTCCATTTGCCTTTTTTGATTTAAACACTTTTAGCTTTGTTGAGACAGATATGAAAGAGTTGGATTTTAATGGAGTATTCAAATTCATTCCCGAAATTAATGAGTTAATCCTGATTTCAAAAGATATAGAAGCTCCAAATGGACTGGCTCTATCTCCAGACGAAAGATTTCTTTACGTTAATAAAATGGGAAATCCATTCTCACTAACTCCTCCAAAAATTATTAGAATTGACCTTAATAATATGAAAAGTGAAACCTTTTTTGATGGAAGTGAATTGTTGAAAAATCTTGAAGGAAATTATGATGGAATGAAGGTACATTCAAGTGGTAATATATTCACTTCCGGTCCAGGAGGCTTATTGGTTATTTCTCCAAAGGGTAAATTACTTGCCAGAATAGATTTTGGACACATAACAAATTGTGCATTTGATAAAGATGAAGATTACCTGTATGCGACTGGATTTGTTTCAAACCCAAAAGTATTTCGAATAAAGTTAAACGGTCAGGATAAAGAAGCAGTTGAATATCCTGATCAAGACAACGACTAAAATAAAAAAAGTCTAACCTAAATCAAACCCTCCCAAGTGAAGGGTTTTCATTTAAACCTCAGCCATATCATCTTCAGTAAGTTCTGGGATTTGTTATATTAGCTGTAACCATAAATCAATTAATATGAAATCTAATTCAGTTTTATTCACTAAAGAAAAAAGTATTATTAAATATAATGGGTCAAATGATTCAATTGATTGGAAAGTAGATTTTGATAAACATATTTCAGGTATTTCAAGAGTAGATGATTATGTTTTTGTAACAAAAAGAAATAACTGGGGAGTTTCAAATTCCACAAGTTTAATAGACTTTAAATCGGGTAAAAAACTTTGGGATTTAAAAGAAATATTTCACTCTATACATATAATTAAGGATGTATTAATTTTTAAAAATAGTACAAATAAATTTACAGCTATTGACATTAATAGTGGTATTGAAAAGTTTAGTTTAAAATCTCCTTTTAGATGGTCAACACCAAAAACATTTTTATTAAATGGTAAATTTTATCTTTTTTCATCAAAGACAATTTATCTTCTTAATATAGATAATGGTAAACTAACCGAATCAAAATTTCCAGACAGGTTAAATGTTAAAGATTTAACAGTGGGATTTGTATTAGATGAGTTTCAAATTAATATAAATAATATTCCATCAAGTGATTCAGGTCATATGATTATGGGCGATGCAGGTGGCGCTGATATTGGAGGTGGAGATGCAGGTGGTGGAGATGCAGGCGGTGGTGGCGGTGATGGAGGGTGATAAAATAGCATAAAATTAACTTTAGTGGCGTTTTCTTTTAAACCAAAGGCATATCACCTTCAGTAAGTTCTACAATACACTTTACCAAGAATTAAACAAGCTACTAATGAAGTAAGTGAAGACTTGCTAATTTTTATGTGATAGATTGAGTTATTTATTTTTTGGTATATTGAATTATCTGAAAATCAATAAAATGAAAAATCTTTTTTTAATACCTATCTTTTTAATAGTTTTTTTTAGCTGTTCACCAGATGAAGAAACACAAGCTGTAACTAATAGTGTTCAAGCTACAACTCCAGAGCCTGAAGTTGAAACTCCCGAACCAGTAGTTGTTCAATATACTTTAACAGTAACAGCAGGAGACGGTGGAAGTGTAACTAATGGAGGAACATTTGATGATGGAACCTCCGTTTCAGTTACTGCTAGTGCCAATGAAGGATATGAATTTATAGGATGGGATGGGAATGATTCATCAAATGAAGCAATTACAATTACACTAAACTCAAATCAAACAATTCAGGCTCTTTTTCAATTGGTAATATCATCAGAAAACTATTATTCAAGTGGAGATATAATACCTATAGACCCTGTTATTTTTTATGATAGAGAATTAGATGTTAATGGGATTAAATTGATAACTGCAGGTGAAATTGGAGGTCAACAAGCTGTTCCCAATATTTGGATATATAAAACTGCACAATTGTTTAAATTACTTATGGACAAAGATTCAGAAGGAATTGATTCTGATGCACAGTTAAATATGATTAAAACTCTCAAAGGTGAAATAGGTTGGCATCAGCAATATCCTACTGGTCAACGAATTGCAAGGGGTGGTGGAAATGAATATTCTCCTGGTTTTTTAGGAGATTCTCGTAATCAATTTTATCCAGGTATAGAGGCTTTTGAAGATGAATTGACCTTAGATGATATGGTTTGGTATAAAAATATAGATAGCAGGGGTACAGGTGATGATGACATCAATGAAATTATTGAGCATACTCTTCACACTCTTCATCGTTTCGGAGTAAGAGGAGGAGTTGAAGGCTCAACTGAAGCATTAAATATAGAAGCTGAAGAAGAAGATGTCAGCAATACAGATGTTTTTCTTGCAATGAAAGAAGCCTACAATAACGGTATTTTTGATATTGAAGGGTATGGAGGTGATATTAACAATCGAGATGCCTGGCCAGTTATGCTAAAAGAATATCAGTACTTATTAACTTATGGAATGTGGGAATTTAGTGAGTTTTGGGAAGGAGGGAGTCTTTCTCCAGAATGGAATGACATCGCCAGAACCCCAGAAGGTGTTTTAGCAAATAATCCTTTGGGCTATCAGCTTTACAATATATATTTCAAGCCAGTAATCTCTAAACCAAATAAGGAGGTATTAAGAACAATGTTTCAAGATAATGACCAAGGAGAATCTGGATATACTCCAGATTAAACCAAAGGCATATCACCTTCAGTAAGTTCTACAATACACTTTACCAAGAATTAAACAAGCTACTAATAAAGTAAGTGAAGACTTGCCTTTGTTTGTGTGATAGCTTGCTCTATATTCGCGGCATATTAACCTTAAGCTGTTCATTTGAAAAAATTATCATTTATACCCATCCTTTTATTTGTTCTTTTTAGCTGTTCACCAGATGAAGAAAGACAAGCACCAACTAATACTGTTCAAACTACAACCCCTGAACCAGTTGTTGTTCAATATACTTTAACGGTAACAGTAAGTGAAGGAGGAAGTGTAACTGATGGTGGAATATTTGATGATGGAACAGAGTTAACAATAACAGCTACACCAGATGAAGGTTATGCATTTGTGGGTTGGGAAGGAAGCACCGCAACGGAAGAAAACTTAACGATAACACTAAATTCAAATCAAGATTATCAAGCCTTATTTGAGTTAATACCACAAACATTAAAAGATAGGTTGATAGAAATAGGATATAATTTACCAAAAGAAAATCCAAAACAAGAGTTAATTGCTGCAAGTTCTGTTCCTCAAGAATTAATTAATGATTTTTTTGAAGTTCAATCAAGTCTTAATTCAACGATAGGGGGTTACGACAATTACCTAATGGTTATATGGGATACAAATGAGAATTCCCAAAATGTAATTGACAAATTAAAGGATTTGAGGTTTAATGAATCCGAAGGTTGGGCTTCAGTTGAGGAACTTGGGTTAAGTTGTTTAACAGGGAATTTATGGTATGGTCCTGGAGAACCTGACGAACACGATATTTGTATAAATAGTTATGAGTGGTTTTTAAACCCACAGTTTAACAATCATCCACAACAAAATCAAAAAAGCTTAGATACTTATCATATGTATGCTCACGAATATTTCCACGCATACCAAGGACGGTCTTATCTTGATAAGAATTTGAATGAAGATGCACCAACTTGGTGGATAGAGGGAGCCGCTCTTTACTTTCAGAATTTATGGATGCTTCAGAATTACTCTAAATTTAGTAAGCTATCTGGTTTAAATTATGAAAGAGAATTAACAAATAATGGTCGGTCACAGGCTGAAAATTATAAATCCTTTAAAAGGATTTTTCAAGGAATTGAAGAAGGACGTGGAAGCATAAATGAAAATTGGTATTTGACTTCTCTTGAAGAAAGTTATCAAACAAGAGATAATAATACTCAAACATTTGTAGAAATAGTTGTTGCATATTTGGCTTATATAACTTCACCAAAAATAGCTATGATAAAAATTCTTGAAGACGGATATGACCTAGGCTTTGAAGGGTCTTTTGTAAAACACACAGGTCTGACTTACCAAGAGTTTTATGAAGACTTTAATAATTTTATGAGGTCAGAAAACCCGAATTCAGACCCACCATTAGGAATGTTTATTAAAGGTGATATTAATGAGTACGCTGATTTTTGGGATATAAAAGTTAAAACACAATAGTCCTAAAGTTTAATCCTTTTCACTTTAGTGATGTTTTCTTTTAAACCACAGGCATATCCTCTTCAGTAAGTTTTGAGATTTCTAACTTGAGAAAAAACCATAAAAATCAGCAAAAGTGTCGCTAAAAGTCCCAAATAAGGCTTTTTGAGACGTTTAAAAATACAATAATTTATACCATCCTTTCTGAAGTACTGTAAATATTGGCGCTGTACTTTCCATTTTACATAATGTAAATTATTAGTTCTGTGGATGACTTTGCGAAATTCGTAATTGAGATTTTTTATCTTTAGGGTATGAAGAAATTGGTTGCTAAATATTTACTTGAGTTCCTCGTTATTGTAATTGGGATCTCTTTATCATTCTACATTGAAAAAGAAAACGAAAACACTTACAGAGACAACTTAAAAAATCAGTCACTTAAAAGAATTTTAGAAAATATAGCTGATGACACTAGGGATTTTAAATTTAATCAAGAAGCCTTAAAAAGAGCAATTCATTCAACGAATTGGATAATTGATAGAAACAAAAAATTAAAAATGTATTCAAGAGACTCAATAGGTTTTCATCTTAATAGAGCTATTTATTTTAATACCATATTTGTAGATAACCAAGAGGAGTATCGTGGTCTTCAAAATTCTGGATTAATGGAAATGATTGAAAACGAAAATCTTGTTTCGACCATTCAAGGCAAATATGTATCACACGAGTTTTTTAAAAAAATAGAAAATCTTATCATGGAAAAAGCTAAATATTTAGATGAATTTTCATATTATAATTTAAAATATAAAAGCGATAGTCTTGACGATTTAGGACTTCAGTTTGACAGAATATTTGTGGGAACAAAAGGCATTCCTGATAATATAATTGAAGTTTTATATGACAAGAGATTTTTTCAAAGTTATTATTTTAAGAGTATTCAAATGAGAATGAAAGATGATCAAGAGTTAATTGATATTATCAAAGGAGAAATAAATTTAGAATAGCTCAAAATTTTGAACCATACTGGGAAAAGAGAGATGATCAATGAAAATGTGCAAAAACCCCCTCGATTAAAAGGGGGCCTTCAGATAGTCCATAAAAAACATGTCTCGTTTAACTCTATTTTTACTTCGCGAAGTAAAACTTTCCTGTTGTTTGGTCTATTCCTCCTATGAACATCAATATTTCATCTTCATGTGTTTCAACAGTAGACCAAAATTTCTTCTCGTTTTCACCCATATCCTTGGTGACATCATAGCTGCTTGCTTTTTCGAAAGAAGCAAAGTTATCCCAGCTATCAAAAAAGGTGTAAACATGAATATGATCACCTTCACCATACAAGTGCCACGATCCTGTAATGGCTTCTACAAAGCCACTTTCTTGTTTGTTTTTAAATTCACCTTTTTTCCAACCATCAAAAAACTGATCTTGCATCCCTTCTTTAATTTTAAATTTAGAAAGTGTTGTAATTTTTTTCTTGGTCCAATCAGCTGTTTGAAAATTCCAACCCATCTCAGGATTTGCCATCCGTATTTGGTCGTAGTGATTATAATAAATCGTCCTATTGTACTTTCGGTATTCCTTAGTCAATGCTTCTTTCTCTTTTTTGGAAAGTTTTAATGCATCAATGTTTGTCTTAAGTGCTGACGAGGCAATTGGGCCGTCTTTTTCAAGATCTGAAACACTATCATAAAAATCGTAGGAAACATAGGTGTAATTATCAGCATGAACATGAGCAAAAACTCCTCCTCCACGTAATAAGCGATCATCAGAAGATGAAAGGTCAGTAAACTTTTGATGCGAGCGAATAAATTGAGCCGCTTCTTCTCTTGGAACCTTATAATAAGCGATGCTAGCGATAGACTGTGCCATTAAAGAACTTATAAAGAACAACCCTAAAACTGTAAAAATGTTTTTCATTTTAATTGATTTATGATTAATAAGTTACTAATCTACAAAAAAAAACCCCTCGGTTAAAAGGGGGGCTAATTGGTTTAAAACTTATTGAATAAATCACTAGATTTAAAGTTTAAAATATCACCTTAAGGCATCGTAAATGCAAAGAATCGTATTTTCTTTAGTTTTTATTTTATTAGCATTGAACGGGATATATTCCCAGACATTTAACATACTAGATTTTGGAGCTAAATCAAGTGAGTCTTTTGTTAACACTGAGTCAATCAATAATGCAATTAAACAATGTAGTTCCTTTGGTGGTGGGATAGTTATAATTCCAAAAGGTAAATTTATAACTGGAACCATCCACTTAAAGTCAAACGTAAACCTTCATTTAGAAACTGGCTCTTACCTTATTGGAAGCAAGGATGTAAATCATTATGATATTATGCCTGAGGGTTACTACTATTCAGGAAAAAATCTGATGGGTCTTATTTTTGCGAACGATGTTGAAAATATCTCTATAACAGGCGAGGGGGTTTTAGATGGAAGAGGGACTTCTTTTATGAAAAAAAATACTCGTTTTGCTCCTTCAAAAGAAGAAAGAAAATATACACGTCAAAAAGAAAAATTTCGTGAAGAATTAAAACTTGAGGATGGCCCATTAAAGTTTAATGAAAGGCCAGGGCATATATTAACAATAAGCAATTCGGAGAATATTTTAATACAAAACATTCGCTTTGAAGATGCCCCAAAATGGACTATAAGAATTGGAGGGAGTAATAATGTTAAAATTTCTCAAATAACAATAAATAATAATATTTTAATACCAAATAGTGATGGAATTCATATTACCTCATCAACTAATGTGAATGTGTCAAATTCCAATATTATTGCTGGAGATGACGCTCTGATTGTCACAGGCTTTAAATCAGGGATGGAGAAATATACTTTTGGGAATAATTCAAAAGAGGCGAAAAATATAATATTTGATAATTGTATTGTAACGTCTAAATCTTCTGGGATCAGAGTAGGCTATGGAGAGAAGCCTATATCAAATGTTATTTTCAGTAATATAATTATCAATGATTCTAATAGAGGAATTGGTGTTTTTTCAAGAGATGATAGTGAAATTAGGAACATATCTTTCTCAAATATATTTATCGAAACCAGACTTCACTCTGATGGTTGGTGGGGTAAAAGTGAGCCCATTCATATTTCCGCAATTAAATCCTCAAAAAAAGGCAACCCAGGAATTATAAGTGATATTAGTTTCAACAACATTAATGCTTTCTCAGAAAGTGGTGTTGTTATATATGGTGAGAATATAAATTCTATAAAAAATATTAAAATAAACAACTTGAGAGTTAAACTGACTTCAGGTATTTTCACAAATAAATACGGAGGAAATTTTGATCTAAGACCCTCATACTCTATAGAAAAAGGATTATTCGATAATGAAATTCCGGCATTTTATGCTAAAGGAATTAAAAACCTAGAGCTTAACGATATTTTACTGGAGTGGGAAAATCCTTTATATGATTTTTTTACAAATGGGCTTGAAATTGAAAATTTTGAAAATTTCAGTTTACGAAACTTTAAAATACACGCCGCATTTGATAGGCAAGAACTATATGATATTAAAATCTCAAACGGCAAAAACTATAAATTATTTGATGATCTATCTTTTAATAAAGAAACTAAAATTAAGTATCCTACATCAAAATATTAAAAGCTTATTTTTAAGAGAAAGACTTAAATTAAGTTGATGATTTTAAAAATTTATAACTAAATCATTGGCATATCCTCTTCAGTAAGTTCTAAAATACACCTTACCAAGAATGAAACAAGCTACTAATGAAGTAAGTGAAGACTTGCCGTTGTTTGTATGATATGGACTTATAATTTTAACGAATTATTATTATTTACAGATGTTACTTTTTAATGGAATAGCTGTCTTAACTATTATAAACGTTTTATTAGTTTTTGTTTATGGTTAATAAGTAGAGAACCCTTTTGTTAATTCAGAAGGGTTTTATTTTAAACCACAGGCATATCATTTTCAGTAAGTTCTGATAATAAAACATGCTTTAAAAACAGTTTTGTACATTCATATTGAGAAATTAAATTTACTTTTAATAATGCTTATTTATAAAAACATAATATGGATTTAACCCTTGATATATGGACTAAAGTAACATCAACAATACTTTTTCGATATTTATCATTTGCCAGTTTAAGCTTTGTACTGTTTTATATGATTCTGAAAAAACCACTTTGGTTCAGAAAGATTCAGAAGAAAGTACCAAAAATAAGCGATTACAGGAGAGATTTTATTTGGTCTATTATTACCATTGTAATTTTTGCTACAATCATTTCTTTAACTTTTATAAAATTCAATCATCTCACCAATACTTACAATGATATTGATGAATATGGTTATCCATACCTGTTTTTATCTTTTTTTTTGATGCTTTTTATACACGATACCTGGTTTTATTGGTGGCATAGAGTTATGCATCACCCTATTTTATTCAAGCATATACATTTAGTTCATCATAAATCTACAAATCCTTCCCCTTGGACAGCCTATGCCTTTCATCCATTTGAAGCAATTATCGAAGTAGGGATTCATCCGTTATTAGCATTTACATTACCTATTTACTCTCCTGCACTTGGAATATTTTTTATCTTCCAAATTCTTTATAATGTCTATGGTCATTTGGGCTTTGAAATCTATCCTAAAGGGTTTCAGCGGCATTGGCTTGGGAGATGGATAAACACCTCCGTAGCACACAATCTTCATCATAAAAAATTTGATGGTAATTACGGTTTATATTTATTATTTTGGGATAGACTTATGGGAACTCTAAGGAAAGAAACTGGTGAAGTTTTTGAATCAACTACTAAAAAAATAATCTAAAATTTATTAGAACTTGACCTACTTTATTCAATAACAGTCATATCATCTTCTGTAAGTTCTTAAGAACAATATACTTTATCAAGAATGAAACAAGCTACTAATGAAGTAAGAGAAGACTTGCCTTTGTTTATAGAGTAAGTTCATAAAGAAAATTACGAAGTAGAAATATTGCAGATTTTTTATATTAGTAGCTTATTAACCATAAATCAACAATAATTTAATGAGCCTCTACAATAAATATATTTTACCAAATCTTATAATTTCAGGGTGTAATAAAAAACCTCAAATGAAACAGCGTGAAAAAATCATTCCCTTTGCTGAAGGAAAAGTTTTAGAAGTTGGAATTGGATCGGGGCTTAATTTACCTTTTTATGACTCTAATAAAGTTACAGAACTTGTGGGTATTGATCCGTCTTTAGAACTCTGGGATAAAAGACAGCCTATGAAAGATTTAGGGTTTCATTATGAATTTATTGAAGCCATTGCCGAAGATATGCCCTTTGAAAAATACACATTTGACACTATAGTAATAACATATACTTTATGTTCTATTCCTAATTTTCAATCAGCATTGGAATCCCTTAGAAAGGTTTTAAAGCCAAGTGGTAAATTTCTTTTTTGTGAGCACGGAAAAGCTCCTGATAAAAGAGTTTTATTTACTCAGAATGTAATAAATCCTATTTGGAAAGTAATAGGCGGTGGGTGCAATATAAATCGAGATATCCCTTCAATAATCAATGAAAATGGCTTCAAAATATTAGACTTAAAAACAATGTATGTCCCAGGGTGGAAACCAGTTAGTTATAATTTTTGGGGCGAAGCAAAACCTAACTAATTTCGGTTTTTTTTACTAAATTAGTTTAATGAAACATTTAGCGAAATCATATTTAAACTAAATTATATAAGTTTTCCAAAAGTTTGTTTAAGTGGACATATTAGGCTCTTAAATAAATTCATTCTCGTATACATAAAGTTACTTTTTGTATATGTTTTATTTCAACTTCTATTTTTTTAATAATTCCGAAGTTTAATTTTAAAAAAAACCCACTAAATTAATGATTTGTATAATAAATTTAATGCTCTAAAAGCCATTAGTTTGCTATTATCATGCCTTAAATATTGCTTTAAAAAACATTAAATAAAAAATTATTTTATTTATAACTATTACGAATACGTTAACAACAATATCGCTCTAAAAAATTAACCCAACGAGAATGATTTATCTTTTATTACTTCTTGCAACATTGAATGTTTCATGTCAAAAGAATCAAAAAAAATTAAAACTAATTCATAAACAAAATTTTGAAAGCACTATTGATGGCAAACAGGTTCATTTATTTACGTTAACGAATAAAAACAATCTTGTTACACAAATTACAAATTATGGGGGTCGTGTAGTTAGCTTATGGGTACCTGATAAGTTTGGAAACTTTGAAGATATCGTTTTGGGCTATGATACGTTAGAGGGTTATTTACAATCAAATGAAATCTATTTTGGAGCCCTAATTGGGCGCTATGGGAATAGAATTGCTAAAGGAAAATTCAGCTTGAACGATAGCACCTATAATTTAGCAACCAACAATCAAGACAATCACTTGCATGGTGGAAAAAAAGGCTTTCATAATGTCGTCTGGGATGCCAAACAAATTTCAGATTCAGCATTGGAATTAAAATACCTTTCAAAAGATGGAGAAGAAGGCTATCCGGGCAATCTATATGTTACGGTCGTTTACAAATTAACAGACCATAACGAATTAGAAATCAACTACACTGCTTCTACAGACAGGGCAACTCCCATTAATCTAACCCATCACTCCTTTTTTAATTTAAATGGAGCAGGTAAAGGAAAGATCAATGACCATATTTTACAGATAAACGCCTCACATTACACCCCTATTATCGCGGGTTTAATTCCAACAGGAATTATAGAAACGGTTAACAATACCCCTTTTGATTTTAGGGCCCCAACTCCAATAGCAAGACATCTTAATGACAAAAATCAACAACTAAAGTATGGTTTTGGATACGACCATAATTTTGTATTGGACGGCTCGGGTTTAAAAGTTGCAGCAGTAATTGTAGAACCTAATTCAGGAAGAAAGATGAAGGTGATTACCAACGAACCCGGTTTACAATTCTATGGAGGTAATTTTTTAGATGAAAAAGATATTGGAAAGGGTAAAAACTCCTATGGATATAGGAGCGCTTTTTGTTTGGAAACGCAGCATTTTCCTGACAGTCCAAATCAATCTAATTTTCCCTCAACCATTCTGAATATATATAATCAATATACTTCAATTTGTATTTATAAATTTGAAGTTAAAAACTGAAAGCCATGTTTCAAAAAATAATAAAACTCGTATTCTTCTTTATTATATTTGTGTTTTTCCTTAGCGCTTGCACGAATAAAAAGAAAGATAAACAAAGTCAAAATAGCGTAACAAATGAAATCCCTATCGCTAAAAAATGGTCCCTAGAAAAATCCAATGCATGGGGGAAAGATAAGTCATGGTTAAGGGGTGCTAATTTTAATCCCAGTACAGCAATAAATCAACTGGAATTTTGGCAAGCAGAAACTTTTGATCCTGACACCATAGATAAAGAATTGGGATGGGCTGAAGATATAGGATTAAACTGTATGCGCGTTTACCTTCATCATCTGGCATGGGAAATTGATAAAATTGGATTTAAAGAACGAATCAACACCTATTTATCCATTGCCAATAAGCACAATATAAGTACCCTTTTCGTGTTTTTTGATGATTGCTGGAACCCGACCTATACTTCAGGAAAACAACCCGAACCTAAAGCCGGAACTCATAACTCAGGGTGGGTTAGAGATCCTGGAGACTTACTCTTTACCTCAGATAATTTACTCCCTACACTTGAGGCATATGTCAAAGATATTCTTGAATCTTTTAAGAATGATAAAAGAATTATTCTCTGGGATTTGTATAATGAGCCAGGAAATTCAGGCTATAAAAATAAATCATTGCCTCTATTGAAAAGTGTATTTAAATGGGCAAGACAAGTAAATCCATCTCAACCACTAACTGTTGGAGTATGGAATAAGGATTTATCTGACCTTAATAAAATTCAACTTGAAAATTCAGATATCATAACCTACCATAATTATACTGATGAAATACAGCATCAAAAAGCCATTGACTCCCTAAAGACCAATAAAAGACCAATGATTTGTACAGAATATATGGCTCGCCGAAATAATAGTTTATTCAGTAACATTATGCCAATACTGAAAGAAGAAAACATAGGCGCTATTAATTGGGGGCTTGTTGATGGAAAATCAAATACAAAATATGCTTGGGATGAACCCATTCCAGATGGTTCTGAACCAAAATTATGGTTTCATGAAATCTTTAGAAAAGATGGAACTCCATACAAACAAAATGAAGTTGATTTAATTAAAGAATTAACGAAATAAGAAATAATACCTCTGCAGAAAATCGTGCATAATTCATTGTTTGTTCTCGCCTACCCTTCGACAAGCTCGGGCTGGTGCTTTAGGTCTTTGGATTTAAAAGCTAAAAGTTTCTAAACATTCTTTAATTCCTAAACGTGGGGTGGGTTTTCTAGAATCGTTTTCAGATTAGACACTAGTTCTTGTAGTTAGTATATAACTCCAAACCTTAGCATTTAAGACATTACAAGCATTGCACCCCAATTATCCTATCTAATGTGATGAAAATCATAGCATTAGTTTTTGATTAAGTAGGGGTTTTCCTTAGGGTTTAACTGGCATAGAGGGGTGTAATCCAAATCCTTTCTAATCCTATCTCATCACTGTCCCATGACAAGATCCAAGTATTGTTATTTTAGGGAGTGTTTGTTGGGGGAAATTGTGGATACGTGATGGGGTTTAGTCTTTTTGAAATTATGCAGGAGACAACTAGGTGCTTTTTTTTAATAAAAAATAACTAAGTCGTAAACCTGCCAATAGCATCACAATCATTGCAATGATTAATAACGTTACAATATTTGGGTACTGATTGTCAAATCCTAATATACTTGTATGCTTTCCATAGATTCCGAAATACCCCCAAAGAATGACCAATACATACGCAATTTGCTTGAAATAAAATACTTGGCTTAAGGCAACAAGAATTCCAATAACTAAAATTATCATCGTCCAAAGCTCTTCAGAAATTCCTAAACCTACCCATTCATATCCTACCAAAACTGCCGTTACATTTGCAATTGTAGCGATAGATATCCATCCAAAATAAACTGTAAAAGGGAGTTGAATAGTAATTTTACTTGACCAATCAGTAGTGGTTTTTAACAACAAATTTATCTGAACTAGATTAACTAAAAGTACTATCATCAAGCCTAGCGAAACGAGTAAATACTCATAATGCCAAGCAAAAATCCATAAGCTGTTAAAGATTGTGTTCACAATAAAAAGCTTACTCAATGCTTCGGTTTTCTGTTTCATTGGTCGAACTAGAATCCTAATCGTAAAAACTAGCAGCAGAGAATAAATGACCCCCCAGATAGCAAAAGTAGCTCCCTGTGGGGTAAATAAATTCTTTAACTGATCCGAAAGATCGCCAGTTGTTATTCCGTTAATTGGAAGAATATTGGCAAGTGAATTGATCGTAACCATTTGGATAAACCCCAATAGCGTCAAAATTTTTACTCCTATTTTTTTCATACTTACAAACTACGAAGAATCTTTTAAAATAATATACGATGCTAGGAATCAAAAGATGTTTGCCTATTTGATACCAAATACTAAATTAGATTCTATTGAAAAGTATGTTGTAACAGTTGATTCTATTAAATCAATAACTGGAATTGATTTTATCCCCAATTAAAAACTGAATTAGAACCTAAGCTAGAGTCAGTTAAAAATAGTTTACACCCTGAATAAAAATATATAAACTCAATCTCTAGTAGTTCCCTTGGGAAAATATTTGTCAATAATATATGCAGGCTGCCATGGGTCTAACTTTTGAACCAAGTCTTTATAGTCATATTCTTTAGATTGAATCCTGGAAGGATATAGATTTATAGTGTCATCTGTAGCAATTCTGTGAAACTCAAGAAGGTTCATCATCTCTTGAATTTTAGTTTTATAAGCAGATTTTTCTGCTAGATTGTTAAGTTCATTATGATCTTTTTTTAAATTATAAAGCTGTTTGACATTAATTTGAGGATAATAGATAAGTTTCCAATTCTCGTTTCTTACAGCTCTAACAGTATTTCTATAAGCTGTATACAGACTTGAGCGCACGTATTTTTCCTTCTTATTAATAATATCAATCAAAGATTCACCATCGATGTTTTCCGGTTCTTTTAAATTTAAATAATCGATTAGGGTAGGAAAAAGGTCAAACAAATAAACAAGGGCCTTAGAAGTTTGAGCTTTAGGAATTTTAGGACCACTTATGATCATTGGAACTTTAGTACTATGCTCATAAAGATTCTGCTTACCTAAAAGGCCATGACTTCCAAGAGCCAATCCATTGTCTGCTGCATAGATAATTACAGTATTATCATATAAATCATATTTCTTGAGGCGTTTAATTAAATCTCCTACACGATCATCAATATGCTGAATTAGGGCATAATATTCTGCTATAGAAGACTGAATGTCATCATGGGTTCTTGGCCATGGAGCAAGAGTCTCATCTCTAACATTAAAATCATCAAACCTAAAGGGATGTAGAGGTTTAAAATTTTCTGGAACTGGAATTTCATTATTTGAATAAATATCAGAATACTTTGGAGAAGGAGATCGAGGATCATGAGGTGCGGTAAATGCGAGATAACAAAAGAAAGGTTTTTCTTTTTTGGATGCTTGATACCTATCAAAATAATCTAATGTTGCATCTGCAAAAATATCAGTAGAAAACCCCTCATTGTGAAGGTTATTCAACTTATTGTATTCATCTAAATCTCTTAAAGGCACATTAAAGTGATCACTCATTCCGCCAAGCATAACTTTGGCTCCTTCTTGAAAGTTAGTCTCAAAACTTTCTGCTCCGTTATGCCACTTTCCTGTTGCAAAAGTTTGAAAACCATTTTTACTTAAATAATTTGGAAGGGTTTCAACCTCTTCCAAACGGTCATAAACATGAAATAGACTTTTTCCACTTAAAAGCATAGCTCGACTAGGAGCACAGATCGCCCCATGGTGACCACCCATAACATAACAATTTTCAAATAGTACACCATTTTTTGCTAAATCATCAATATTAGGGGTTTTTATATATGGGTTCTGAGCAATACCAAGAGCATCAGCTCTTTGGTCATCTGCAAAAATAATAAGGATATTTGGTGTTTTTTTTATTTCATTAGTTTGACGTCTATCGCAGGAGATAATAAAAAAGAAATTAATTGTTGTAAGAATTACTATAAAGTTATGTCTCATAATATTCGAAATAAAAATATTTAATTTGTACGTGTAACTTAAAGAAATTAATTATTGGAACAAAATAACTTTACTTTAACTATTAATAATCGCTTTTGTTGTTTTTTATAGACGCGTTTTTGACTAATCATAGCCCTCATTCCAGTTTCTAATGTCTTTTAGCTTTTGAAGAAATTCTTATGTCTCAATGTCCATGGTCATAAAATTCAATCACTAATATAATTGTTATATTAGTGTTAAAGAAACTAGGATAAAAACACTTCCTATATCATCGGCATATCCTCCTCTTCAAGTTCTTCAATTCACTTTACCAAGAGAAACAATCTACTAATAATGTATGTGAAGACTTGTCTTTGTTTGTGTGATAGATTAGTTTTTTTTAACAAATTTTTAAAGAAACATTATAAAAGCATTATGAGAGTTCTTTTTTAAAGAATAGTAATATCGCATATGATTTATTTAATTATTTAGATTTTAGTTAAAGTTGAATGCGTCACTAATTAATTTTAGTGGCGTTTTTTTTTAAACTACAGGGATATCATCTTCAGTAAGTTCAGAAAGAAAAACACGGTGTAGAGATATTGTAGGGTTTAGGTATATTGAACTATTATAAAACGAACAAGTTGAAAAATTTAATTTTAACATTAGCAATTTTATTTGTCACCTCTTCTATTTTCGCTCAAAAAGAAGTTAAGAAAAATAGTCAGGCATACTTCGAAGTGAATGGAGTCTGTATTATGTGTAAAAAACGTATTGAAATAGCTTCTATTAAAGTTAAAGGAATTAAAATGGCAACTTGGGATATTCCATCAAATATAATCAGGGTAATTTATAATCCTAATAAAGTAGAAATAAAATCTCTTCAAAAAGCAATAGCAGATATTGGTCACGACACGCCTTTATTTTTAGTAAAGCATAGTGACGGTATCATAGAACACAAAATTGGCTTGATATCTAAATAATTTATTTTATTCCAATAATATACTCGTAACGTTTAATCATTTCATTTAATTTTTTTGGATTACTAGTAGCTAAATTATTTTGCTGAGAGATATCAATATTTAAATTATAAAGTTGAAAATCATCAGCGATTCCAGACTCTATATTAGTGTTGGGATTTTTATCAGGACCCGAATAAGGTGGAATGAGAACCCAGTTTTGATTTCTTAAAGCAGTTCTAGTCATGGCCTCTAAAATCAAATCATTTCTTCCAGTACCGGAATTTTTAAATAAAATATTTGCTAAATCTTCGCCATCTTCTGAGCGAACGGTTGAACCAATAAGTGAAGCTATTGAATTTAGAAAATCAATCTGTGAAACAATTTCATCTGAAACCTGAGGGATAATATTTCCCTTCCAATATGTAATAAAGGGGACTCTTGTTCCTGCTTCAAAGAGACTGTACTTGCCGCCTCTTAAATTACCAGACGGTGTATGGCCGCCTAATTTTTCAAAAGCATCATCGTAATAACCATCATTTAGTACAGGGCCATTATCACTTGATAGGATTATAATGGTGTTTTCTAATAAATTATTTTTGATAAGATGTGTATACAATTCACCAATACACCAATCTGCTTCTAAAATGGCATCTCCTCTAGGTCCCATTCCAGACAAACCCTTAAATCTGGGATGAGGAGTTCTTGGTACATGGGGCTGTTGTAAAGTATAAAATAAAAAGAAAGGACTCCCTTTTACATTATTAATATAATTTTTAGCTTGAATTAAAAATTCATCTGCCATATCTATATCGCTCCACTTGGCTTCCCCCCCTCCTTTCATAAATCCAATTCTTGGGATCCCATTAACAATAGAACCATTATGCCCGTGATGCCATTTCATGGAAAGTAGTTCGGGATTTTTTTTTCCTGTTGGCTGGCCTTCAAAGTTTTTTTCAAAACTGACTTGAATGGGGTCCATTGGATTAAGATTTATAACATTTCCATTTTCAATATATACTGTAGGAACCCTGTCTTGAGTATCGGGCATTATAAAACTATAATCAAAACCAATCTCGTTTGGTCCAGGACTGATTCTTTGATTATAATCGATTTTAGAGTCTCCAAGGCCTAGATGCCACTTGCCTACTATACCTGTCTTGTAGCCTTTATCTTTGAACATTTTAGGTAATGTCATCTCTAAGGTGTCAATAATCAAATTAGCACCAGTTAAAATTTTGGCACGTTTATTTCTCCAGGGATAGGTTCCTGTTAGAAGCGCATAACGACTAGGGCTGCAAGTAGCTGAACTTGAATAGCCATTGGTGAAACGAGAACCGTTATTTGCGATTTTATCAATGTTAGGCGTTTGTAATCTCCCCACGCCATATGAACTCACATCGCCATAACCTAAATCATCAGCATAAATAATAATAAAATTTGGGGGTTGTTGTTGGGCTCTATAATTGCATGAACTAAGAAATAAAAATAGAAGAGCAGTTAAAAAGTGATTTTTCATTGTGTTTGTTTTTAGTTACCTAAAAGAATGTTTTTTTCAATTCATCATTGATCTAGCACAGGAATATTAAATGTTTCAATAGCAGCTTTTTTATGCGCTTCTATTAAAAATTTTTCCATTTTATCGACTAAATCTGGATGATTATTTGCAATGTTATTAAGTTCTTTAGGATCTTTTGATAAATCATATAAAGATAGATTAGAAGTCCCTTTCAATAGATCTCGTTTAATACCTTTCCACTTATCAATTCTAATTGCTTGTTGTCCTCCGTAAGCAGGAAATTCCCAATAAAGATAGTCGTGTGCTTTTTGTTCTTTTCCGATCAAGCTGGGGTAATAGGATATACCATCAGTTTTACTAGAAAGTGGATTACCTATAATATCAGAAACCGTTGCAAAGAAATCGTAAAAAGTACTTGGATGATCCGATATAGTTCCACTCTTTATTTTCATTGGCCAAGTCGTAATTGTAGGAACTCTAATTCCACCCTCGTTAACACTACCTTTCACTGTTTTTTTAGAGTTTTCAAAAATCCCGGTACTATTAAAAAAATCAATATCAACTTGAGCTACATGAGTTGGACCATTATCACTTGTAAAAACAATTATTGTATTTTCATATTTTCCAATTTCTTTGAGTTTTGTAATAATTTCCCCCACTTGTTCATCTAAATATGAAATCATCCCAGCATAAGTAGCCTTGGGAAATTGATTCGGATAATAACCCTCATCACCAATATAAGGTGTTTCTTCTCCTAATTTTTCTCTATAATAATCTACCCATTTTTTTGGAGCCTGAAGGGGCAGATGGGGGAGAGGACTAGCATAATAAAGGAAAAATTTATTGTCTCTATTTCTATCTATAAATTTTAACGCCTGGTCATGCATCAAAGTTGGTGCGTAATCACTTTGATTATAAATCCTATAACTTTCGATGTCATTTGGATCAAGACTCTCTTTAAGAGCACCTTTATCAACAATCATATTATTAAGAATGTCTCTTTCTTTGTTTTTCCATAAATGACTAGGGTAAAGAGTATGAGCTTGTCTTTGACAATTATATCCATAAAAAAAGTCAAAACCCTTATGGTTTGGAATACTATTTGTGTTAGGCGCACCAAGACCCCATTTACCTACCATTCCAGTCTTATAACCGTTTAATTTTAAATAATTAGCTACAGTTATTGTTGAATCAGGCATAGGCCTTTGACCTTCAAGTTCAGGGTTTTTAAACATTGCCTCAAAACTCCAAACATCTCCTCTCTCTTTCCATTCATCATTTCCTCTAACTGGATTATTTCCTGTATGTAAGCCAGTTAATAAAACAGCACGAGCCGGAGCACAAACAGGAGAACCAGAATAATGATTGATTAAAATCATTCCCTCTTTTGCTAATTGATCAATATTAGGAGTTTCTATTATTTTTTGTCCAAAAACACCCAACTCACCATAGCCAAGATCATCAGCAAGAATAAATACAAAATTTGGAGACTCATATTCTTTTTGCTTGTCAGTACATGATAGACTAATTAATATTGAAATAATAATAGCTAATTTAATTCTTAGATTTCTTTGTCCCTGTCCTTTTTTGTTCAGTTTAGCCATTTGATAAGTTTATTATACCCTAAAGCTAAAAAAAATATTAAGCATCTGTAATACTTTGTCTTCATATGTCTTACAGGCTTTAGATCTAGACCCTTAATGGGTATCTTAAACGTATATATAGTATAGAACATTAAACACCTACTATGGAATTTTTAGACGAAATAATAAACATGATATTGAAGCCTTCAGATAAGGAAAAGCTAATTTAAAGAAATAGACTTTCTAATATCTATTTATAAAAAAGAAAAAAACAAGACTGAATTACTTTATCTGAAAGATTTACTTGAAAAATTCCCATTGC
>Ga0209532_1000695_pt1 | contig 28595 bp, 22 predicted proteins | sample COG_02_FD_184746 | JGI IMG/M metagenome (GOLD analysis project Ga0209532, IMG submission 184746) | Pelagic Microbial community sample from North Sea - COGITO 998_met_02 (SPAdes) (version 2) | ecosystem: Environmental > Aquatic > Marine > Neritic zone/Coastal water | place: Helgoland, sampling... | reverse complement strand
CCGAAGTACACATCGGCTGGCGTCAGGTTGTTTAGGCTCTCGTGGTAGCGCTCAGTGTTGTAGTAGTCGACGAACTCAGCGATACGAGCCTTCAGGTCGCCGGGTAGGTAATAGTTTTCCAGCAGCACCTGGTTCTTCAAGGTCTGATGCCAACGCTCGATCTTGCCTTGGGGCTGCGGATGGTAGGGTGCACCGCGAACGTGACTCATGTCGTTATCGCTGAGCCAGTCGGCAAGATCGCTCGAGATGTAGCTGGATCCGTTGTCGGACAATAATCTCGGTTTCTGCACGATGTCATCCTGGTCGCAGCCGGATGCCTGCAGGGCCAGTTCCAGCGTCTCGGTGACATCTTGACTAGTCATGCTGCTACACAGCTTCCAGGCAACCACGTAGCGCGAGTAGGCATCCAGGATCGTCGACAGATACATCCAGCCCCAGCCAATGATCTTCAGGTAGGTGAAGTCGGTCTGCCACTGCTGGTTGATGGTAGTGGTCTTGTCCTGGAATTTGTGCGACGGCATCGCGGCCAAAGATGTCAGCGATACGCTCGAGCTGGCACTTGAGGCCAGCGGTCTGGAATCGGCAAATGTCAAACACCGGCCACGGCTGTTGTCCGACAACGGGCCATCTTACGTCTCGGCCGAACTCAAGGACTGGCTCGACGAGCATGGCATGGGCCACACAAGAGGCCGACCGTATCACCCGTTGACGCAGGGCAAGATCGAGCGCTTGCATCGGTCGCTGAAGAACCAGGTGCTGCTGGAAAACTATTACCTACCCGGCGACCTGAAGGCTCGTATCGCTGAGTTCGTCGACTACTACAACACTGAGCGCTACCACGAGAGCCTAAACAACCTGACCCCGGAGGACGTGTACACTGGTCGGGGCCAGACGGTCCTGGATCGAAGGAGAAAAATCAAACAGAAATCGCTCAAGGAGCGGCGTCGGCTATACTACCGACAGAAGGCTGCATGAATAAAAACCTGATGAGTCGAAACTCTCTCTTAAATCAGGCCAACTGAAGTCCGAATTACCCTGACGACGCACAATTTACGGTCGCTCGGACGCCACGATCAATCGCTACGGAATTCGCATGGGTACCAGCGAGCTGTACGCCGCGGTGGAAGCGCTGCCCGAGATTACGGACAGCCTGGTTGTAGACCTGGAGTTTCTTGGCCGCGAATCATACATGCCGCTCTTCGTCGTACTGAAGGACGGTGTCGAGCTAGGCGATGAACTCGTTTCACGAATACGTGACACCATCAAGAAGAACCTTTCACCCCGACACGTGCCGAACGATATTTACGATATTGAAGACGTTCCCCGGACGTTCTCCGGTAAGAAGCTCGAGATTCCGATCAGGAAGCTGTTACTGGGACAGTCTGTCGAAAAGGTCATTAACGAAGATACGATGGGGAATCCAGAGAGTATGAACTACTTCATCGAGTTTGCAGCTCGGATCCGCAATGCGCCACGATAGTCGCAATGTCGTCCGTAATCAGCTGGCAGACTTCCGAATCCTTGACGAAAGCTGAGACGTAATTGCGTGAGAACTCCGGCATGTCTCCGAATCGCGAATCTTGTGTCACCAGCGCTCTGAACGTTGCACAACTTTCTTCATGCTGCTCCAGATTCCAATGGCACAGTGCTGTAATGATCGTGTCCCATGGATACATCTCTGTCTTTCTTGTCTCCGACTCAATCAGTAATTGCTGTAAGTTCCCATCCATGTAGGAAAAAAGGTAGCGGGCAAGATTAATCCATCGAGGAGCTTTGAAGCTGCGATTGTAAAACTGTTGAATCAGGCCCAATCCTGCTTGCCATTGACCCTGAAGCGAGAGCAGCAGCCCACCGCCGCTTACAAAACCTGCCGCGTTTGGATTAATCGCAAACAGCGTGTCTATTGCAGACTGTGAAATCGCGAGGTCCTGCGGCTTGAAGGATAGGTGATAAGCAAGCGCACGGCTCCAGTGGGCATGTTGACAGGCAGGGTCGATGGTAATGGCCTTATTGCTGTGCTGCTTGGACTTGTCCAATAACGATTGATCGCAACAGTATCCCCACACAAAAAGGTCTGCATAAGCTTCAGCTAGCGCCGCCCAGGCCAGCAATGTCGTTACGTACAACATCGTCCAGAACAAACGAAATTATATCTCTTGGTTGAGCGCTACTACCCTGAGTTAGCCGCGTTGATGTCGGCCCAAGGGCGACCTTTACCCAAGTATGTTCGAAAAGAATTTGATGAATACCTAAAATGTGGCCGGCTGGAGTACGGCTTCTTGCGTTTGCGTTGCGACAGCTGCCGTGCTGAGCGGCTGCTTGCCTTTAGTTGCAAAAATCGTGGCTTTTGCCCGAGTTGCGGCGCACGCAGAATGGCCCAAAGCGCGGCACTGCTGGTGGATGAGGTTTTACCTGAACGACCGATGCGCCAATGGGTGCTGAGCGTGCCGTTTCAATTACGCTTCCTGTTTGCCAGTCAACCCGCCATCATGGGTAAGGTGCTGGGCATAGTCTATCGTGCCATCTCCACTCACATTACCAATAAAGCCGGTTACACAAAAAACAGGGCGCACACCGGAGCTGTCACGTTGATTCAACGTTTTGGCAGCGCACTCAACCTGAATGTACACCTGCACATGCTGTTTTTAGATGGTGTCTACCTAGGAGAAAACACCTATGGATCTAGCTTGCGATTTCAGTGGATCAAATCCCCCACAAGCGAAGAACTGGCCAGATTAACCCACACCATTGCCAAGCGCATTGGCCGGTTTTTAGAACGCCAGGGCTTGCTGATACGCGATACTGAGAACAGCTATCTGAGTTTAACCGTCGAAGACGAAGACGACCCAATGCATCAACTGCATGGGTCTTCGGTGACGTACCGGATCGCGGTTGGCCCGCGACAGGGGCGTAAGGTATTTACCCTGCAAACAATACCCGCCTGCGACCCACAACAGTGGGTAGGTCGCGTAGATGGTTTCTCGCTGCATGCTGGCGTAGCGGCCAAAGCCCATGAGCGAGAGAAACTCGAGCGCATTTGTCGCTATATTACCCGCCCGCCGGTAGCGGAAAAACGCCTTTCCATTACCCGTAACGCAATGGTGCGCTACGAGCTAAAGACACCTTATAGCGATGGCACCACCCATGTGATTTTTGAGCCACTGGACTTCATATCAAAGCTGGCGGCCCTGGTGCCAAAGCCACGAGTAAATCTCACTAGATTCCACGGTGTGTTTGCGCCCAACAGCAAACATCGTGCCCTGGTAACGCCCGGCAAGCGAGGCAAGGGCAGGAAGATCAGCCCGCACGACGAACCCGAAGACAAATCGCCCGCAGTTCGCCGAGCGTCAATGAACTGGGCGCAACGATCAAAGCGGGTGTTTAACATTGATGTAGAAACCTGTAATCAATGTGGGGGCACCATCAAGGTCATTGCCTGTATTGAAGACCCAGCGGTAATAAAGAAGATACTGGATCATCTGGGAAATAAAATGCCTTCAGATATACACAAGCGACAACCGCAAAGCCGGGCGCCGCCAAAGGGCCGCTTGTTCAACTGATCGCCACCTGGTTTCCATCCTTTTTAGAAATACTGCTTGCAGCTGCTTGCAGCGGTAGGCCTTTGTTTGTTCGCAGAACTAAGATTTGCGCAAAACAAGTCAAATCACAGAGCACTTCATGTTTGATGCAGCTAGGAATAGGTAGAACTGACTGCATTTTTACAAGGTTTACGAGAATTTCTGGTTGGTTGATACTTCTTGATTTTGGCAAATAGGGTGTTTATGCTTCCTATACTCATTGAATGCCTATTCGCAAGCAAATCCTGCATTACTTTGGGGTTCGATTAGTTAATGGTTACTAACTAATATTTTCGGGATCGTCCATTTAGACAATGAAAAGGTAGTGCCTAAATTTTTGAGCGCCTTTCCATATCGTAATACACTGAGGAGCGCGATCATCATAAAGCAATGAGTTAAGGCAGAAACGGGGGGAGGTAAGTAAATGCTGATAACTTAATCCGATGGATGAAGTTATCAGCCAATATACACTTGACCCATAAATTCTTTACAAGGAGTTTGATATGAAATTAATCCAGTACAACAAATGGTGTGTACATTTTATTAGAGAGTGATTTTTCCTGCTGTTTTAAAGGAAACGAAAATTAATATTTATTTGAGACGAGACAAAGCGCTCCAAAAGGAATTTGAAAACAATAAAAATTTGTCAATCATCGTCAATTTAGCCGCCGTTATTGAAGCTGGATTCCTAGATTCTGAACCCCACAGAAAACTACGAAAATTGGATGCGTTAGCAACACCACTACCGCATCAAATTAATGAAACGCACCTCTCGTTCTTTAATTTTTTGAGCGATGCGTATGCATATAACGGAAAAGCCGTTCTGTTTCCACAGAGTCTAAACACCACCAACTTTGAATCGGCTGTCAATGATTGAATGCTTCCCTTTGTGACGCTTAGTGGTAATCACCTTCATGTAGCTTCTAATGAGGTTGATGAGATTCAGCGTATTACACTAAGGCTGTTCGGTGAGAGCGTATAACAAGGACATTGAATTCTTGTAGCTCACATTTGTTTTATTTGAAATAAGCACGATCTTTCGCCTTTTCAGTTCTTTGATCAAGCCGTCAAGCTCGACCTCGGCCAGATTGCGCTTAAAGAGTGAGTTGATAGGATTAAAAAGTGTTCTTATTTTTCTCGGCTTCAGCACATTTTGCTATGTGAATACAGCTTTCAAATATTTCACATAATCTAAGTTTGTCGACTATCTTAATATTCAACAGAAATACGAATTTATGATTAAAAGCCTGTGCGGGCCCTTTTTCCAGTCGCTTCGCTGCTGACTCAGTCTGGACTGATGAAATTAGCAAACCTTTTCTGAGCATAAAAATCTGTATCTCTATCAAACACGTCGATAGTAATTCAAAATTCCTTAAACGACGCGGAGCGACCAGAAGCTGCCCCGTCAATGAGATAGCGCAGTAATTCCTGGTTGCGCTTAGACGAATATAAGTTTGCAGTGGTTAGAACGCGCTCAAGGACTTGCCTCACCTCATCGCCGGAAGAGCTTGGATTATTTTCAGGCATGCGTTGGACTCTGGATATCCTCCCCCAAAACACTCTTGAATTCGTCAAAAGTTTGACTTGCAGTTGATACCGTAGCATACGTCACCAATGCCTCGATATCCCATATTTTGACATCTTTGTATCACTAACGAAAATGAAACTAACCGTTTGAGGCCCCTCGTGAAAAGAAATGACAGTCCTATTGCTTCACAAACACGCAGACGATTTTTGAAAGGATCTGGGGCGGGAGCCGTAGTGGCGGCTACCAGTTCACTGACCGCAGCCCCTATTGCAGTCGCCTCCGACTGCCACGCTGCTAAAACAAATTTTGACTTTGATGTTATCGTAGTGGGGGGCGGTCTTGCTGGTATAACCGCGGCACGAGACCTTCAGAAATCCGGCTACAAGACGCTATTACTGGAAGCCAGAAACCAACTTGGCGGCAGAACATTTACTACCACTTTTGCTGGCCAGGAGTTGGAACTGGGCGGGTCAATGATCCATTGGCTTCAGCCCCATATTTGGGCTGAGGTGGAGCGCTATGGAATAGAGCTTCACGAAACCTCATTGATGTCACCCGATCGGACGCTGATCAAGCTTGGTGACGGTAAGGTGGTAGAACCTGACACTGAAGAGATGATGGGGATTCTCGACGCTATTAATACCGCGATGGAGGAATCCCGTCAGGTTTGGAATCGACCTTATGATAGTGCATTTACGTGGGATGAAATTGTAAAACGCGACCACATGTCGATGGTAGATCGGATGGACCAGATGGACCTGACTCCGCTGCAACGTATAGCGCTGGATTCATTGTTTGGCTTTGGCGGTGGCGGAGAGGCGAATACCATCTCCTACAACGAGTGGATGCGCCTTTGGGCATTGGGTAACTGGAATTACCAGGGCTTCGCTGAGGCTGTGGGTCGGTATAAGATGAAAGGCGGCACTGCAGCGCTGGTCAAGGCGATCGTCGATGATGGCGGCTATGAAGTGCGTATGGGGTCTCCCGTCAAGCGCATCGAAAGCCATAAGGACCATGCGTTGGTCACCACTGCATATGACGACAAACAGATAAGTGCTGCTTACGTGGTTTGTGCGCTACCGGTCAACGTCATTGGTGACGTCGAGTTCTCGCCTGCTCTAAGCAAAGGCAAGCAAGCCGCTTATAAAGAGAAGCACACCGGTGTCAACGGGCTAATGTTCAATGTTGAGGTGAAAGGTGATATCGGCAACGTATCGGGCATGGCCGCAAGCAATCAGCCTTTGAACTACTTTGCCGTTTACAAACGCAATAGTCACCACACCATCCTCAATGGCGCTATCAATGACTATCGAAAACTCGATCTGTTCGATGACAGGGCAATTGAGGCAGCACTGCGAGAGTTTCTTCCAGACGTAGAAGTACTCAGCAGTATTACCTATGACTGGGTAAACGACCCCTTTATTAAGGGCGCGTACTCCCTTTATCGGCCCGGTTGGATCAAAAATTACTTCAAGGACATGATCAAACCCGAGGGGCGTGTACATTTTGCTGGCTCCGAGTTTACAGATGGTTGGCGCTGTTTCATGAGCGGCGCCATAGGCTCGGGCGTGAAAGTGGCCGAGACGCTTAGTCGAATACTGGATAAATCGTTGTAACTACTTCCATTTAATAATCTTCAGAGGAGTCATCTAGTGAGTGCGTACAGAATGCTGATCAATGGTCAGTTGAAAAATGGAGAGTCCGGTGATCTACCTGTTACCAACCCGGCTAATGAATTGGAAATTGCGTCGGCACCCATCGCCAGCAAAGCGCAGCTAGATTGTGCCGTGAAGGCGGCGAGGTCAAGTCAACCAGGCTGGGCGGCGCTGTCGTTATCGCAACGAAGTGCTTGTATCAAACAAGTTATCGAAGTGATGTTAGGTGATTCTCAGAGACTGACCAAGCTGTTGGTGACAGAAACGGGAAAGCCCCTGGCACTGGCTCAGTTCGAACTTGATCTTGCCCGACAGTTCCTGCAGCAAGCCGCAGACTCGAACCTGCCAGTGGAGTTGTTGGCAGATAGTCCGGAGAATCGCATCGTTCTCAAATATCGTCCTCTGGGTGTGTCCGCCGCCATTGTCCCGTGGAACTTTCCCTTGCTGATTGGCATGATCAAGCTGGGTGCGGCATTAATGTCTGGCTGCACCGTGGTGCTCAAGCCTTCTCCGCAGGCACCGCTTACCCTCCTGCATCTTGGCGCGCTATTGTCAGAAACGGTCCCGGCAGGTGTGCTCAATATCATCTCGGGCGACGATGAGCTAGGTCCATGGCTGACCTCCCATCAAGGCGTCGACAAAATATCTTTCACCGGCTCAACAGCGACCGGCCAAGCGATACTTGCCCAGGCGGCCAGTGATGTGAAGCGAGTGACTCTCGAGCTAGGTGGGAATGATGCGGCGATTGTCCTGCCCAACGCCGACATTGGTGCGATAGCTGAGTCGATATTTACTAGCGCCTTTGTTAATAGTGGACAGGCGTGTGTAGGTATCAAAAGACTCTATGTACATGAATCGCTTTATGAGCCGATGCTGGGTGCGCTCGGCCAGATTGCGAGTCATGTACAGGTGGGAAATGGAATGGAAGACACCACGGTGTTGGGTCCGATACAAAACGAACAACAATACCAGGAGGTTCTTTCAACTTTGGAGCAGGTCGAAGCCTCGGACGCGCGTATTATTTGTGGTGGTTCAGCACTGCCTCGCCCCGGCTATTTTATCTCGCCTACTGTGGTTGCTGACGTCAGTGAGGGGTGCCCCTTGGTGGATGAAGAGACCTTCGGTCCCGTTTTACCGGTCATCAGTTACACCGATATTGAAGAGGTTATTTTGCGAGCCAATGAAACTTCCTATGGACTGGGAGGGTCAGTTTGGGGCAGCGATGTCGAGCAGGCGACCGAAATCGCTGAAAGGCTCGAGTGCGGTACAGCCTGGGTCAATCAACACGCAGCGCTTGATCCGCGCGCTCCTATCTCCGGGACAAAATGGTCGGGACTGGGCGTTGAATCGGGTATGGATTGCCTCAAGGAATTTTGCAGGCCTCAGGTGACTAACATCATGATTTCGCCGCAGGGTGCTACTGAATGAGGTTTATCCTGAAGGCGAAGCCGCGGATCCTGTCAGTAAGTGTAACCCTGGTTTCAGCGCTACTAACACAGAACCTTTCTGCAAGCGAATGTGACCTCGAATACGCGAAGAGTGTCTATACCAAGTGTGCCTTGTGTCACTCATTGGAGGCAGGACGTCACATGATGGGACCAAGCTTGTACAACATAGTGGGCGCTAAGGCGGGCTCTGCCGAGGGTTATCGCTATTCAATCCCGATGCGCACTACCGATATTGTGTGGAGCGAGAATGAGCTTGATCGCTTCATTGAATCACCCATGCAGTTTCTACCCGGCACGAGCATGCCTTTTGCCGGCATCCGCAATGAAGTAGACCGAGCGGCTTTGCTTTGTTTACTTTCTAAATCTAACAAATCAGAGGAATAATTATCGTGAACATCACAGTATGGACGAAGCCCAAGGGCATTTTTACCTTAACTCTGGGTGCCATTGTCTTGCTCAGCCCCAGTTGGTTTTTTGGTATTTTTGGGTTGGAGTTGGATGCTGCGGCAGAGGTAGTGGGGCGAATGTACTCTGGGGCATTTTTCCTAATTGGTTTGGGGGTTCTGAAGGTTAGTGGCCCCGAAAATTTTGACAAGAATGATGCGCTGATAGCCGTTGTGGGAGACGGGGTGTTTTTTCTTGTAGCGCTTGCGGCGCAACTCATGGGGTTGATGAACACGTGGGGCTGGTTTTTGGTGATAGCTGGTTTCTTCTCGTGTGCAGGTTTTTTCTGGTGCTACCTGCAGGTAAAAAACTATCAGGGCGCTGCAAGCGCCTGATGCGAATGCCCCACAAGCGATACATGATTTTCAAATTGATACCGTATTATACGTCACTCAATGGTGTGATTCCTTCAGCCTAGTGGCTTAATTCCATCCTATAACAACAACGTTCTCAAGTGGAGTTCAAATTATGAAGACAGTCAGTCTCTTTCCTTTAAAGATTTTGTCTGCGGCGGTCGTGCTGGCGTTTCCTCTGCACGCGGCTGCTCAGCAGCTGGAAGAAATCATAGTCACAGCGACCAAACGGGCCCAGAGCGTGCAGGATATTCCCCAGTCTGTGGAGGCATTCAGCGGCGAACGACTGCAGAACATGGGTATTGCTGATATCTCAACACTTGCCGCATCAATACCCAACTTCTTTGTAGGTGATGGCGTAGTAACTACTAATGTCACGATGCGTGGCATGGGGTCTAGCGGTGAGCGAAGCTTTGAGCAATCAGTTGGAATGTTTATCGATGATATTTATATGCCTCGGAGCAGACAATACCGGTCGCCGTTTTTTGATGCAGAGCGCGTCGAAATTTTGCGCGGCCCGCAAGCGGTTTTATTCGGTCTTAATTCAACCGCGGGTGCTGTCTCTGTGCACTCAGCGCGCTCTCGTCCCGGTGAAGAATTTGTTGGTGAGGTTACTGCGTCCTACGAGACCGAATACAATGGAACAAATGCTACGCTGGTACTCGGTGGCAGCCCTACCGAATCTCTGGGATTGAGATTTGCTGCGCAATATTCGGACTCCGATGGCTATTTTGACAATACGTTCACTGGAGAAACAGAGGGAAACCGAGATTCCAATCAATACCGCTTCAGTGCAGTATGGGAACCGACTGACGGTCTCACTATCGATGCTAAGTATGAGACGGTGGAGTTCGATATAGACGGTAATTTTGGTGAGATTTTTGGCACTTTCGCCGCTGACTTGGACGGCGGCGATGGCCAACTTAATTATAGAAGGCACGCGGATTCTCAATTGATATCTACCTACCCGACGTCTATCGGTGGCACTCCCAACGTTCAACCTGGACTCTATCAGGAAGCCGATAATTTTTCCTTAAAGGTCGAATACCTCATCGGCGAGCACACGCTCACCGGTATTTATGGCTACAGCGACACGGAATACTCCTTCGGTCTTGATTTGGATACCTTTGCTGGGTCATTGGTGGATCCTACCAACGGAGCGGCTTTTTTTGACGCATCAGTGACGCCGGAAAAGTACGAACAAGATAGCTATGAGATTCGTTTAACTTCGCCGGGCGGCGAGACATTTGATTATCTGGCGGGGCTATATTATCAGGAATCTGATCTGTCAAATAATTACGAGCAGTCTGTCGATGTGAGGTCGCTTTCCGATGCTCTGGTCGCGCCTGATTTTTGTGTAGGCTTTGGGCTTTGTGGCGCCGCGGAGTACATGAGCTTGTATTCTCCAATCGAACAAGAGCTTTGGTCTGCTTATGCAGCAGTAACATGGAACGTATCCGATACATTCCGTGCGACACTGGGTGCACGCTATACTGATGAGGAGAAGAGCAGTAGTCGGGAGGGAGATTGCCAGATTTATGATCCTGCTTCTGGCACGGTGCTTACATCTGGTTTTCTTAACTGTTCGACGGTATTGGGCGTGGAGGACAGCCGCACATCGGATAACTTTATGCCGGAGTTTCTCCTTCAGTGGGATATAGGTGAAGCCATGCTTTATGGCAAGGTGGGAACTTCCGCCAAGGCGGGAGGCTATGCGTTTGTGACAACGATAGGGTCACAAGATGATTGGGAATTCGACGATGAAACTGTCATCACCTATGAGCTTGGATATAAGACACGGTTTGCCGACGGCGCAGCTGAATTAAACATATCGCTATTCCGCAGCGAGTTTGAGGACCTGCAGGTTAATAGTTTCACCAATGACGGCTTTACAATTTTGTCCGTAATTTCCAACGCTGGTGAGGCGTTAACCCAAGGGATAGAGGCTGACGGGCGATGGGCAGCGACAGATTGGCTGGTGTTGGGAGGTTCACTTTCTCTGCTAGATGCTGAGTACACAGATTATAAAGAAGGTGCCTGCTTCCAGGAGTCAACGGATCCAGGCTTTCCGGTTTGTGACTTTTCTGGTGAGTCACTGCCTTACGCCCCTGACTTCTCAGGAACCTTATACGGCGATGTCACCCTACCGATAGGTGGTAACCTAAACTTTGTTGGAAATATTACAGCAGCCTATACAGAGGAATACTACACCGATGGATCTCTTTCGCCCGTTGGACTACAGGACTCGTATACCAGAGTATCTGCGCGAGCGGGCATCGAGGCTGCCGATGGCAAATGGAGTCTCGCGGTCATCGGAAGCAATCTGACGGACGAAGTAGTACTGGATTCCACGCAGGCCATTTTTGGTTACTATCTGGGCTATATTGGTGCCCCACGGACAGTGATGCTCCAGGGCGTCTACCGTTTTGGCGGATAATCGAGTTATGGCGTTGATGTGCGAGGTGATAGGCCGCGCGCGACCCATGCTAATAGGAGAGCGCAGACTTGAATGACACCGCGATGCAGAATAAGAATACGGGGTTTGTCTGGCACGAAAGCTACGCTTGGCATGACACCGGTACTCCTGCGCTGTTTGTTCCGGCAGACGGCAAAACGGTCCAGCCAGATATTAGTGGAGACGACCCTGAAGTGAAGCGACGCTTCAGAAACTTGCTGGAAATGAGCAGCCTCTGGGACAAACTTCATCATATCAAACCTCGACCCGCTGCCGAAGAAGATATTCTTCGGGTTCATGGTCGTGGCTATTTGGAACGAGTTCAGTCTTTGAGTCGCAGTGGCGGAGGCGAGATATCGCCGATGACGATGTGTGGTCCGAATAGCTATGAAATTGCGCTGCTCTCTACCGGTGGAGTAATGGCTGCCGCGGATGCCGTACTCGAGGGTAATATAAGGAATGCCTATGCATTGGTAAGGCCGCCCGGTCATCACGCAATGCCTGATGAGGGGCAAGGCTCATGTATCTTTAGCAATATCGCGATCACCGCCAGGTATTTGATGGATCAGTATGGCCTGGAACGTGTGGCGATTGTCGACTGGGACGTCCATCACGGTAACGGTACTGAGGCCGCATTCTGGAGTGACCCAAATGTACTGACCATTTCGATACACCAGGACAGATGCTTCCCTCAGGACAGGGGTTTTGTCGAACAGTGTGGAGAGGACGATGGCGAAGGCTTTAACCTAAATATACCACTGCCGCCAGGTTCCGGGGTTCCGGCATATCAGGCGACGTTTGATCAGGTAGTTGTGCCGGCCCTCGATCGGTTTTCTCCGGACTTTATCCTGGTGGCCTCCGGCCTAGATGCAGGCGCGCTTGACCCTATTGGCCGTATGCTAATGCACAGCGATGGTTATAGATACCTCACTGAAGCCGTCATGGCGGCAGCTGACACCAGTTGTGATGGGCGTCTTGTTCTATGCCATGAGGGCGGCTACTCACGCGCAACGGTACCGTTCTACGGTCTGGCAATAATGGAGCAGCTTTCCGGGATTAATACGGGTATTGAAGACCCTTTTCTCGAAATGGTTCAGGGCTTTGGAGGGCAGGAACTGCTGCCTCATCAACAGTCAGCTATCGACAAGGCGGGACAGCTGTTGGGCGGGGTACGCTAGGCTACTCAGCGCCAACATTGCAGCATGGGGTATTCTCGTGCTCTCAAAATTGCTGGGTTACAGGTAGATTATGGTGCGCGTAAAAAAGTTGATTTATTGTTTCTTTTCTCGAGAGAATTTTTTAAATGCCGGGTTTTTGCTCGGTACCGCCTGCTTCGTATTGGCCGGATGCGCTGACGGTACACCTGTGCCAGAGCCTGTCTCCATTGATTCCGGGGACAACACCGAAGCTGTGGGTCTTATCCCGGCTCAGATCACCGCCAGTAGGGCTATAGATGCCGATAGTGAACCAGAAAACTGGTTGCTGCACGGCAGAACCTACAATGAACAACGATTCAGCCCCCTGGATAAAATTAACAACGAGACGGTAAAAGACCTGGGCCTGGCATGGTTCCATAAAACTGTTTTTGACCGTGGTTTGGAGGCAACCCCTATCGTCGTGGACGGTGTAATGTACGTCACGGGTGCCTGGAGTATGGTCTATGCGTTTAACGCAAAAAACGGACAGCTCATCTGGAGTTATGACCCCAAGGTGCCAGGCGATTGGGCGGCGAAAGGGTGCTGTGGTGTCGTCAATCGCGGCGTGGCCGTCTGGGAAGGCAAAGTCTATCTGGGCTCGTTTGACGGCCGACTGATCGCTATGGATGCTAAAAGCGGTGCCGTGATCTGGGAGACAAACACAATCGACAAGCAACTCCCGTACACCATCACTGGAGCGCCGCGCATTATTGATGGAAAGGTACTGATTGGTAACGGCGGAGCGGAGCTAGGAGTAAGGGGGTACGTCAGCGCCTACGATTCCGGCAATGGCAACTTACTATGGCGGTTCTACACGGTGCCGGGCGATCCAAAGGTCGGTTTTGAGAATGAAACTGTCGCGCGCATAGCCACCACCTGGAAGGGTGGTGAATGGTGGAAGTACGGGGGCGGCGGGACAGTTTGGGACTCAATGGCCTATGATCCGGAGCTGAATCTACTGTACATCGGCGTGGGAAATGGGTCTCCCTGGAACCAGTACATACGAAGTCCTGGTGGAGGCGACAACCTTTTTCTATCCTCAATAGTGGCGATAAATCCCGATGATGGGAGTTACGTGTGGCACTACCAGACTACCCCAGGTGAAAGATGGGACTATACCGCCACCCAGCACATGATCCTCGCCGATCTTGATATAGGTGGCAAGACCGAAAAAGTCCTCATGCAGGCGCCCAAGAATGGATTTTTTTATGTTCTTGACAGAGAGACTGGCAGGCTGATCTCAGCAGAGCCATTTGTTACTGTTAACTGGGCGTCTCATATTGATCTCGAATCAGGAAGACCGATATTTGACCCCAATGTTTCCAATTATGAACATCAGGGGAAGCTGACCTATCCGGCAGGTTACGGCGGCCACAATTGGCACCCCATGTCCTACAACCCGATGACCGGCCTCGTTTACCTGCCAACACAGGATATACCCATGGTCTATGCACAGGACCCGGGATTTGCAGAGCGCAAAATGGCTATAGTCGCTGGAGTAAAGCTTCCTGAGATGACGGATGACGAGGCGGCGGGCGTCTCTACGTTGGTTAAGGCGGAGTTGCTTGCCTGGAACCCGGTTACCCAGCAAAAGGCGTGGTCTGTTTCGCGGCCCGCTCCGTGGAATGGCGGTGTGCTCAGTACCGCGGGAAACCTGGTTTTTCAAGGGACCGCAACCGGAAAATTTTCAGCCTACAGTGCTGACAAGGGGGAGAAGCTCTGGGAGGTTGACGCGGGCAACGGTATCGTAGCCCCCCCCATAACTTATAGTGTTGACGGGGAGCAGTTTATTGCTGTCATGGCTGGGTGGGGCGGCGCATTTGCACTGCTGGGCGGGCCGTTGGCGGAACTGTCGGAGAGTAAAAGCCAAGGCAGACTGCTGGTGTTCAAATTAGGGGGAATTGAAGAGTTTTCGGTAGTGCAGAAACAGCACAATGTTGTAGTTGCTCAACCCAATAATGCACAAGGCGATGAAATTGATCGGGGAAAGGCTCTGTACCACGACCACTGTCAGTTTTGTCATGGCAATCGCGTGGTAGGTGGAGGTGTCGTGCCTGACTTGAGGTTTATGAGCGAAGAGACGCAGAACAGATTTACAGCGATTGTCCTTGGAGGATCGCTTCGTGCGCGTGGCATGGCGAGTTTTGCGAACAAAATCGACATCGCTGGAGCCAAGGCGATTCACAGTTATATCGCGTATAGGGCGGGGCAAAAAAAATTCGTAGTAAAGCTCAGCGAGCAGTCATCACTCCCTGAGCCGTAACGCTGGGCATCCGGGTCAGGCTCTGTGTCCTGAGCTTAAAAGTAGGTCTTTATGATATAGAGTACGGCCAAATGTCCATATGACAAGCTTACTGCCCTCTTTGCATAGATGGATTTGTCAAAACTCTCTTATAGTCTACTCATTTGAATGAGCAAGAATTTGACCGTATCAATTGCATTGCCCTACCCCATTCTTAATTCAATGGCACTGAGGTGTATGACATGACGGATGACCTGAAAAATTCGATTTCGCCCGAATCGGCGGCGATGATCCCGCTAATCGGAAACTTGTACCGTAAAAGATTGGTGGAGATTTCCGTGTTTGGGCAACTGATGGTCAAACGCACGGTTAACGAGATCCTCAAAGCACATGAATATGTGCGACGAGTTGGACTTACCGACGGATGCTAGACGAGCACTTTGAGCATGCCGATGATGACGAACTTATCACTCATATCAATTCCTTCCCTGAAAGACTGTGACGTGCGCACAATTACAATTAGTACCCTGGAGGCTATTTCTGTAGTCTGAATGCTCCCAGAACTTGTATTTTTAAGGTGACACTATAGTATCATTTTGTGAAACTAGAACTAGTTACCACCTTGGCGAAACCGAGAGTTACTGAATTATCTGATTGAGGAAAGTCTGGCTGGACATGCTGGTCGATTGAAAGGATATCACATTGCGATTGACGTCTTTAGATGATAGCCTAATCAGGCGATGCTGAATTTTTGTGTGGCCGCAACAAGTGCTCCACCTTAGCGGAGTCATCACTTAAGGAGAACAGCCTGTAATGCAAGGCTCTACAAAACCTTTAAAGTCTGAGTCAAACAATATTCGCGATGAGTTGGCCGTTGTTCTTGGATCTGAAGCCTTTTCCAAATCCAAGCGAAACAGAGAGCTACTGAATTATCTGGTTGAGGAAAGTCTGGCCGGACATGCTGATCGGTTGAAGGGCTATAGAGTTGCGATTGACGTCTTTAATAAAAGTGCCGACTTTGATGCGCAGAACAATCCATTGGTTCGCAATCAGATGGTACGATTACGCCGTGTATTGGATTACTACTACCTCACTGAAGGTATTGATGCACCAATCCGAATACAGTTTATCAAAGGTAAATATGCACCACGCATTGAATATGTTTCCGAAACTTCTACAAGCACTGGCGAAAGTACGGCAAAGGATGTCAGGCCCACTCTGTTGATCACGCCTTTCCTCTGCCATGGTGAAAATAGAGAGCAATTACATTTTACGGCCGGGTTAACGCAGGAGTTGATGGCGGCGTTGTCTAGATTTGGCTACCTACAAATAATCGCCACGGAAAGCAGCACAGTTGTACAATTCTCTGGAGACAACTGTTACATTTTGCGGGGGATATGCAGGCAGTATGCCAAGCGGATAAGAGTTAACTTTGAACTGACAGAGCAGCAAACTGGACATTGCTTGTGGGCCGAGCAATTCGAATGTAATCTGGATGTTGAAGATATTTTTGACCTCCAGGACCGAATCACCCGCGAGGTGGCTTCCAAAGTAGCAGATCATTATGGCGAGATTTCCCATCGAATGACTCTCGATCTGAAAGCACAGTCACCGGATTCCATGTCTGCCTATGAGGCTGTGCTCGTATTTTATTACTATGAACTCGATCTCAAGCAATCGTTGTTGCCACAAGTGATCGACAATCTTCGTCTGGCCACCTACGAGGAGCCAGACAATGCTCTTGCATGGGCTGCACTTGCCGAGGCGACCGCCGATTCCTTTGTGCATGGCTATTGCGCTGATCTTCCGCTGTTAGACCAATCCAAACAATACGGTGATAGAGCAGTCAGCCTCGATCCCAGATGCCAGCACGCCTATTGGAGCCGTGTGCTCGGATACCACCTGTCAAGTAGGCCAGGGGACGAAGCCGTTGTCGAGTCGGCACTGGAGACTTTGGTCGAGATCAACCCAAACTCGGTAGGCTTCGTCTGTGGAGCTGGGCTGGTGTACTGCCTTCGTGGGCGATGGCAGTATGGTCTGTCACTGATACGCCAATTCAACGACCACCAAACCCGCGCGCCTCGGTGGATTAATCTTGCCGAACAGCTGTTCGAATACCTCGAAGGCAATTTTCAACATTCGCTGAATTTAAACAAGCAAATGAAGACTGAGATGGTGCCATGGGATTGCTTGTTACCCTTGCTTTGCCTGTGGAATCTGAATCATCTAGAAGAGGCAGTAGAGGCTTACCGTCGGATGCTAGACGAGCACTTCGCGCTTGCAGGTGATGGAGGACTTACTAACTATATCAAATCCTTCGTGAAAGACAGTGACGCGCGCGCGACGATTTTAAGTAGCCTGGAGGCTGTTTCTACAGTCTGAACTGCTCCCAGAGCCTGCGCTTTTCAAAGTGATACAATAGTCTTACTTTATTGAGATTGAACTAGTCAGACATTGAAGCGCCAAGCGGATCTCTCCTACGGTTCCATGGTCATACTGCCAGATTCTAAACTGACCTTTCTCGCCCAAAAGCGCCTACTGTTGGTAAGCATGCGCATGACCTTAAATCCCTTGATCGGGGCGTAAGCCATTTTTATAGTTGTCAAATTATCTTGGACATAAACTTGGGTGGTAAAATCCACCCTCCAGCGGTGTTTAATGACAACAAAACGATGAACGTTTAGCCCGGAATTAGAACGAGGAGCGGCAAACCTGGTACTCCGACAATCCTAGGGTTACCGACAAGTTTTAAAAATGTGAAAACACACAATGCTACAATTTCCGTTTAGTAAATCCACTACTAATTAACTGAGTGGGCATCACTATTTTTCAAGTGACAGTTTTCCTGTGGGTTGGCCAAAATAGGTTTTATAAGAGGGGATGGTTTGCGGACAGAATTTGACTATATAATTGTTGGTGGGGGCACAGCGGGATGTGTACTAGCGAATCGCCTAAGGCAATACAGCAATATTTTACAGTAGGGGTTGATATTTTACAAACCGCCTGGGGCGAATCATGTAGAAACCTGTAATCAATGTGGGGGCACCATCAAGGTCATTGCCTGTATTGAAGACCCAGCGGTAATAAAGAAGATACTGGATCATCTGGGAAATAAAATGCCTTCAGATATACACAAGCGACAACCGCAAAGCCGGGCGCCGCCAAAGGGCCGCTTGTTCAACTGATCGCCACCTGGTTTCCATCCTTTTTAGAAATACTGCTTGCAGCTGCTTGCAGCGGTAGGCCTTTGTTTGTTCGCAGAACTAAGATTTGCGCAAAACAAGTCAAATCACAGAGCACTTCATGTTTGATGCAGCTAGGAATAGGTAGAACTGACTGCATTTTTACAAGGTTTACGAGAATTTCTGGTTGGTTGATACTTCTTGATTTTGGCAAATAGGGTGTTTATGCTTCCTATACTCTATGTCATGTAAATAACGTGTTTTGCTAGACATTTATTGTTTGATAATGTAAGTTCTGCTTACTATGTCTATTGCTGCAACCACCAAAACTACGATTAGCCGGATGGAGCCGGGTAAGGTATTTGATTATCGAATCTTTAAATATTTCGATGAGTCGCCCGAGCCCGTAATAAAAGCAGTCAATCGTTTAGTTGAGCAAGGCATTATCGAGCGCTTAAGCAGGGGTAAATTCTACATACCTGAAAAAGGCTATTTTGGTACTCGTAAGCCCGCTGATGCGGAGCTGATGAAAACGATTCTCTTTAAGAATAAGAAACGGCGTGGCTATATTACCGGCGCTGCTTTGTATAATAAGCTTGGGTTGACCACTCAACTTCCCAAGACCATTACTATCGCGGTGAATGGGAGCCGCCAAAAAAAGGATTTTGGCACGTTTAAAGTCATCACTAAAACAACAAAGGCTCCTATCAAAGAAGCGTATGTTGAGTTACTTCAGTATTTAGATGTTTTGAGCGATGCGTCTAAAATAATGGATGCGGAGATCAACAGTACGCTAAAGATAATGTCTAAGAAAGTTGCTGCGCTTGAAAACAACAAGCGTAGTACTTTGGCTAATCTTGCGATCAGTTACTACGGTGCAAAAACTCGAGCAACGCTTGCTCTTGTGCTCTCAAGTTTGCGGTTGCCAGTGCCTGATAAATTAGCAAAAGCGATTAATCCGACAACGTCCTATAGGTTGAACTTGGATACTGACGCGTGGCCGACTGCTAAACAATGGAATATTGAATAATTGAATCTACATGACCACCCTGAGTTTATCGATCTCATCAGAGATACGGCTGAAAAAATGGGATTGCCAGAGTCTCACGTTGAGAAAGACTACTGGGTTACTTATTCTTTAAGAGAGTTATCTCGACCTCCTCATTCGCAGTCGGTGGTGTTCAAAGGTGGAACCTCACTTTCTAAAGGTTACCGGTTGATTGCTCGTTTTTCTGAGGACATAGATTTAGCAATAGTACCAACAGGTCTCAGTCCAAATCAGATAAAACGGAAAATTAAGCAGGTTCATAAAGCGGCCAGCCAGCACTTAAGCTGTATTGAAGGACACGATCAGGAAAGTAAGGGGTCCATGTTTAGAAGAACGATGCACAACTACCCACAGATTGGCGTGCAAACATCTGACGATCAGGTGGCGCCTGAATTGATGGTCGAAGTGAATTCATTCACCGTGCCATGGCCCTACAGACAAATGCCGATTCAAAGCATGATCGCAGATGTGTTATTCGACAATGGCCTGGACGAGCTTGTTGCACAGTTTAATCTTGAGGCGTTCACGCTCAATATTCTGGCGGTCGAAAGGACTTTGGTAGAGAAAGTACTGGCCATTGTAAAACACAGCTACGATAAAGATGATCCCGTCGCCATGTTGCAAAACAAAATTCGACACCTTTATGACATTCATCAAATTATGCAACGTGCCGAGACCAGGGAGTACGTCAACGAATTGGAGTTTTCAAAACTGTGTTTAGAATGCGTTGATGAGGAAATAGAAACCTTTGGCCTAGATAAAGCTCACATCTATAAAAATCCTCTCTCAGATGCTCCGATCTTTGTAAGATTCGACGAATGGATGCCTGCACTTGATAGAGTGTACAATTCGAGCTTTGCAGCCATGACATATGAGGAGTTACCGCCGCTTACGGAGGTGGGAAAGACCCTCGCCATTATACGAAGAGCGCTCAGTCGTTAAAAAATATCAGATTTTAGTCTTACATCCGAGATACTTTGAGACGGGGATTATGGATCCCCACGTCAATGTAGTGGATATCCAATTCATTCCGTTATACGCATGGCAAAAATGGCGCTAGGAGGTTATTACTGTCCGTAAGGTGAGGGTGTTTAAATGTATTTAGTGAGTCCAGGGAACTCCAAAGGCACCCCCTTTGGCCTTTCCTTGAAATAGAATATCAGTTCCAAGAAATAGTAAAAGTGCGTAATATAGGTTTATTTATGTCAGAAAATATGTAAGTATTTCTTACATTAGATAACTGAGAGCTATGCATAGTTTTATTATGACAACCGCCGCTATTCAACAACGTATAAAGACTTACCCAAAAGGGAAACCCTTTGCCAGTAAGGCCTTTCTGAAACTTGGATCACGTACTAGCGTGGACCAGGCTTTTTCACGTCTGGTGAAAAGTGGTGACTTATCCCGCATTACTAGTGGTATTTACGTACGTCCTAAGACCAATCGTTTTGTTGGAAAGGTTATGCCTGAAATGGCCAAAATCGTAGCAACCATTGCTAAGACTAATGGTGAAACGATTCAAGTACATGGCGCTGAAGCCGCTCGACAATTCAAATTGACCACACAGGTTCCTGCTCAGCCTATGTTTTATACCAGTGGTTCAACCAGAGAAGTGTCGGTAGGAAACTTAAAGATAAGATTTGTGTATGCGGCAAGACGCAAATTACAACTTGCGGGCACGCGAGCGGGTGCAGCTTTATCGGCGCTTTGGTTCCTTGGTAAACAGGGTGTTAGCGAGAATACGATTCGCTCGGTGTGTTCATCTTTAGGACCGAGTGAGCTCAGTCAACTCATGGCGGCGGAAGTACCTTCTTGGTTAGCGGATCACCTTAGTGTCTATCAACAAAGAGCGGCCAATGGCTGAGCAGTTTCTTCACTTAGGCAATCAAGAACGTAGAGAAATTCTTGAAACCTTGGCGAGCCAACTTGGCAGAGACGCTAAGGTTTTGGAGAAGGACGTTTGGGTATGTTGGGTCTTATCGGTTCTTTTTTCAATGCCAGGTGCGCACCGTATGGCATTCAAAGGGGGCACCTCCTTGTCAAAAATTTATGCAACGATTAACCGATTTTCTGAAGACATCGATGTCACCGTCGATTACCAAGAACTAGCAAAGGCGATGAACGATGACTTTGATCCATTCGCAGACGGGCAAAGTCGAAACCAAATCAGAAAATTCAGTGAGCGTTTACGCGAAGCCGTTAAGGTGTATGCGCTCACTCAGATAGTCCCACACTTAAGAGCGGAGTTGAATAAATTCCCCAATGCGTCTGAGCATCGTCTTGTGGTTTCTGATGACGGCCAAGATATTTACGTTTACTACCCGTCAGAGATTGCAGGTGATGATTACATGCTTGACAACGTAAAGATTGAACTCGGTGGTCGCAACGTCATCAACCCAAACGAGACACACAGAGTAACCGCCGACCTGTCAGAACATATCAAAACGCTAGAGTTTCCAAGTTGTGATGAGGTGGTCGCACTTTCTGCCGAACGTACTTTTTGGGAAAAGGTGACACTGGTTCATGCGCTTTGCAATCGAGGTGAGTTCAAAGAAACTCCTGACCGTCTGTCACGCCATTGGTATGATCTCCATGTGTTACTACAGACTTCGATTGCTCAGAACGCATTAGAGGACGAAGAACTACTTCGTAATGTGGTCGCGGTGAAAAAGTGTTTTTTCCATACGGGCCATGCAAATTATGATGCCTGCTTGAATAATGCGTTTGTCTTAACACCGACGCCAGAAATGGTGTCGGCGCTAAAAGTAGATTATGCGAAAATGCGCGTTATGATCTACGATGAAAGTCCAAGCTTTGACACGATTATTCAGGCGCTGAGTACGCTAGAGTCACAACTTAATTCTTAACAGTAATCCCCGAACCCTATAGTAATAACTATAGTCGAGATTAGGTAACGCTAATTAATAGAAGCTGATGAGTGCGCTGTAATTGCGCTGATGAGGGAAAAGGGCACTTTTTAGACCTTTGTAAAATATCATAAGCATTTGATATTTAAGGAATAAATGGTGGCCAGGGACAGAATCGAACTGCCGACACGGGGATTTTCAGCTACAGAACAAAACCCCTAATCTAATATAATCAACAACTTACAATGCTAATTAGTATTTGACCGATCTCTTATAAATCAATAACTTAGGCAAACTAAGGCAATTTACCGCCAACTGACCGCTGCGCTCAGATTGCGCTGGCGCTTTTTGCTTAAAACACGGTTAATTGGAATAGGGGATTATAGCATGAAGAATAATAAGCCTACAGAAGACAACCGTTTAGAATTTTTTGTACACGGGGAGTTTGAATCCCCGTGTCAATGTAGTGGATATCCAATATAAGTTGCAATATTCCAGCGGAAGGAACGATCGATGCAGAGATTGTTTTGATACTACGTTGCATCCTGGAGAGTAACCGCACCAATTTTCTTTAATGCAGCACCATAGGATCTTAGTTTATCCGTGATTATCTTTTTTGGAGAGCCGTGCTTTCAAATTGTTTTACGGAGAAACTTTAACGCAGCTCGCTTATCCCTGCGCTTGGTTACATAGGTTTCCAGCACCTCTTCTTCGTGACCTACTGCTCGCCACAAGTGAAAATTATCGCCGACTATCTTTATAAACACCTCATCTAAATTCCATTGCCATTTTGAACCGTAGCCGGATCTCCTTTTGCGAATAACCCACCGAACCGCCCTACCCAATAGTGCACGGTTTCATAGCAAACATCGATCCCCCTCTCATGCAGGATAATTTCAACTTCTCGAAAGCTTAGCGGATATCTGACGTAGTACATTACCGCCAACCTGATAACTTCAGGCGATGCCCTGTAATATTTGAATGGGTCTTGTTGACTCATGCGACAAAATTAGCATCGAAACTCAATATTCTCAATTTAGTCTCACAAGCCCCTTCAAAGCATTTAATTGGTAATGGATGCAGCCGCCAGTGTCTGGTATTCAGCCAAACTTTCTGGGTTTATTATGGCTTCGATGTTAGTTACCGGTCTCTTGTTGAGCAGGTTACTGACAACGCCTTCGATCTTTTTTCCAGATCGGGTGTAAGGAATATCCATAACTTGAATAATTTCCTTTGGGACATGACGTGGTGTGGTTTTCGTTCGTATTGCCAGCTTAATTTCTCTGACGCGGTCTTCGTTAAGATTTTCACCTTTAATCATTTTAACGAACAAGTAAACCTCTACATCGCCAGCTACTTTTTTACCCACGCACACCGAGTCTTCAATGTAGCGCAATGGTTCAGTTTGGCGATAAATCTCGCTGGTGCCAATTCTCACGCCACCGGGATTAAGGGTGGCATCGCTGCGACCATAAAATATGGCGCCGCCTCGTTCGGTTACGCGGATGTAATCACCATGGTGCCACAGACCTTCGAAGCGGTTAAAGTAAGCATCGTTCAGGCGTTGGTTATCTGGATCATTTAAAAAGCAGATTGGGCGCGAGGGAAAGCTTTGCAGGCAAACAAGCTCGCCTTCCTGGTCTATGAGTACTTTACCTTCCTCATCAACACATGCTGAGTCTATTCCTAATGGCGCGCACTGTATTTCGCCACGACACACAGGTAGAACAGGGTTACCTCCGTAGAAGCATCCCAATAAATCGGTACCGCCAGCGATACTGGCGAGCAATAAGTCTGATTTCAGCTTTTGGTAAACAAAATCGTATTGTTCAGGCAACAGCGGTGAGCCGGTAGAGAGAATTGTTTCAAGACTGCCTAAAGACAACGTAGATAAATCACTGCTAGAGTCTTCCAATGCCCGCAAAAACTTAGGCGATGTGCCGAATATATTTATTTTAAGCCGATCTATCATACCCAAATAGTTAACCGTGCTGGGAAACCCAGGTGAACCATCGTAGAGAACTACTGTTGATCCAAAATAAAGCGAGCTGATCAGCCAATTCCACATCATCCAACCACAGGTAGTGAAGAAGAAAATGCGTTTATTTTTGGTAAGGTCGCTGTGCAGACCTACTTCTTTGATGTTTTGTAAAAGAGTCCCGCCGACGCTATGCACAATGCATTTTGGCTTACCCGTCGTTCCTGACGAGTACATTATGTAGAGTGGGTCAGCAAAAGCTCTCGGTACAAAGCAAAGGTTATGGTTAGGGTCGATCAGCTCTGGCCAGTGCTCCGATTTATTAACCAAGGTCAGGTCTGCTTTTGCATCTTGCATTGAGACAATAATGACCCGTTCGATGGAAGGCACTTGCTCAATCACCTCGGCTATCTTGGGCAAGCAATCAAAATATTTACCACCGTAAAAATAGCCTGCTGCGGCAACCATTATTCTAGGTTTGGATTGAGAAAAACGGTCGATTACACCATCAACTCCAAAATCGGAACTGGTCGATGTGAAGACCCCGCCAAGCCCAGTCGCGGCGAGCATCGCGATCGCTGTTTCCGGCACATTCGGCATATAGCAAGCAAGAACATCGCCTTCGGAAAAATTATCTGCGATTGTGTTTTGAAAAGTAGCAACTTGTGCACGTAATTGGGAGTAAGATAGAGCTCGCTCTTGTCCGTTTTCCAAAACTGAAATAATTGCAGTATCGTCATCCTCGCCTTTAGCCAATAGATTTTCTGCAAAGTTCAATCTAACTTGGGGATACCAACCATAGGTCTTAAATCCCGTGTCAAGATTCACTGGTGCAAGATCTCCTTGGTATTGAACGTCAAAATAGTCGATCAAGGCATTCCAAAATTGATCGGGTTTCTCAACCGAAAATCGATGCAGCGATGAATAATCTTCGGCATTGGTGCCAAATTCGGCGGCCATCTTTTGCATAAACTGCCACATCTGTGTGCCGACTTTTCGTTCCTCGCTGGGACGCCAGAGTTCTATTGCCGGCTCAATAGATTTTACGGTGGGCGCCTGGGTTTTGTCGATCATAATTGTTTACCTACTCTTTATGGATTCCCAACGTTGGATGATATCGCTGACATCTCCATCTTCGGCATTATGGGGTAACTGATTTGGCGAGTGACTAAATCTAGGCGCTGCATGTGCTTGAAGATGCCCATTGTTGGTAAAGTAGACATTGCGATCTTGCATATGTGGATGCGCAGCAGATTCGTCGGGGTTTAGCACTGGTGCAAAACAAGCATCACTACCTTCAAGTATTTCACACCATTGCTGCTGGGTTTTTGTTGCAAACAGTTCTTTGAATGCTTCCTTTTGTTCTGGCCAGGCCGTTTTATCAAACTGTTTTTTATATTGCGGGTTATCCAGTACATTCAATTTTTCTAATAGTAATTTGTAAAAATGGGGCTCAAGCGCGCCAACACTGACAAATTTCCCATCGCTACAGGCATAGGTATCGAACCAATGTGGGCCATCGAGAATACTTTTTCCGCGTTCGTTTTCTACTGCTCCTGAGCTCCGCAATGATAGGACCAGATTCATCATATGTGCGCTGCCATCAACCATGGCAGCGTCAACAACATCGCCTTGTCCTGTGCGCTGAGCATTTAACAAGCAAGCTAACATCCCGATAGTTAAATACAAGGCGCCGCCACCAATATCACCGGCTAGGGTTGGCGGAGCAAAGGGTGGTTCACCCGGTCTGCCTGCGTACCATAGAGCGCCTGACAGGGCTATATAATTGATATCGTGTCCAGCGGCCTGGGACATTGGACCACTTTGCCCCCAGCCAGTGACACGTCCATAGGCAAGAGCAGGGTTAACATGGTGACAAACTTCTGGGCCTAAACCTAACCTTTCCATCACACCCGGACGCATACCTTCGATTAGGCCATCAGCATGTCTAATCATGTCTAATAATTTCGCGCGGTCAGCTTCAGATTTTAGATCCAACTGCACAATCTGCTTGTTGCGTTTATAAATCGATTCATTGCCAACATCTCCAACCGGAGGTTCGCCTGCGCTTGGGCGTTCGACTACTACGACTTCCGCACCCATGTCAGCTAGGTGCATACCACAAAAGGGCGCTGGGCCTATGCCTTCTATTTCGATGATTTTTATTCCAGACAGAACAGACATTTTTTACCTCAATAATCTTACGGGAGATATAGCTACGCTAGGATTCGATAGCTCTCTTATGTTTTGGAACGAAAACTAGAACGCCGAAATGCCAGTCAGTAGACGGCCAATTATTAGTTTTTGAACTTCGGTTGTGCCTTCGGTAAACGGAAATATCCGCACCGCTCGGCTGTAATATTCGACTGGGTATTCTTTGGTGATGCCACTTCCACCGTGAATCTGCACCGCGTCGTAGACAATCTCACAGGCTAACTCTGTACCATACCATTTACACATTGCGGCTTGCAGTTGTGGGTCAGCTCCACGATCAATATTGTCTAAGGCCTTTAATGCCATCAGCCTGCCTGCTTCAATCTTGGTCGCCATTTCTGCGAGCTTTGCTTGAATTAATTGTTTACCGGCAATTGCTGAGCCGAATTGCTTTCGGTCTTTAGCGAATGAAAGGGCCTCATCATAAGCGGCTTGGGCAACTCCAAGTGCCATGAGGGTGACAATAGGGCGTGATGAGGATAGCAATTTCATCATGTGTTGCATTGCTTTGGGAGCGTGAACAACAACGTTCTCAGCAGGTACTTTTACATCTGAGAAAAATACCTGTGCAGTAGATTGGCTATTTAATGCGCTTTTCACGATATTATTTGTCTCATAGCCGTGAGCACGTTCAACCAATAACAGTCCGAGGCCTTTATCTTCGTCATCCTCGATAAATCGAGCCAACAGTAAAATAGTATCTGAATAGTCTCCGCTTGAATTCCATGTCTTCTCCCCATTAACAATATAGAAATCACCTTCCTTGCGAGCCTTTACCTGCAGCGCTGCTACATCTGAGCCGCCATTGGGTTCAGACATGCCGATACTGGTTGATGACTCACATGCCATGAGAGAAGGTAAGTATTTTTCCTTGATTGCATCAGGCGCACCGGCCATCAGTTTGGAGGCAATACCGAAGATCTGTGTTGTAATGCAGATATCTGGAGAGACTCTGGCGAGTTCATGCATCAACAAACCAAAAGTAACCAAATCCAAATCCATGCCGCCATCTTCTTCAGCGACAAAGCCATTGACCACACCGAACGGTATCAGCTTTTTTTGAATATCCAGTGCTAGCTCCTTAGGAATGTACTTGTCACGATATTCATTCGAAATGGGTCGTATTTCGTCTTCGAGAAAACGCCGAAAACTGTCCAAGAGCATGGTTTGTTCTTCTGATTGGGAGAAATTCATAATCTATCTATGGGGCTATTTGTCTACTTAATCTGAGCTTACGTTTGTGCAAGATTGCTTGCCACGCATATTTGGCAAAGAGGGTGTCCTAACGGTGATTAATTGGTCAATGATGGCAAATGCCAATATGCTTATTAAATCGGCATTTTCTTTTGCATCATGTCACGCATCACAAATTTTTGAATTTTACCGGTGACAGTCATGGGGAATTCTTCAACTATTTCAACATAACGTGGTTTTTTATAATGCGCTATTTGCCCGTCACAGTAGGACTTTATCTCATCTTCGCTAAGGGTTTCACCTGCATTCTTTTTGATCCAAACACAGACTTCCTCTCCGTATTTTTCATCGGGAACACCAAATGCCGCAACTTCCATAACCTTGGGATGGGTGTATAAAAAGTCTTCGATTTCTTTTGGGTAAATATTTTCACCACCGCGAATCACCATATCTTTTAATCGGCCGGTGATATTGCCGTAACCGTTCTCATCGATCACGGCCAAGTCTCCCGTGTGCATCCATTGGGCCGAATCCAAAGCATCTTTGGTTTTTTCTTCTTCGCCCCAATAACCTTGCATCACCGAATAACCACGAGTTAACAATTCTCCCTGCACGCCTCTTGGCACTGTATTGCCATCTTCATCAATAATTTTTACTTGTACATGCGGATGTACCTTACCAACGGTAGAAACCCTTAATGCGACACTGTCATCAGTGCTGGATTGGAAGCTTACCGGGCTAGTCTCGGTCATTCCGTAGGCTATGGTAACTTCACCCATATGCATATCGGAGATAACCCGTTTCATAACATCTTCTGGGCAGGGCGAACCGGCCATAATTCCTGTGCGCAAAGTAGATAAGTCATAATCCTCAAAGCTAGGTTCAGCAAGTTCGGCTACGAACATGGTGGGCACGCCATATAAGACCGTACATTTTTCAGCGGCAACAGTCTGCAAAGTTGTAATTGGGTCGAAACCAAAATCAGGCAACACCATGGTAGAACCATGTGTTACAGACCCGAGATTCCCCATCACCATGCCAAAACAATGATACAAAGGTACCGGGATGCAGAGACGATCATGCTCGCTCAATTTTATAGCTTCGCCGACGAAGTAGCCGTTATTCAATATATTGAAGTGGCTAAGCGTAGCGCCTTTAGGAGAGCCGGTGGTGCCGCTGGTGAATTGAATGTTAATTGGGTCATCTGGACATA
>Ga0209532_1000691_pt1 | contig 28656 bp, 23 predicted proteins | sample COG_02_FD_184746 | JGI IMG/M metagenome (GOLD analysis project Ga0209532, IMG submission 184746) | Pelagic Microbial community sample from North Sea - COGITO 998_met_02 (SPAdes) (version 2) | ecosystem: Environmental > Aquatic > Marine > Neritic zone/Coastal water | place: Helgoland, sampling... | reverse complement strand
ACAATGCAGCCAACATCGTGAAGATGTATGCCTGTAATAATGCTACTAATATTTCAATTAATGAAATGGCAAATGCCAATCCAAAAGATAAGGTTCCACCAATCCAGTTTTGGAAGATGTAAATTAGGCCAAGCAAACTCCCTAGCACTACGTGACCGGCAGTCATGTTGGCGTACAAACGAATTAAAAGTGCAAACGGCTTAATGAACAATCCTAAAATCTCGATAGGTACTAAAATAATATAAATAAAAATCTTTCCTGCCCATGGCATACCATCTCCTAGTGGATCAAAAATATGCTTCCAATAATCTTTGGTTCCTGTAAAGGTGGTAATAATAAACACAATAAGTGCTAAGGCTGTAGTAACTGCAATATTTCCTGTAACATTTACCCCAAGTGGCGTTAGGCCAAACATGTTTAAAAACCAAATAAAGAAAAACACGGTTAGTAAAAATGGCATGTATTTTTTATACTTCCCTTCCCCAATGTTTGCAATGGCAATATCATCACGAATGTAGGTTATAATTGGTTCAAAAAACCTTCCAGCTCCTGATGCAATACCGCCGTTATTGCCGTAACTTTTTGCAAGTGATTTAAATAAAAAGAACATTAAAAAAGCAGTAATCAGTATCATAAAGACTCCTTTGCTAATAGAAAAGTCTAATGGTTGTGGGTTGGTTGGGTGATTGGCAGTGTCATAGGTAATGGTTCCTGCGGCATCAGTCTTGTAGATTTTTGCGTGTTCTATTTTGTAATAATTGCCGTCTACCTGGGCAACAGTCTCACCGTGATGAAACTTTGAAGAAGAAAATACCTTCAGGCCATTATCCCAAAGAATTATTGGTAAAGGAAACCCCACATGGTGTTTCTGCTGGGTTGCGTCATCTGTGTAAGAGAACAAGCCAAAATCATGAGAATCTAATAAGTGATGAGCGATATAATCTTTCACCTGCTGCTTTCTTTCAGCTCTGCTATCTCCTGATGAAGCGGCATCTTTTGATGGCCCTTTGGCAGACATTGTAAATGTTGTTGCCAAAAACAGAATTGAAAGTAACTTAACCAATGTTTTTCTTTGCATTTTGAGACAGTTTAAAGGCGTCCTTAAAATCGGTGCAAAAATACAGTTAATACATAAAAAGAAAAAATTATTTTCTTTCTTTTTTTATTCTTGATTTAGCTCTGGGTTTGTATTGTTGGCTTTCTATGAATAAGACTGGTTATTAAGCTCTTTAGAGAGAAAGAGAACTTCTAGTGTTAAACAAATTGCATAGGGTCCAAAAAATGCGGCAAACTCTGTAGTTTGCATCTGAGAATCTGCGCTGTAATGAGGGTAAAAAAGAATGAAAAATGCTACAAATTTTATGGCGCTGCCCAACAAAAAAATAAAGGCAGTGTTTGACGCTTGTTTATTGAAGTTTGATTGTACAAAATACAACAGCCCTGAAGCGAGCAAATAATTAACAATGTAAGAGAGAATAATTCTGTTTTGAAAAAGGGGCGCTTCTAACAAATACAAGACCCCTATGTGCCCAATAAAAAAGAGAAGCAGTGTGGCAAAAAGAAGTCCTAAAAAACGAATGCTTGAGGTTCTCATAAAAAGCAAATTATTTATGAAGCCTATTGGTTTGTTTTATTACCCCAAAAATTGAAAGACCAACACCTAATAGCGTGCAAATAATTAAAAACACATTGCCCTGTGTGTAGTTTGCATCCAACCACTTACCTAATTGTACAAAAAGGTAAATTATCAAACCCATTTGTATTGCTATGCCAGAAAGTGCTGCCCACCTTCTTATACCGTTGATTGGTTTTTTTGACATCCCTTTGGGTTAATTGAGCTGCTGGGTGGTCTCTACACTAGTGCGCTCAGAGCGTTTATAAACAGGGTTTTCAGGTGGCTTTGACTGGGTGGCCTCTGCTGGTTGCATACGGCAAGTAGCGTTAAAAGCAGCTCCTGGTTCTACAGAAAGTTTACCGACTACAACATCGCCTTTTATATTGGCAGAGCTGCGCAGGGTTAGTAATTGAGATACATTAAGATTTCCGCTAAAGTCACCTGCTATATCTGCATTTTCACAAGAAAGATTTCCTTTGATAACTCCGTTTTTCCCAAGCACAACCTTGGATGGTGTTGAGACAGTTCCTTCAACAACGCCATCTATTCTAAAAAACCCCTTGGAGGTAATATCTCCATTTATATGCGTTCCTTCGTTGATTCTGTTTTGACTAGCTCCGGGCTCGGAGGGAGTGGTATTGGCATTCTTTTTATCTGAAAACATATCTTTAAGGTGTTTCTTTCTTATTATCGCCTACTTTTTTTTGACGTTTTAATTTCTCAATAAGCGCTTTCTTTTTAACAGGGTCTGGGGTGTTGTTAAGTGTTGGGAGTTTTTCTGAGGTTTTTTTAGCGGGAGGCGTTGGGTTAACCGCTGCTTGTTTTGGGTTCAGCCTATAGCCCTCAAGGTTCTTGTGTATCTGCACAATCTGGTAGTTCTCTGAGGAGATACCTAAAAAATCTTTAGTGATGCTTGTAATTTTATCTTTCCTAGCCTGTTTTTGGGGTTTAGACAATACTTCTCCAAGGCCCTGGGCTCCAAGTTTTGAGTCTAGCCCGTGAACCACTACTAAGACTGTTGATGGATTGTAATAATCTGAAGACACAAACATTGTTTCTTGGTAGTTATAGTATTCAATTGCATCGTTTAGTTGCTTTATAATGTCTGAAATTTCAGCGTCTTGTTTTTGGTCAAAAATGTATATAAGTTTAAACTTGGTGCTTTGCTTGTCTGGAAAAAACTCTTTAAACTCTAATCTTGGTATGGTGTTAGAATACAACTCTTGCGCGCTCTTTCCTTGGGGTGAATTTGGGTAGGTAAGAGAAACAAAGTTTAATGCTTTTTTATAAGCCTGGAACCCATCTTGTCTTGCAATTGCTGTTGCTTTTAATAACTCAAATTTTGGTACAATTTCGGTTCCGTTATACAGGGTGATGTATCCGTCACTTTTTTTGATAACCTCAGCATACTTAGACGCTTCAAACGCTTTGTAGAGGTCATTGTACTTGAATTCTGGGCTCGAAGCGTCAGAGGCCAGCTGAGCATTTGGATTTCTTAAAATTTCAGCATACCTAGAATCACTGTGATTGTTTAAAATATCATCCTTGTATTGTTTGGCTAGTTTTTGATTTTCAAGCTGCCCATATATTTTGTACAAATTGTATTTTGCTGGTAAAACCAATCGCTTCTGAGGATTGTAGGCTAGTAATTGTTCCAATCTGTTGGTGGCCAAATCATACTCTTTAAACTTCTCTTTGTATATAAGACCTAATTGATAGTATGCAAAATCTCGATCTATTGTCAAGCTGTCAAGCACTTTTGGATCTGAAGGGAGTTGTTCAATGTAGGTTTTCGGGTCAAATATTTCGAGCTCAGCAATAGGTGTTGTGTCTATTTCAATTTCTTGGTCTTGGTCAAACCCGCTTGATTTTTTTTCAGACCTTCTCCAGTTATCCTCAAGTTTTCTGTCTCCCCATAGTTTTCTAAATTCTACTTTCCCATAGGCAACGGTAGTGGGTGTATAGAAGTAAAATTTTCCGCCAGAGGGGCTTGGACCACCTGCTGATTTACGTGAAAACTCATTATTGACAATACGCGGCCCTCTATCTGAGAGCTTTGCAGCAGCTGTAGAATCTGCAATTGCCTTGGCCTTTAAATCATCGGTATAGGCTCTAAAAAAAGAGAGCTTGTCGCTATCACTCATTTTAGTAATGCGCAAAATACTATCATTAATTGAGGCGATGTCTTCATACTTAATAACATCGTCTAGATTTTCACGCTTCTTTTTAATACGGCGCCATTGTTTAGAGTTTTCAGCCAAATTGGTAAGAGTACTGTCGTAATATGCTCCTGCTTGTTTGTACTCGGCCTTGTCAAAATTCATTTCAGCCAAGGTCTGGTAATTGATAGATTGTAATGTTTGGTCTTCCTTGAAAGACTGGATAGATTTGTTGTAGTAAACTATTGCTAGACTATCACTTGTGGTGTTTCTGTGGTAGTCTGCCAGGGCATTATATATCTTATCCAAAAACGGGCGGTTTTCTCTGTCTTTTTCTAAATCATGTAACAAGGTCAAAAGCATTGTTTGATCTTCCTGGGCATAGTTAAAGTTTTTTGTTTTTGCCATATGAGCATTAATCATATACACCCTTGCGGTCTTTCTATTAAAACTAATTACTTGATCAAAAGCAATATTTGCGCTGTCTTTATAATTGAGCCTATTGTATAATTGCCCTATAATAAATGTAAAACGGCCCTTAAGCTCATAATTGTTTTCAAACTCATTGGCAAGCTTCATGTAGGGCAATGCCTGGGGTATAGAATCTAGGTTAATCATTGCTTGGGCAATCATTGCATTGGCGTCTGCAACAACTTCACCTTCTAGATTTTCTTCTCTAAGCATTTTTTGAAGACCCTCTATGGCGTACTCTTCATTGTTTAACCGAATGTTGGTTTTAGCTTTCCAGATTTTAGCATTGTTTACATTGTTACTTGTAGCAGATTTATTTAAAATAAAATTAAAAGCATCTAAAGCTGGAATAAATCGATTATCATAATAACGGGCCTTCCCTAAAAGCATGTAGGCCTCGTCTATTTGCGGGTTGTACTCTTTCCCGCCAATATACATAGAGTGCTTTTGTATGGCTTTAACCGCCTTTTCTTCTGCGGTGTTAAAATTTGGGTCTTTTGAGTCTGTGTCAAACCCATCAAGGTCAACAACTTCGATACGCTCTACAGGAAGAATTTGATAGTAATCATCCCGGTAGGTTTGAGCGAGAGCTTCTTTACCTTGTATAAAAGCATTATTGCCATTAAATAGGGTATTGTACTCTGTAGAAACTGCGTGAAATTTTTTGTTTAAAAAGGTGTCTTTTTTTCTTGAACACGCTGTTAGAGCTAGGATAGCCAATAAAAAAAGAGAAGTATATTGTATGGGCTTCAAAATGTGTTTGGTTTGTTAGTTATAATAACTTAAAACGTTTGTTTTTAGTATCTAAACGGGTAATAGAGTGGTAAAAATACGTTTCTTTTTGGTTTTAGGTTGAAATTTTGCTCAAAAATGAAGTTTTGTCGGGTAGATATACGGGGCTTTGATTGACAAATTTGTACTATTTTTGCTGTATAATATATGTAACAATGGACGTTTTCAATTACCTCAATGGCCAAAGTGGCTTTATGATTTTAGCCTTTTTTGTAGTACTGGTAGTTTTATATAGAAAATATAAAAGCTATCGTTACTTTAAAGACATGAAAAAAGCAAGAAAAAATAAGCAAAAGTAACCTATCTTTGCCATATGAAATCTATACGTATTACCAAACAATTTTCATTTGAAACCGGCCATGCACTATACGGGTATGACGGAAAGTGTCGTAATATTCACGGCCATAGTTTTAAGCTTTATGTAACTGTTATTGGCAATCCAATTGCAGATTCTTCTCATGTCAAGTATGGTATGGTAATCGACTTTAGCGATTTAAAAAAAATAGTGAAAGAGGAGATTGTAGATGTTTTTGATCACGCCACAGTTTTTAATAAAAACACCCCTCACGTAGAACTTGCCAAAGAATTAAGCGATCGTGGGCACAATGTTTTACTAGTAAACTACCAACCAACTAGCGAAATGATGGTGATTGATTTTGCCGAAAAAATAAAACAACGCCTCCCTAAACAAACACAACTGTTCTCTTTAAGATTACAAGAAACTGCCTCTAGCTATGCAGAGTGGTATGCCGGTGACAACTAAACAGCGGCCTTATCTGGAGCTCAAGAGTGGCAATTCGTAAATTTCCAACTATATTTGAACCATGCAAATTCCTCCAGGAAAAAAAATATATTTCTCTAGCGACAATCATCTTGGTGCTCCTACAGCTGCACAGAGCCTTCCCAGAGAACAAAAATTTGTGCGCTGGCTTGACACGGTTAAAAAAGACGCAGCCGCTATCTTTTTACTAGGAGATTTGTTTGATTTTTGGTTTGAGTACAGAACTGTGGTGCCTAAGGGTTTTGTTCGTGTACTTGGCAAACTAGCAGAAATTAGTGACAGTGGCATTCCTATTTACTTTTTTGTTGGAAACCATGATCTGTGGATGGGAGACTATTTTGAAAAAGAGCTCAACATACCGACCTATAGAGATGTAAAAGAGTTTACCTTCAATGACAAAGTGTTTCTCATTGGCCATGGTGATGGAAAAGGCCCTGGTGATATAGGTTACAAACGAATGAAAAAGGTGTTTACCAATCCCGTTTTTAAATGGCTCTTTAGATGGTTTCATCCAGAACTAGGAATGCGTTTAGCACAATACCTATCTGTAAAAAACAAACTCATATCTGGAGATGATGACAAGGTGTTCTTAGGAGAAGAGCAAGAGTGGTTGGCCCAATATGCTAAAAGAAAGCTAGAAACAAAACACTATGATTACTTTATTTTTGGCCACCGTCATTTAGCCATGAAAATAAAGATAAGCGACACCAGCACCTACCACAACCTAGGTGATTGGATTACACAATACACCTATGGTGTTTTTGATGGCCAGGAGTTTTCTCTCCAGGAGTTTGAGGACCCAAAAACTAACTAGGCTGTATATCTTTTATCCTTAATTGCAAACTCACTTTCCCTTGCCATAGGTTTTCATCAATACAATACACCGCTTTAAAGGGGGTATTCGAGCATGCCGTGTCTTTTTTGTCTCCAAGACCAAAACCAATCCCTACAATAGCATTTGTGTTTGCTTGTTGTACCGTGAGGCGTAAATGAGTTTTATCTGCCCCAACACATTTTCCATACCCGGTATCTTTTAGGTTTTGGGTCATGAAAACTGGTTGCCTGTTTCCAGGACCAAAGGGTGCAAATTGTTTTAAAATTCTATGAAATTTTGGTGTGATATCTGCCAAATCTAGTTGGGCATCTATATTAATTTCTGGACTTAGTAGTATGGGGTCTATGGTTTGAGAAACCACTTTTTCAAACTGCGCCTTAAAGCCTGGATAGTCTTTTTCTTGCAAGGTTAGCCCTGCTGCGTATTTATGACCTCCAAACTGCTCAATGTATTGCGCGCAGGCCTCCAAAGCATTATAAACATCAAATCCCTTTACAGAACGTGCAGATGCCGCTAACTTATCTCCACTTTTTGTAAACACCAAAGTGGGGCGATAATAGGTTTCTATTAATCTAGAAGCTACAATACCTATAACCCCTTTATGCCAATGCTCTTTATAGACAACAGTTGTGCTGTTTTCCTGCTCGCTTGCTTGAGTTATTTGCACCAAAGCTTCTTTGGTGATTTGTTTGTCAGCGTCTTTTCTATCTGCGTTAAAGAGTTCTATTTCGCTCGCCCATTGATCGGCGCTTTGCGGGTCTGTCTCAACTAGAAGGCTAACGGCATGATTTCCGTGCTTCATCCTGCCGGCAGCATTAATTCTTGGTGCAATAATAAAAACAACATCTGTAATGGTCAAGGCGGTTTTGTTGACCTGTTTTAATATGGCTTGGTACCCTACCCTAGGGTTGCTATTAATAACCTGAAGGCCATAATAGGCCAACACTCTGTTTTCTCCAGTTATAGGAACAATATCTGCGCCAATGGCAGTGGCAACAAGGTCTAGATACAGCAGTAAATCTTCAATGGTTTGCCCGCGCTTAGACCCAAGAGCTTGTATGAGTTTAAACCCTATGCCACAACCACAGAGTTCTTTGTATGGGTATGAGCAATCATCTCTTTTAGGGTCTAAAACCGCGACTGCTTTAGGAATCTTAGCTCCAGGGCGGTGATGGTCGCAAATGATAAAATCAATCCCTTTTTTGCTTGCATAGGCTACTTTTTCTGTGGCTTTTATTCCGCAATCCAAGGCAATAATTAGCGTGACGTCATTGTTTTGAGCAAAATCAATTCCTTTATAAGAAACGCCATATCCTTCATCATAGCGATCTGGAATATAAGTGGCTATATTAGGGTAATAGGTTTTTAAATAACTGCTTAATAGCGCAACGCTGGTAGTGCCATCTACGTCATAATCTCCATAAACTAAAATATTTTCTTGGGCCTTTATAGCCTTTTGTATTCGCTTTACTGCAAGATCCATGTCTTGCATTAAAAAAGGGTCATGCAGCTCCTCTAGACTGGGTCTAAAAAAACGCTTGGCTTGATCGAAGGTGGTGATGCCTCTTTGCACCAAAAGAGAGCTCAGTAAAGGATCAATCCCGAGGGCTTGTGCTAAATGAGTTACAATTTCTAAATTTTGTTTTGGGAATAGGTTCCAGCGCATAGGTTTGAAAATTACAAAAATATAAAACGATACACCCTATGTCTTTAGATTTATACCTTCAAATTCAAGAATTATAGGCTGTTTTTTTGTTTGTAAAATCTTAAGCCCACTGATTTACCCCAAAGCATAATAATCAAGGCAATGATTTTGTATGGCTTAAGATATTTCTATTTTTACGAGATAAATTTTTAATTAAAAAATACACCATGGCATTAGTAACTCCATTATCTGCAGATCACGATGATACTACAAAAGAACTTGCCGCTTTTTTTAACGAAACGCTTGGATTTTGCCCAAATAGCGTGCTTACCATGCAAAGAAGACCTGCCATTAGCAGGGCCTTTATAAACCTTAATAAAGCAGTGATGATAAACGATGGCCGTGTTAGCTCGTCTCTAAAGCGAATGATTGCTTGGGTGAGTAGTAATGCAACAGGGTGTAGGTATTGTCAAGCCCATGCCATAAGAGCCGCTGAACGCTATGGAGCAGAGAAAGAACAACTAGATAATATTTGGGACTACAGAACACACGAGGCTTTTAGCGAGGCCGAGCGTGCTGCGCTTGATTTTTCATTGCAAGCATCACAAGTACCCAACGCTGTAGATGTGGCAATTAAGCAGCGGCTCTATACCTACTGGAATGAGGGAGAGATTGTAGAAATGTTGGGGGTTATCTCTTTGTTTGGGTACCTAAACCGCTGGAATGACTCTATGGGTACCACTATTGAAGAGGGCGCAATACACAGCGGTAACAAACACCTAGGAAAACACGGCTGGGAAAAAGGAAAACATCTTTAATTACTAGCGTAGTTTATTTTTTTGCTCCAACAATGAGTACTATTTCTCCTTTTGGGGCTTTAGCCTCAAATACAGAGAGCACTTCTTGGGCGGTTCCTCTAATAGTTTGCTCATGTAGTTTGGAGATTTCTCTTGAAACAGACACGGGGCGGTCTTGGCCAAAATACTCAATGATTTGCGCTAAGGTTTTTAATAGCTTATGTGGTGACTCATAAAAAATAATGGTGCGCGTTTCTTGAGCCAGTAATTTTAATCTGGTTTGACGGCCTTTTTTTGGTGGCAAAAACCCTTCAAAAACAAATTTATCATTAGGTAAACCACTATTTACAAGAGCCGGTACAAAGGCTGTAGCCCCTGGCAGGCAATCTACCTCAACACCTGCCTCCACACAGGCGCGTGTCAATAAAAATCCTGGATCACTAATGGCTGGGGTACCGGCGTCACTAATAAGTGCAACGCTTTGCCCGCTTTTAATACGAGATACAATAGCAGCGGTAGTTTTATGCTCATTATGCATATGGTGAGAATGCATCTGGGTAGTAATTTCAAAATGTTTTAATAACTTACCGCTAGTTCTTGTATCTTCGGCAAGGATCAAATCAACCTCTTGCAATACTTCTATAGCACGAAAAGTAATGTCTTTTAAATTGCCAATTGGCGTAGGCACTAAATATAATTTTGACATATCTATAGTATTAAAAAGGAATGGTTAAATCCCTGTGAGCAATATAAGAATTCCTGCAATCAATAGGGAGTTTTCTTGTCTGTGGTTTTGTTAGGGGAAGGTTTTTTTAATTTAGGAGATAAATTTATGGTTTATCTTGTATGCTCTATTTTTGTTTTTATAAATTTACCCAACCGAAATCTAAAATGGAATCCTTTTTTGTTTTCCTTTAATACCTAATTATGTTTTTAGAAAATACCGTAAATCAAAAAGAGCAATTTGGCTGGATCGAAGTCATTAGTGGTTCTATGTTTTCTGGTAAAACCGAAGAACTTATTAGGCGCTTAAAGCGCGCGCAATTTGCGCGTCAAAAAGTAGAAATTTTTAAGCCTGCCGTAGACACCCGCTTTGATGACGACCAGGTGGTGTCTCACGACAAAAACCACATACGGTCTACAGCAGTTCCCGCCGCTGCAAATATTCCTATTTTGGCAGATAACTGTGATGTTGTGGGTATAGATGAGGCGCAATTCTTTGATGATGAAATTGTAAAGGTCTGTAACGATTTGGCAAACCGCGGGGTTCGCGTTATTGTGGCTGGTTTAGACATGGATTTTAAAGGCAATCCTTTTGGGCCTATGCCTGCCCTAATGGCCACAGCAGAGTATGTGACAAAAGTGCATGCGGTGTGTCCTCGAACAGGAAATTTGGCAAACTATAGTTTTAGAAAATCTCAAAGTAATGATTTAGTACTCCTTGGAGAAACAGAAGAATATGAGCCGCTAAGCCGTGCTGCTTTTTACAAGGCAAGGTTAAAAGAAAAACTACGTACTCTTGATGTACAAGAGCCAGAAGAGGTTACTCCCAAAAACAAATAAGCGCACCTATAAAAATGCCAAAAGCAACACAAACTATTTTAGAGATTAACCTTACTGCTTTGGGTCATAACTATCGCTATATTCAATCACAACTTAAAAAACCCAGCCGCATTATGGCTGTTGTAAAAGCCTTTGGATATGGCTCTCAAGACCTTGCAATTGCCAAGGAGCTGGAAAAGTTAGGAGTTGGATATTTTGCGGTTGCATATGCTCAAGAAGGGGCTCGCCTTAGAGAGGGCGGCATCCAAACGCCTATTTTAGTGCTACACCCACAAGCCGTTAATTTTGATATTATTCTTGACAAATGCTTAGAGCCCTGCATGTACAGCTCAAAAATACTTGAAGAGTTTATTAATTTTTCCCAAAAGAAAAAACAAAAACAGTATCCTGTACACCTAAAGTTTAACACCGGACTCAATAGGCTAGGCTTTGCTAAAAGCGATCTTACGTATATTATAGACTCCCTCACAAATTCAAGCGCAGTTAAAGCCTGTTCTGTTTTTTCGCACCTTGTAGCTAGTGAAGATTTGCAACAAGAAGAATTTACCCTGAAACAGTTGGGTGCGTTTGCTGAAATTTCAGAGGAACTAAAAAAGGCACTGCCCAACACCCCTTTTTTACACACCTTAAACACCTCTGGAGTTTTAAATTACCCGCAAGCCCACTATGATATGGTACGTTGTGGTATTGGGCTCTATGGCTTTGCCAATGATATAGAGCAATCTGCAAAGCTAAAGCCTGTCGCGACACTTAAAACTATTATCTCTCAAATTCATAGCCTTGAAAAAGGAGATAGCCTTGGTTACAACAGAGCGTTTATTGCTCAAAAAAAGATGAAAACCGCTACCCTTCCTCTTGGCCATGCAGATGGTATTTCAAGAGCCTACGGAAATGGCATGGGATGGGTGCGGATTAACGGCCACAAAGCCCCAATCTGTGGAAATGTCTGCATGGACATGATCATGGTAGATATAACCGGTATTGACTGTAAAGAAGGGGATGAAGTGATTGTATTTGGAGAACAAACAACTGCAGAAAAACTCTCGGAGGCTGTTGATACAATATCCTATGAAATTCTTACGGCAATCTCTCAGCGTGTGACGCGAGTTATCACAAGATCATAAGGTGTTTTAAGCTGCGTTTTTTTATTTAAAGACCATAAAAATTTTAAACAATAGTGTACCTTTAAAAAAAATAATCCTATGAAAATAGCCGTTATAGGTGCCACGGGCATGGTTGGTTCGGTGATACTTACACTTCTTGAAGAGCGTAACTTTCCTGTCACAGAACTGCTACTTGTAGCCTCAAAAAAATCTGTAGGCAAACAGCTCTTTTTTAAGAACAAAGCACTTAAAATAATAGCTATTGAAGAGGCCATAAAGGCCAAGCCTGTCATTGCTATATTCTCTGCAGGAGGTGAAACTTCCTTGGACTGGGCTCCTAAATTTACCCATGTTGGCACTACCGTTATAGACAATTCCTCTGTTTGGCGGATGGATCCAAACAAAAAATTAATTGTTCCAGAAATCAATGCTCAAACGCTCACCAAAGAAGATAAAATTATAGCCAACCCAAATTGCTCTACCATACAGCTGGTTATGGCCTTAGCTCCATTGCACAAAAAATACAAAATCAAACGGGTGGTGCTCTCTACCTACCAATCTGTTTCTGGAACAGGAGCAAAGGCTGTAAAACAAATGGAGGGTGAAGAAAAAAATACAGACTCTGAAATGGCCTATCCATATCAAATTCATAGAAATGTAATCCCACATTGTGACGTCTTTCAAGACAACGGGTACACAAAAGAAGAAATGAAATTGGCCCTAGAGCCTCAAAAAATATTAAATGACCAAAGTCTTTCCATCACAGCCACCGCCGTTAGGGTGCCCACCTCTGGAGGCCATAGTGAGGCTGTAAATGTTGCCTTTGACATTGATTTCACCCTAGATCAGGTGCGTACTATCATTAAGCAAACACCTGGGGTTACGCTTCAAGACAACCCAGAGACGAACACCTATCCAATGCCTCTTTTGGCACACAATAAAGATGAGGTTTTTGTTGGAAGGCTCCGTAGGGATTTTTCACAACAAAACACCCTAAATATGTGGATTGTAAGTGATAATTTAAGAAAAGGAGCCGCTACAAACGCTATTCAAATTGCAGAATATTTGGTTGACAAGGAGCTCCTCTAAGGCAAATAAAGTGTCTGTGTATTCATTACATTTTCAGAAAACAATAGGGTAAAAAAAGTATTAAACTTCTAATAATTGTCTCATCCCTTGATGGATAAACAAATATAACTCATTAGATTGCTTATAAAATTGAATATAAAGTCCTATTTTTAGGCTTTTTTAGATTAAATAATTTTAAGAAATGCCAAGAATTTTATGTCTGTTATTTGCAATGCTACTTGTCACCTCGTGTGGGTCAGATGATGATACAGATGTTTTTGTTCCTCTAGAGATACAAACACAAGAAGATTTTGTGCAAGTATCGACACTGCAAATAATTAGCATTGCTATTTTCGCTAACGATACAAATATTCCGTCATCTGGAATACTCTCGGTAACATCTCCCAGCAATGGTGATGTGATAATAAACAACAATAACACCCCACAAGACACCAGCGATGATATTTTAGAATATGACCCAGCACTAAACTTTGTGGGTACAGACACCCTGCAGTATACCATTTGCCTTCAAGACGGAAGCAATTGCAAAACAGAAACTGTTTCTATTATTGTTTTTCAAGACACAACCGTGACGCTGGATTTAGATAAGTTTCCTTACGATACCCTTTCTGAGTACAACTTTTTTAACGGTGCGCTAAATGCAATACAGCCTGCATACGGAGTGCTTCCTTACCAGCCCATAAGTTCATTATTTACAGATTATGCGGTTAAAGAAAGATTTGTTTGGGTGCCTGTAGGAGAAACAGCAAGCTTTGACCAAAACAATAAATCGTTAAATTTCCCCGTAGGGAGTGCGCTTGTAAAAATGTTTTACTACAACAATGTACTACCAACAAATACAACCAGAATTATTGAAACCAGAGTAATGGTAAAAACTCAAGATGGCTGGGACTTTGCTGAATATGTATGGAATGATGCTCAAACAGAAGCTTTTTTAGAAACCACAGAAGATGGTGGATACACAGAAGTAAACTGGTTGCAAGATGGACAGCAAAAGTTTGTTAACTACAGAATTCCAGCAAAACAACAGTGCGTTATCTGCCACACCAATGATTTTGAAACCGTGCCCCTTGGTATAAAGCCTCAAAACATCAATTCTTTTTTAACCTATGACGATGGCCCAAGCAATCAATTACAAAAACTAATTAATTTTGGTTACCTTGAAGACGCCCTTCCTGAAAATATCACAACAGTGGTAGACTGGACAGACACCTCAAACTCCTTAGAGCAAAGAGCAAAGTCTTACCTTGATATAAATTGTGCTAATTGTCACATTGATGGAGGACAAGGAGATTACAGAGGAATCCGCCTTGGATATACAGATATGTTAAACAACGATGAAAATGTAGGGGTTTGTGTTGACGGCGACACTCCAATACCTGTCGGTGGGGGGACGTTTATTACTAAGCTTATAGCGCCTGAAGATTCAGAAAACTCAATAATATACTATAGGATGTCTGTCACGGGAGACGAGGCCTATAAAATGCCCCAGTTTGGGCAAAGTCTAGTTCATACAGAGGCCCTAGTGCTTATGGAAGACTGGATAAATTCTATTAACCAATCTTGTGATTAATTAAACCAATTATTATGAAAAAATTATTCTTTTTTACCTGTCTTTTTGCTGTAGCTCAATACAGTGTAGCTCAAGTAACTTTTACGCCTCAATCTGCCGGCACAAATTACACCGATAGAGGATTTGTAGACATGAATGGAGACGGTCTGGATGACATCCTTTCTGTTTCAAATACTAATATTCAAGTTTTGTATCAACAACAAGATGGGTCTTTTATAGAGTCAACGGTTGCCACAGAATTTGCTGACAATTCTCCATCTTGGAGTTTGGCAGCTGCAGATTATGACCGCAACGGCTACACAGACTTGCTATATGGTGGGGGTAGTGGTGTTACCTTTATGAGGGCAAACAATGATGGGACAGCGTATACTGAAATATCTGGTCCTGAATATGTGTTCTCACAACGCTCTAACTTTGTAGACATTAACAACGATGGGCATCTAGACGCCTATGTGTGTCATGATGTTGAGCCAAGTGTTTTTTATATCAATGACGGACAAGGAAACCTAGAATACTTTCAAGGCGGTTTGGGAGATTACCCGTCTGGTGGACATTATGGGTCTGTGTGGCTAGATTTTGACAATGATAGAGATGTAGATATGTTTATTGCAAAATGTGGTGGAGAGTCAGAAAGAAGAGACAACGAAATGCATGTAAACAATGGAGACGGAACTTTTACAGAAAGTGGCGCCTCTTTAAATCTAGAGGATGATATGCAAACCTGGTCTAGCGCTTGGGCAGACTATGACAATGATGGAGATCTAGACGGATGGATTGGAGCAAGTACTTTTAGCAATGGATTCCATAGGCTAATGAGAAATAACGGTAATGGAACTTTTACAGATGTAATTGATGCATCTGGACTTACAGGATTTAACGTTACAAGTATTGAAAATCAAACCTATGATTTTGACAATGACGGGAATGCTGATATTGTATCTGGCGGGGTTATTTTGTACGGTAATGGAGATCTAACTTTTACCATCTCTAGTACAAATATTGGTAATGGTGGCTTTGGAGACATCAACGAAGATGGATTTGTGGATGCTATTTCTAACGGACAACTTATTATAAACAACACCAACAACAATAACTGGCTGAAAATAAACACCGTTGGTGTAGAAAGTAATGTTGGAGGTATTGGAGCAAGAGTTGAACTAACATCACCTTCTGGAACTCAAATTAGAGAAGTAAGAAGTGGTGAAGGATTCAGAAACATGAGTACATTAAACACGCATTTTGGTCTTGGTCAAGACACAGAGGCAACATCTGTAACAATTTACTGGCCTTCTGGAATTGTAGATATTTATGAAGATCTAGATATTAACATGACCCATAAACTTGTTGAGGGGAATAGTGTTTTAAACACTGGTGATTTCTTAACAAGCGACCTTTCTGTATTCCCTGTTCCAGCCCTTGACAACCTAACGGTGTCAAATATTCAGGATATTGAAGACCCTATTTATACTGTTTTTGATATTACGGGAAGAAAAGTAATGCATGGAAGGCTCCTCAACAAAAACATTGATGTATCTCAATTAACTTCTGGGCAGTACATTCTTCGTATAGCAGGACAAAGGTTTAGAAGAAACAATGTGAAAGCAACCAAGTTCACAAAAAGATAATTTTTTAATTCTAAAAAACACCATTGAGTGAATTCTCAATGGTGTTTTTATTTACACTATGTTAAAACACGTTCTTTATATAGCTCTAAGTTTTTTTTTATGTGCTAGCTGCTCTAATGAGGATGACGCAGGTTATATTACCGTTGAGCCTATCTCTGTGGTTACTTTAGATTTACTGCAAGTACCCTACCCAACACTCTCTGAGTATCGTTTCTTTGAAGAAACACTAAGTGAGCTTACACCCACATTTGGGGTGCTTCCCTATGAGCCTATTAGTTCATTATTTTCAAACTATGCGCACAAATCGCGCTTTGTGTGGCTTCCTAGCGGTACAATTGGGACCTATAATGGAGACGCTAATAATATTGAGCTACCTGTTGGTAGTGTGCTTATTAAAAACTTCTTCTATGACAATGTACTTCCTGATAATACTAGAGTACTTATTGAAACCAGGCTCATGATTAGAAAAGAAGAAGGTTGGACTTTTGCAGAATATTTTTGGAATGATCAGCAAACAGAAGCTTTTCTCGATACACAGGGGGATGGTGGCTTTAAATATGTTTCTTGGATAGAAGCGGGAGAGCAGCGTGAAATAAACTACAGAATGCCTTCTGGAAGTGAGTGTTTTACTTGTCATAAAAGCAATACAACAAATGAGCCTATTGGTATAAAGCCTCAAAGTCTTAATAGTACTTATGCCTTTGCAGATGGCCTGCAAAATCAACTACAAAAGTGGGTTGAGGTTGGATATCTCGAAGATAATATTCCCACAAACATCAATACCGTTGTAGACTACACAGATACCTCACAAGACCTTGAGACCAGAGTTCGCTCTTATGTAGATATTAATTGTGCCAGCTGTCATAGAGATGAGGGGCATTGTAATTACAGGCCTATGAGGTTTGCCTTTAGCGAAAACAACTTATTGGAAAATTTAGGGGTTTGTGTAACTCCAGATCAAATGCTAAGCAATCTCTCCTTAGATCAAAAATTAATTAAACCTGGAGATCCAGAAAACTCTGTAATATACTACCGCCTGAATGTAACGGCAGAAGAAGAACGCATGCCGCTTCTTGGTAGAAGTATTATCCACAATGACGGAGTAGACTTGCTAAGAGATTGGATAAACTCTCTGGATACTTCCTGTGACTAAGGCTTTTAAAATAGCATAAATACCCCATTTGCAACTACTTGCAAATGGGGTATTTATTTTTTGTTATCTTTAAGTAACAATAACGCTAAACAAATCGCCATTATGAATTCAACTTTTACAACTATTTTACGCATGTTACTGGGTGTTTCTTTGCTAATATTTGGCATGAATAAATTTTTTCCGTTTATCCCTATTTTTGATATGGCTCCAGCAGCAGCAAACTTTATGGAATCTTTAAATAGCACAGGATATGTTTTATATGTTGTTGCTTGTCTGGAGCTACTTATCGGGGGGCTACTACTGTTTAAAAAATGGGTTCCCTTTGCACTTGTTTTGCTAGCTCCTATTGTTGTTAATATTTTATTGTTCCATCTTTTTTTAGACGTCTCAGGCATGTTAGTTGCTATTTTTATGTTGGCAATTACCGGGGTACTCATATATAAATACTGGAAATCTTACAGTTCTTTGTTTCAATAACAACCATGAAACACTTTTTTAAACACAAACAGGCCGCCAATACTTTTATTGGGGCTTGTTTTTTTATGTATTTTTATAAAAAATAACCTCATGAAAAAGTTAATGCTTCCAATTTTTACAGCCCTAGTTCTTGTAGGGTGTAACAACAGTACTATTTCAAAAAACCAACCCAATATCGTGACCTATCCTAACACCAAAAAAGTTGACACTGTTACTAATTATTTTGGAACACAGGTGAAAGACCCTTACAGGTGGCTTGAAGACGATATGAGCGAGGAAACTGCTGGGTGGGTGGAAGATCAAAACAAAACAACCTTTGAGTATTTAGAAAACATCCCTTTCAGAGAGGAGCTAAAAGAGCGCCTTACCACGCTTTGGAATTATGAAAAAGTAGGGGCTCCTTTTAAAGAAGGAGACTACTCTTACTTTTATAAAAATGATGGGCTGCAAAACCAGTATGTAATTTACAGATACAAAACAGGGCAAGGCCCCGATAAGGCCGAAGTTTTTTTGGACCCTAACACATTCGCTGAAGATGGAACCATTTCTCTAGGTGGGCTTAGTTTTAGCGACAACGGATCGTTGGCCGCCTACAGTATAAGCGAGGGAGGAAGTGACTGGAGAAAAGTGCTTGTAATGAATGCCCAAAGCAAAGAAATTATAGAAGACACCATTGTGGATGTAAAATTTAGCGGTATTTCTTGGCTGAAAAATGAAGGGTTTTATTATTCCAGCTATGATAAACCAAAAGGAAGTGAGCTTTCCGCTAAAACAGACCAGCACAAACTTTATTATCATAAACTTGGGGCTTCTCAAAAAGAAGATCAGCTTATTTTTGGAGGCACCCCAGAACAAAAGCATAGATATGTTGGGGGTCGAACCACACAAGACAATAAATATTTAATTGTTTCTGCTAGTGTTTCAACCTCAGGAAATAAACTCTTTATCAAAGACCTCAGTGACCCCAAAAGCCGTTTTATTGCTGTACAAAAAGACACAGATAGTGACACCTCTGTTATAGATAATGTTGGCAGCAAGCTTTATCTTGTAACAAATAGAAATGCTCCAAACAAAAAAGTGGTTACTGTAGATGCCACTAGTCCAGGTCCAGAAAACTGGGAAGATCTTATTGAGGAAACTCAAAATGTTTTAAGAGCTAGCACAGGTGGTGGGTATATTTTTGCAAATTATATGGAAGATGCTGTGAGCGTTATAAAACAGTATGCCTATGACGGAACCAAAGTAAGAGAAGTTGCCTTACCTGGAGTTGGCTCTGTGGGTGGTTTTGGCGCCAAAAAGCAAGAAACAAGTCTGTATTATTCTTTTACAAATTACCTCACCCCTGGCAGTATCTATTCTTATGAAATTTCTTCTGGGGTTTCTGAGTTATACAAAAAACCAAACATTGATTTTAACTCAGATAATTACCAAAGCAAGCAGATATTCTACACCTCAAAAGACGGCACGAAGGTGCCAATGATAATTACACATAAAAAAGGAATCGTATTAGACGGTACAAATCCTACCATTTTATATGGCTATGGTGGTTTTAATATTAGCTTGACTCCAAGTTTCAGTATAACAAATGCCGTATGGATGGAGCAAGGCGGTGTGTATGCTGTCGCCAACCTTAGAGGTGGTGGAGAGTATGGTAAAAAATGGCATGATGCAGGAACAAAATTACAAAAGCAAAATGTTTTTGATGACTTTATAGGCGCCGCAGAATATTTGATTGCTGAAAAATATACCTCTAGTGATTACCTTGCCATTCGTGGCGGATCTAACGGAGGACTTTTAGTGGGCGCTACGATGACACAGCGGCCAGATTTAATAAAAGTAGCCCTTCCGGCGGTTGGGGTTTTAGATATGTTGCGCTACCACACCTTTACAGCTGGTGCTGGTTGGGCCTATGATTATGGTACGGCGCAACAAAGTAAAGAAATGTTTGAATACCTAAAGGCATACTCCCCGGTACATAATGTAACCCTTGGCACAAAGTATCCCGCAACAATGGTGACCACAGGAGATCATGATGATAGGGTGGTGCCTGCACATAGTTTTAAATTTGCAGCACAATTGCAAGAAAAACAAGGGGGCCCTGCTCCTGTTTTGATTAGAATTGAAACAGATGCAGGCCATGGTGCAGGAACTCCTGTGAGTAAAACCATAGCGCAATATGCGGACATCTATGGTTTTACTTTATATAATATGGGCTATAAGGTATTGCCAAAAAACATTAATGACGGGGTAAAACAATAACACACTAAAAAACAATCCCTTTAAGATTTGTGTCTTTATTACCACACTACTTTTTTATGTTAAACGTAACTATAAAAGATTTTTCTTACCCAAACACACCTGAGGTGTTGATACTAAAAGACATCGTATTTTCCTTAAAAGATGGAGAGCATTTGGTGGTTTTAGGAGAGAGTGGCTGCGGAAAATCTACCCTGCTACACTTAATTTACGGGCTATTACATTTAGAAAATGGCCAGTTGTTTTGGAAAGAAAAACAGCTATTGGGGCCCCAACACAATCTTGTGCCTGGGGAGCTTGCCATGAAATTAGTCACTCAAGAATTTAATGTAATGCCATATACTTCTGTTGCAGAAAATATCGCCACGCACCTAAAACGAAATAACAAAGAACAAGACGCAGCTCGTGTAGATGAGCTGTTAGAAGTGGTGGCGCTCACTGGTCATAAAAAAACGAAGGTGAAGAACCTCAGCGGAGGTCAAAAGCAGAGAGTTGCGCTTGCAAAAGCACTTGCAAACAAACCAGAAGTCATTCTTTTAGACGAGCCATTTAGTAATATAGATACCTTTAGAAAAAACAAACTACGCCGTAATTTATACGGTTATTTAAAAGACAATACTATTACCTGTATTACCGCAACCCATGATAGTGATGAGGCACTAGGTTTTGCAGACACTATACTTATGCTGCGCGATGGAAACATAGAGATGATGGGAAGTCCGCAGGAAATTATCTCAAATCTTAAAACGCCTTACCAGGCTGGTTTTTTTGGTTCTGGGTCTGTAATTGATACTTGTCTTTTTAAAGGGGTTAAAAAAGGAGGGATGCAAACAGTGTTGCCTCATAAGTTAAAAATCTCAAAAACACCTACCACTGTTTATGGTATGGTTTTAAAACAATACTTTAAAGGTCATTTCTATGAGGTAGAAGTAGATACGCCACAAGGTGTTTTATTTTTAAATCATCCCACAAAACTAGAAGAAAAAACAAAGGTGTATATAGATTTGGTGTAAAGCTTGACGGCTGAATAATCTTTGTTTTTAAAGCAAATCCCACACAATTTTTAATGCAAAAACTATTAGTAGTATTGAGCATGCTATGATAATATGATCGTGTTTTAGTTTTTTAAAACAACGTAATACTATCTGTATAGCGGCCAAAAACACACCCACAATTAAAAGTTGACCTATCTCAATTCCTATATTAAAGCCCAAGAGAGATGCTAATAAATTATCACCTTCAAAAAAGGCCATTTTTAGAAAATTTGAAAATGCCAAACCATGAATACAACCAAAGACTAAGACCATAATGTATAATAGTTGGTAATTAACTTGAGTGGGCTTATACACTTTAAATAAATTATTTATACACGTTATAATAATTGTAATGGGTATCAACTGCTCTATAATATCGCGCTGCAAGTTAAGGACATCATAGACAGAAAGCACTAGAGTAATACTGTGCCCTAGGGTGAAGGCTGTTATAAGCAGCGCTAGTTTTTTCCAATGAGAAAGACTAAAAAAAACCGTAATAGCTAGTATAAAAAGCAGGTGGTCAATGCCGTCTATGTCTAAAATATGTGATAGTCCTTGTTTAAAAAAAAGTACAAATGCCTGCATTACTCAATCGTTTTAATTGTATAGGTGGTCTTTCTAAAACAAAAGGTGTCCCCCTCTTTTTTTCCAAAAAGCAATTTACCAATTGGTGTTTGTAGGCCAATACAATAGTAAAGCGTTTTTTGGTGGGTCACAACACCCAGGGAGATACTTAAAAAAAACAGGCCATTATTGGTAGTCACCAAACTTCCTAGATGAGCATGAGTTGCTGTTTTTGTAAGATTAATTTTATGAAGGGTTTCAAGGGTTTTCTCAATTTCTACCAACCGCTCACCAGCTTGCTCTCTGTCTAGTTGCAACATTGCTCTTGTGGTCTGGTGCTTATCTCCAGCGCTGCTTTTTGTGTCATCATCTAAAGACGCAACAATACTCTTAATTTTATCTTGAACAATGCTATACTTCTGCATTATTTGCTGTTCACAAGATAGCAGTAAGTGTTCTTTGATTTTTTTTGAGCTCATTACTGTTAATTTAAGTAACTAGAGTTGTTCTTTTTTTGATGAAAGTTCTGCCAACTCTTTACCAATAATGCTTCCTATAGCAACACCCATACCACCTAAACGTACACCACAATATACATTAGGGTGTATTTGCTTTACAATGGGCTTTTTTTGGCATCCAACCCCCATAATCCCACTCCAACGAGTGTCTATCTCGAAAGGAGTTTGAGGTAATATCGTGGTGGTAAGGAGTTGTTCTAGCTTGTTTTGTATTATTGGGGTGAGTCCTGTTTGAGAGGTGTTTTCTTTGTCAAAATCAAGGTTTCTAGCACCACCAAATAAAATTCTATCATCAATATTTCTAAAATAATAATAGCCGCAATCAAGATGAAAAGTGCCTTTAATGGCTAAGTCTTTAATGGGCTTTGTGATGAGCACTTGCGCTCTTGCCGGTTGCACCTCTTCTTGGAGCAACTCCTTGGCAAAGCCGTTGGTGGCAATACATATGTTTTTCACCTCAACAGTTAGGGAGTCTATGGTAAGCACTGGCAATGTGCCTTTTTGTGATATGGCCGTTACCGGTGCGTTGTTTAGTATTAAAACCCCTTTTGAGGTAACCTTTTCTAGTAATGCCGTCATCATCTTACCGGTATCGAGTTGTCCTTCAAATTTGTTAAAAATAGCTTTAGGGGCAACTTTTTCAAAGCCAAATGGTGTGTCAACCACAGAAAACACATTAGCATTAAAAATGGGAAACAGCAGCTCATTGATGGTGTCTAGGTTTTTAAAACATGTGTCAAAAACAGCGCTGTCTGTATCTGGAAAAAGCTCATATCCTCCAAGCTGGGTATAAGCAATGCGCTGATCTGTTAGGGTAGCTCTTAGAGTCGATAGGCCCTTAAGGCGCGCAGAAATAAGCGCAACTACCTCACTTGGAGTGTGTGTTTCAAGGTCCTGTAGTATTTCAGACATACTACCAAAACATGCAAAACCTGCGTTTTTGGTGCTAGCTCCGCTGGGCAAGATTCCTTTTTCAAACACCGCAATTTTAGCCTGTGGATGAAGCGCTCTTAATTCTAAAGCACAGCTTAGACCAACAATCCCGCTGCCAATAATAGCAAAGTCTATACTAGTAAACCATGAGGTGTGTTCCCAATAGGATAGATTCATAAATAGTATTATATTTAAGCCTATTTGCTTGAAGCAATTTGCTTTTATAAATTTAATTACATTCTGATGAAAACCAACTACAGATTATTACTTGTTTTTATTTTATTCTCTTTTTTGTCATTTTCTCAACAGCCTGGAGATGAAATCGAAATACAAACCATAGAATTTGATGGATATCCTGTTGGAGAGGGCTGGCTTGCCCCAAGAGAGGGATATTTTGATTTTACCTCCTTGGAAGGACTTGACTTTGAAAAAGTATATATTAAATATAAACTAAAGTGTGACCCAACTCAAAATCCAAATTGTGGAGAATGGGACTACCTCTCCTACCTAAAAGTTATTGAACATACCGGCAAAGGGCTTCATCCCAGCTACTATATTGGTGGAAGCGGTGGGTTAACACCAGATACATTTTCTTACATGAACAATACCGCTTGGAGCTACTCCCCAAGGTATGAACAAACCATCGTTTTTGATGACCCTTCTGCCCTTGATGACTACCAGGTGGGTGATGGAACACAAGAGGTTCAAGATCCTTTTAACGCCTCTTTGGAAGACTCTCAGGTGCAGTATTTATTTAGGCAGTCTGAGCTGGTGGCCTCTGGATTAACTCCGGGAGAGATTACAGGAATGCAATTTAATATTCTTGATACTGGCGGAGAAATGCAGCACCTTAGAATTGGTCTAAAGACTACCACACAAAACGAATTACAAGAAAATGAGATAATTACAGATTTTGTTGAGGTGTTTGCTAAAGATTTGGCCTTTAGTGATACAGGCTGGCAGCATATTGATTTTTCTTCATTTTTTAATTGGGATGGGGTTTCAAATATATTAGTTGAGGTTGCCTTTACAGGAAAAGAAGGGGCAAGTGCGGTTTCTTTAAGTGGTAGTGACTACTCCTGGGATTGTGCATCACAGGCGGCAACTACAGACGCTTATTTTAATTTTAATGGGCCGGATAAACTAGAGGTTCCTAACACAAACCTAACAGAGATAGAAAATGAGATTACGATTTCTTTTTGGCTTAACGGAAATGGAGAGCAGCCCCAAAACGACAGTGTTTTTGATGTCCATGACCAAGACGGAAACAGAGTTTTAAACATACATCTCCCTTGGAGCAACCAAAGAGTATATTGGGATGCAGGAGATGCAACAGGGTATGACCGTATAGACAAACAGGTTGATGATATTGATCAGTACAAAAATGTTTGGAATCATTGGGCCTTCACTAAAAATGCAACTACTGGTGTGATGAACATATACCTCAACGCAGAGCTTTGGCATACCGGAACAGGGCTTAATAGGGCCATAGGGACTATCGCTGATTTTAATCTTGGCAGAGGGCAGTGGAATGCAGATAATTTTTATGATGGCAAACTGGATGATTTCCAGATTTGGTCTACAGAGCTAGACCCTGCAACTATTGTCAACTGGATGCACAAGGATATTGACGCAACTCATCCTAACTATTCAGCATTAAAAGTAAATTACAAGTTTAATCAAGTCACTACAAATTATGAGACTCTTGAGGGGGTCTTAGCCCAGCAAACACCGCTTTATGGAATTCCTCAATTAAAAAGTTATAATGGCAAGCATTTTAAAAACTTTACCACCTCTACAACAAGACCCAACGTAAAATTTAATCGCAATACTTCTACCTATACTGTAAATACAGCGCTTGTTATAGACTCCATAGCTAAAGGAAAAGTAATGGTAGAAAAATACGTGCAAGAAGTGGCTGGAGAAATTCCTGTTTTGGATGAAACTCTTTATGTAAACCCAACCTATTATAACAATTACCAGTATGATGCCAATTTGGTTGCCATAGACTCTACGGCTGTAGCTGCAGATAATACTCTTATATTAGAACAAATTGAGTATAACACCACAGTCCCTGGAGAAGAGGTCCTTGTGCCTTGGGAGATTGGCCGTTATATAACGCCCTACGGAAATGGCCTCTCATTGGGCGATGATGGCTGGACATGGATTTTTGATGTTACAGATTTTCAGCACCTTTTTCAAGGAGATGATGTACATATTCAGGCCGGTAACTTTCAAGAACTACTTGATATGAAGGTTGTCTTTAAAGTGGGCACCCCACCTAGAGAACTCCTGGGCATTCATAGTTTGTATTCTGGTAATTATAGTTTAAACACCTTCGATGATGTGGTTATTAACACCACAGTGCCTCTCAACCCAGAAGCAGAGATGTTTTCTGTAAAATCAACCCTAACAGGACATGATTTTGGATCTGGTAATAATTGTGGTGAGTTTTGTAACAATACCCATAAAGTACTTGTAAATGGTGTCGAGCAATATAGCTGGCAAATTATGCAAGAATGTGGAGAAAACCCACTCTACCCTCAAGGTGGAACTTGGATGTACGATAGGGCTGGTTGGTGTCCAGGAGCTCCAGCAACGGTGCAAAACCTGGATGTTACTCCGTTTATTAATGTTGGTGTAGACACCACAACAGACATAGATTACAACATAGATCAAGACCCTTATGGAAACTATGTTACAGAAATCTTTTTTGTAGAATATGGCGCTCCAAATTTTAGTAATGACGCGGCTTTAGAAGAAATTATTGCTCCTAATATTTTTAAACTCAATACCAGGTTCAACCCAACCTGTGGCGAGCCTGTTATTAGAATAAAAAACAATGGAGAAAACCCATTAGAGTCTGTAACGGTGACCTATGGGGTTCAAGGAGAGGCGCCTTACAGCTATACTTGGACAGGAAATTTAGCGTTTTTAGAACAAGAGATAATCACGCTTCCTGCCATTGAAGTTAGTAATTACTACCAAGGAGCTACCTCTTTTGAGGTAAGTCTTGGCGAGCCTAATGGCAGCTCAGATCAATACGAGTTTAATAACAGTCTTACCTCAGAGTTTGAGCCCGCTCCAATTCATGAGGAACAAATGGTAATCGACTTTAAGACAAATAATCGTCCTTTTGAAAACAGCTACAAGGTGTTTGACACAGCCGGAAACGTTATGTTTGAAAGAGATTTTGATGACTCAAACACAACACATACAGATCTAATTAATCTTCCACAGGGATGCTATGAGCTAGTGGTATATGATACTGGTGGTGACGGAATGAATAACTGGCCCTCAAACCATGGTAACGGATTCATTCGTTTAAAAAACTTGAGCGGCTCTACGATCGTTTATCTTGAGCGTTGGTTTGGAGAGACTATAAAGTATCGCTTTAGAAACGATGCTGTCCTAAGCTCTGAAGGCCAGAAAAGTAGTTTGTTTTCTGTTCATCCAAACCCTACAGACAATGCTTTTACGGTATCGCTTTTAAACTCGGGGGAGTCTTTCTCAATGGAAATTTTTAACATCACAGGCATGACAATCTATAAAGAGAAAGACATGGATCCTTCAAACAACACCGTGGATGTCTCAAGCTATAGTAGTGGCGTGTATTTAATTTACTTAAAAACCCAAAGTGGCGCTACACAGGTTAGAAAACTAATTGTTAATTAATATTGACTATTGATGTCGTAAAAAAAGTGCTATCTAGAATTAGGTAGCACTTTTTTATATAATCTTAAGTGGTTTATTCCTCCTCTTGAGGTTCATTCATTTTCCATGTATTCATAAATGCCGTGGTGTAATTACCAGAGACGTAATCTGGGTGGTCCATGAGTTGTCTGTGAAATGGTATGGTTGTTTTAATTCCTTCAATAACAAATTCATCTAGGGCGCGCTTCATTTTATTGATGGCTTCCTCACGTGATTGAGCAGTCGTAATCAGCTTAGCAATCATAGAGTCGTAGTTTGGTGGTATAGAATACCCTGCATATACGTGGGTATCTAGTCTAACCCCATGCCCGCCTGGTGCGTGCAGGGTCGTTATTTTTCCCGGAGAAGGTCTAAAGTCATTATAGGGGTCTTCTGCGTTGATACGACACTCAATTGAGTGTAGAGACGGAAAATAGTTTTTGCCAGAAATAAGTACCCCTGCAGCTACAAGAATTTGCTCACGAATTAAATCATGATCAACCACTTGTTCTGTAATAGGGTGCTCTACTTGAATACGCGTATTCATTTCCATGAAGTAGAAATTTCTGTGCTTATCTACTAAAAACTCAACGGTTCCTGCTCCTTCATATTTTATGTATTCGGCGGCTTTTACAGCGGCCTCCCCCATATTTTTTCTGAGGGCATCAGTCATAAAAGGGCTTGGTGTTTCTTCCGTTAGTTTTTGGTGACGGCGCTGTACAGAACAATCTCGTTCACTAAGATGGCATGCATTTCCTTTGCTGTCTCCAAGAATTTGTATTTCTATATGGCGTGGCTCTTCAATTAGCTTTTCCATATACATGTCGTCGTTTCCAAAGGCTGCTTTGCTTTCTTGTCTGGCAGACTCCCAAGCATCTTGCAGCTCATCTGGTTTCCAAACGGCACGCATTCCTTTTCCACCGCCGCCTGCGCTTGCCTTAAGCATCACTGGGTAGCCTGTTTTTTTAGCAACTTTAATACATGTTTTAAAATCTGGAATAACGCCTTCACTGCCTGGCACACAAGGTACCCCTGCAGCAATCATGGTTGATTTTGCATTTGCCTTATCACCCATTCTATCTATCATCTCTGGAGAAGCCCCAATAAATTTAATGTTGTGTTCGTCACAAATTTTTGAAAACTTTGCGTTTTCAGAAAGAAATCCATATCCTGGATGAATTGCATCTGCGTTTGTAATTTCTGCCGCTGCAATAATGTTGCTAACTTTTAAGTAACTCTCACTACTTGGCGCTGGGCCAATACATACTGCTTCGTCAGCAAATTTTACATGTAAACTTTCTTCATCAGCTCTACTATAAACGGCCACTGTTTTAATGCCCATTTCTTTACAGGTGCGTATGATGCGAAGTGCTATTTCACCCCTATTGGCAATCAATATTTTTTTAAACATATCTCTTTTATTTAAACTTATAACTCACGGCTTTGTTTTCACAAAGGTTGTTAAAGCGCTATCTAAGATTTAAAATATAAATTATGATGGGTCTACTAAAAATAGTGGCTGGTCAAACTCTACAGGAGAGGCATCATCAACCAATACTTTTACAATTTTACCAGAGACTTCACTCTCTATCTCGTTAAAAAGTTTCATGGCCTCGATAACACATAAAACATCTCCCTCACCAATAACAGTCCCTACCTCAACAAACATAGGTTTGTCTGGGGATGGCTTGCGATAAAATGTCCCAATAATTGGTGATTTTACAGTGATAAGATTAGATTCCTCTTTACTTTCTGGTGGGGTTTCTTCAACAGGGGCTGGGGCAGCAGGTGCTGGAGCAGTGGCTGCCATCTGTGGCATTTGCTGTATAAAGGTTGTTTCACCTTTATTGTGCTCACCTGTTCTAATGGTAATTTTAACGTCTTCCATTTCAAGTTTTACCTCACTAGCGCCAGACTTAGTTACGAACTTGATTAAACTTTGAATGTCTTTTAATTCCATAATATAATTGTTTGTTAATA
>Ga0209532_1000681_pt1 | contig 28893 bp, 15 predicted proteins | sample COG_02_FD_184746 | JGI IMG/M metagenome (GOLD analysis project Ga0209532, IMG submission 184746) | Pelagic Microbial community sample from North Sea - COGITO 998_met_02 (SPAdes) (version 2) | ecosystem: Environmental > Aquatic > Marine > Neritic zone/Coastal water | place: Helgoland, sampling... | reverse complement strand
AAAGACAATGACTTTACCTGGGCAGATTTTCAAGCAAGAAACAACAATGAACTTGTGGCAATCTTCGGAAACTTTATAAACCGTGTAACGGTATTAACTCATAAATACTATGATGGGGTTACTCCTGGTGAGGGAACGCTCTCGCAAATAGATATGCAAACACTAGAAACAGTAAGGGCATATCCTGCGGTTATTGAAAGTTCTATAGAGCGGTTCCGCTTTAGAGAGGCGCAACAGGAGCTAATGAATGTTGCACGTTTGGGTAATAAATACTTGGCAGATCAGGAGCCTTGGAAAACTATAAAAACAGATGAGCAGCGTACCAAAACAGTTATGTTTGTTGCCCTTCAAATAGCCAGCGCACTTGCAATTTTAAGTGAGCCGTTTTTACCTCACACCTCCAAAAAATTAAAAAAGATGCTCCATATTAATTCCAGAGAAACTCAAAATGGGTTGCAATGGAGTGATGTAGTTACTAAGCAAACACTTCTAGCTCCTGGACACACCATTAATCCAAACGAACTTCTTTTTAGCAAAATAGAGCAAACACAAATACAAGCACAAATGGATAAACTAGCTGCTAGTAAATTAGCAAATGAAATTGCCAACAAAGTAACAACGCCACAAAAAGACACCTGCACTTTTGAAGATTTTACAAAGTTGGATATGCGTGTAGGAACTATTATTGCCGCAGAAAAAATGCCAAAAGCCAAAAAGTTATTGGTATTAAAGGTAGATACAGGACTGGATGTGCGCACCATTGTCTCTGGGATTGCAGAGAGTTTCACGCCTCAAGAAATTATAGGAAAGAGGGTAACGGTTTTGGTAAACCTAGCACCAAGAGCCCTGAGAGGAGTAGAAAGCCAAGGCATGATTTTAATGACCCAGATACCAGACGGAACCCTTGTCTTTGTAAATCCAGATACTGCAGGGGTAAGCAACGGAGACAGCATTGCATAGTGATGCTTAAAATTGCGAATCACCCTATCTATACTTATTCGCTACCGCAGGGACACCGGTTTCCTATGGTTAAATATGAATTGCTTCCAAAGGTCTTGCTTGAGAGTTCGATTTGCGCACCAGATAATTTTTTTAAGCCCCAAAGAGTAGCCCCATCACTTATTTTAAGAGTGCATGGAGAGGCCTACTATAACAAATTAGTGAGTCTATCTCTTGACAGTAAAGAAATCAGGAAAATAGGATTTCCACTAAGACAAGAATTGGTAGACAGAAGTCATTACATTATTGGCGGCACCATAGAAGGGTGTGAGTTTGCTCTGCAAAATGGTGTTGGCATGAATATAGCAGGAGGTACCCATCACGCCTTTAAAGACCATGGAGAAGCCTTCTGTCTTTTAAATGACCAAGCCATAGCAGCACATTATTTGTTAGACTCAAAAAAAGCCTCAAAAATACTTATTATAGATCTTGATGTACATCAAGGAAATGGGACAGCAATGCTGTTTAAAGACAATCCAAATGTGTTTACCTTTTCTATACATGGGGCCAAAAACTATCCTTTTAAAAAACAAAGAAGTGATTTGGATATTGGTCTAGAAAACGATACCCAAGACGCTTTATATTTGGAGATTTTAAAAAATACATTGCCTAAACTAGTAACCAAAGTAACGCCAGATTTTATATTTTACTTAAGCGGTGTAGATATTTTGGCAAGTGATAAATTAGGCAAATTAGGGTGTACCCTAGAGGGCTGTATGCAAAGAGATATTTTTGTTTTTGAAAGCTGTAAACAGGCAAACATTCCTGTTCAAGTAAGTATGGGTGGTGGTTATTCTAAAGATATTGATGTAATATTAAAGGCACACACAAACACCTACAAGGCGGCTCAAGAGGTTTTTTTCAATAAAAAATTTTAGATCTTTTTTATAAAGTCTTTAAGGGAGTGTCCTTTAGGGATTTCCATCTTCTTTCTAAGGTTATAGCGGTAGTTATCTACAGAAGCAGCACTAATTCCTAACTGTAATGCAATTTGTTTTGAGGGTTGGCCAAGACGTAACATAGTAGCAACCTTCTTCTCCTTCTCGTTTAAATTGGCATACAAATGGTCTATTTTGGCTCTAAAAGAATCATTGGTCTCGTTAACCTGTTGGTACAGTTGTATTTTCTCTTTATTTTGATCTATATCATTATTGATAAAATGTATGGTATCCTTAACAACTGCTTTGTGAGTGTCATTTATAACCTTTACTTGTTTTAGTTTTATCTTGATTTTTTCTAAAAGTTCATTTTTTTCTGAAATATGAATTGCAAAATCTGTAATCTGTTTGTTTTTAAATATTACTTGAGCATCAAGGGCCTCTTGTTTTATAGAAAGCACTTCTTGTTTGGCTATTAAATTTTCTCTTTTAATGGTATTTAATTTCTTTTGTCGGTAAAAAGAAATTAGAAAAAACAATAAAATTAGGCCTAAAACACCAAAAGTAAAATAGGTTTTATCTCTAGATAGTTTTTGTTCTGCTTTTGCCACTTGCAATTGTGCATCTCTAGCCTCTAACTTGGCAGACAGCTCATTATAATTGAACTCAGACTGAATAACATTAAACTTATTTTTTTGTAAAATAGCGCGCAAACTATCCTTTATTGTATGGTGTTGTTGTAAGGATAGAAATGCATTTTTTGGGTCCTTGTTTAATGTATAAAGCTCAGATAATTCTTTATAAAGGTCTTTTTTTGATTCCTGAAATGAAGAAATTTCTTCATTTTTTAGAATGGTTTGTAGTTCTAAAATTCCTAAGCCTAGTTGCTTTTTTTGTTTATATATTTTGGCTTGTTGGCTAGCAATGGAGATTTGGTGAGAGAGATTCTCAGAAATAGAGGCCTGTACCCTGGCACTGTCAAGATATTTTTCAGCTAGTTTAAACTTGTTTTTATTAGTATACGCCTTACTTAAAAAAGTGTATCCTTCTGCCAATATATAGGCAACACTATCTTTTTTGTCTATCTGTAAGAGCGCATCATAAATGGGTATGGCCAAATCAGGTTTGTCTTGTTTTAAGTAAATTTCGGCTCTGTATTTGTCCAAGAATTGAATGCCCTGAACATTTTCCACTTTAGCATACATGGTTTGAGCGCTATCAATATACTTCTGGGCAATTGGGTACTGTTTTTGATCAAAATAATGAGCAAACATAAACTCATAAGATTCTCCAGTCTCCCAATAGGCATCTATGGACTTTGATATTATAAGTGCCTTTTTTATACACTCTAAGGATGTTTCATTGTTTTTTATAGAAGAATATATAGCTGCTAGGTGAGTATAGTTTTCTGCTAAATATGTTTTGGTTTGTATGTCTTGAGCGTCTTTTAATAAAAAACTATTAGCGTTTAAAAAGCTTTGTAAAGACAAATCAAAACGTTCTAGATAGTTGTAGGCAAGTCCTTTGTTTGTGTGGGCGTATGCAATACCTGCAAAATGCTTTTGATTAGCAACAGACCCATATTGCAGCGCACTATCTGCATATTTTAATGTGTTTACATCATTTTCAAGGTATTTTTCTAGCACAGAAAATCTGTTGTAGGCTCTAATGATGTTAAAGCTATCTTTTTCAACTTTACTTAACTCTAAGGCTTTTTGCAAGTAATAGACAGCGCTATCTTTTGACTCAGTGATATTCTCATACCCAAGAATTAGTAGGTTGTCGATGCGTGTTGTTGTGGGCAGATCTTTAGCTTGGAGCTGTCTTTTTATATCGTCAACCGTGATGTCTGGGGTTTGCTCCTGGTTGTTTTGAGCACCCAAAATACTTGTGAGAAGAAATAATATACACCAACATTTTTTAATCATAGCAATACCAAAAATAGACTAATCAAACAAAATTAACAGTGTTATAGCGGTCAAACAACTTCATAATTTTCTCATATAGCAGCTGTAAGACTTTAAATAAAGTTCAATTTTAAGATGTGATTATGATTTTTTTTCTCTAAAGATTTTCAATTACTATGAAAAAGAATGAAAGCCATTAAATCTATTAATGGCTTTTTTTATACCAAAAATGAGGGGCTTATTTTTTCAAATAAAGGCCCAATTTTATTTTGTAATAAGGCATTTTCTCTTCAAAATACTCAAAATAGGCTTTAAGACTATCTGGGTTTTGCACAGCTTTTTTTGCTGCCTGAATCTTTAAAATCTCTGCAGAGGTTATAAATTGATGTAAGTCTAATGTGGTGCCCATTTCATTTGTTTTTATCAGATGTGTATACACGGTGTTTTCTGTGATGCCTCTTTTGGTGGCTATTTGAGCTACCGTTAATCCCCCTAGAAACAAATTATAACTCTTTTGGTGGGTGGGTAATTTTGTGGCATTGCCGTCCTGGTGCTTTGCAATTATTTTAATAAAAGAAGCTGCATATTTTTCGAGTTTGGCTTTTCCAACACCACTTATTCTAGAAAATCCTTCCATAGTGGTAGGCTTTTTTTGTTCCATATCTTTAAGACTGGCATCACTAAAAATAACATAGGCGGGCACGCCCATATCTTTTGCATAAACAGCGCGAAGAACTCTTAATTTTTCAAATAATTCTTTTGGTTTACCAGCACTAGTTTCTTTAATCACTTTTGGTTTGGGCTGCTGCTTAGATAAGGTGGCTAGTTTAATTTGCTTCCCTTCAAACAAAACCTGCTTAGCTTGGCTGGTTAAAAGCAATCTACCCCCTTGATGAAACCAAATTTCTAATACTCCTTGATTGAGCAGCTGTATAATATATTGCTGCAAATCTCTCCAAGAAACATCTTTAGCTGCCCCAAATGTTTTGATGTGTTGGTACCCCTTTTCAAAAACTTGTTGGTTGTTAGACCCGCGCAACACATCTATGACGAGCCCCAGAGCTTCTTTTTCTTGAAGCCTTACTACCGCTGAGCATATTTTCTGGGCAATGAGTGTACCGTCAAAATAGGTTGGTGGGTTTTTGCAGATATCACAATTGCCACAATCTTCTGTAATAAACTCACCAAAGTAATTAAGGAGCGCTTTACGTCTGCAGCTAAGTGCTTCTGCAAATTGCTGCATGCGCTCTAACTTGGCTATTTGTATTTCTTGGGTTTGTGTGCCTTCTGCAAATTTACGCAGCTGCATGACATCTGCATAGCTATAAAATAATAGTGCATGTGCTTTTAAACCATCACGGCCACCACGGCCAATTTCTTGATAATAGCCCTCAATGTTTTTAGGCATATTGTAATGTATCACCCAGCGCACATTACTTTTATCTATACCCATTCCAAAGGCAACTGTAGCTACTATAATAGGTGTCCTATCGTTTACAAAATCGTCTTGTATCTTGTTTCGCTGCTCTGGACTAAGCCCCGCATGATACCCCTGGGCGTCATAGCCTTTTGCTTTTAATTTTGCGGCAAGGGATTCTGTGTTTTTTCTGCTCAAACAATAGATAATACCACTTTGCAACCCGCGAGAACCTAAAAACTTAAATATTTGCTGTAATCTTTGTTGGCCAGGTCTTACATCAAGATATAAATTAGGTCTATCAAAGCTGGATATAAACTTAGTAGCCTTAGGGACACCTAATTGATTCACAATATCTTCTTGTGTTGCTTTATCTGCAGTAGCGGTTAAGGCAATTATGGGAGCGCCAGGAAATTCTAATTGCAACCGCTTTAACTGGGTGTATGCAGGTCTAAAATCATGCCCCCAAGAAGATATACAGTGCGCCTCATCTACAGCAATCAAACTAATAATGCTTTTCTCTAGATAGTTTGTTATTCCCCAAATACTCTCGGGGGCTACGTAGAGTAATTTTAAAGTCCCAGACATCAAGCTCTCTAAAATATCTTGCTGGGTTTGTTGGTCTTGAGAACTGTTATAAAAAGCGGCAGATACTCCATTACCTTTCAAAGCATCAACTTGATCTTTCATAAGGGCTATTAGAGGAGATATTACAATAGCAACTCCTTGTTGAGCCAAGGCGGGTAATTGATAACATAAACTTTTACCTCCTCCTGTTGGCATAATAGCCAGGGTGTCTTTGCCAGATAAAACATGCTGGATAACCTCTAATTGGTTGGGTCTAAAACTGTCATATCCAAAGTGTGTTTTAAGCAGCCAATGGATATTGGGGGTTTGAGAGGTTGTTTGGTTTTGCTCCATGAATAAATAAAGGCCGTTTTATTTGTAAAGTTAGGCTAATCTTCCCTTACATAAATAATCTATGGTATGGTTTTTAAATATAAATAGTACATAATTTATTCAAATTTGTTTGGCAGATATTACAAGAATAGATTTATTAAAAACATGACCAATTATTAAAATAATTTGACCTAAATTGAAACTCTTTTATGCATGCTTGAATTCATATTTACATTTTTATTTTTATAGATTTCAAATAGTAAAATAATGAAAAAAAATACTGTAACAGGCTTAAATATTTTCTTATTATTAATATGTTGCACAGCATTGGTAGTATCTTGCACTTCGCTGAACATTCAAAAAAACCAAAAAAATGCTACCCCAAAACAACCAAACTTTTTATTTGTTTTGGTAGATGATCAGCCATTTGATGCTATGGGTAACAGTGGGCGTTATCCGTTTTTAGAAACACCAAATATGGACAGATTGGCTAAAGAAGGTGCTAAGGTAGAAAACTTCTTTGTCACACAATCTATTTGCTCCCCTTCAAGGGCAAGTTTTTTAACAGGCACCTATCCTCATATCCATGGGGTAAACCAAAATAACAAACATGTTGATCCTAAATGGGATGAGTTTGCTCCTTTTTCGTCTCATCTGCAAGAGGCTGGGTACCAAACTGCTCATGTTGGTAAAATCCATATGGCTCATAAAAAGGGGAAAGATCATATTAGACCTGGTTTTGATTACTGGTTTAGTTTCATTGGGCAAGGGAAGTATTTTGACCCCCCTGTAAATGAAAATGGCAAAGAATACCAAGAAAAAGGATATATCACAGATATCTTAACCAACAAAGCCATCTCTTGGTTAAAAGAAAAGCGAGATCCAAACAAACCATTTAGCTTAAATCTTTGGCATAAAGCTGTACACCAACCACATCTGCCAGCACCTAGACACAATGATTTGTACAACTCAGAAAATCTACCAACCCCTCCTTATGATACTCATAAAGAAACATTTAAAGGAAAACCTCAGTGGCAAAGAAAAAAAACCTTTGGATTTGATTGGAAAAAAAATCTTCCAATTCCTTTAGAGTTACCTGAAAAAAAATGGCCCATAAATTATGATAGGAACATGGACCTATTACGCTGTTTATCGGCAATTGATGAGTCTTTAGGAAGTGTACTGGCAACTTTAGAACAAATGGGTGAATTAGACAATACCGTAATTATCTACAGTAGTGATAATGGCTATTTTATGGGAGAGCACACCTTTTTAGATAAAAGATTAGCCTATGAGAACTCTATGCGGGTACCTATGCTTATTCGCTATCCAAAACTTATTAAGCCGAACACTATTATAGATGAGCAATGTTTAAATATTGATATGGCTCCAACAATTCTAACCCTAGCAGGAATAGAAAAGCCAGACTACATGCAAGGAGTATCAATGGTAAATTTGTTGAAGGGTGTTAAAGAAAATAACTGGAGAAAATCGATTCTGTTTGAATATTATTTGGACACCTATTGGCCGTATGCTGGGCCAAATCAAATAGCAGTTAGAACAGATAGTTATAAATTGGTGGATGCTTTTTTAAAAAATGATATTGATGAGTTGTATGACCTTAAAGCCGATCCTGGAGAAATGACTAACTTGATAAACAACCCTAACTACGATGAAATTGAGGCAGAACTAAGAAATGAAGCCACAAAATTAAAAAAGCAATACAAGTATAATCCAGAAAGAGATTGGTGGTTAAAACAAGTAATGAAATCAAAAAGAAAGCAGCAAAAGCACTAGGTAAATTATCGGTATAAAAAATTATTTTTTTTAGCAGCCAAGTGCTCAGTAACATATAAACAAATTGTATTTTTATAGTAGGTAGCCTTTTAGTTGTTAATTTTATAAATTCATTATTATAATGAGACATGTTTTTTCTCTAGTTTGCGCGCTACTGTTTTTTCTACCTTTCAAAATAAATGGTCAGCAAATCAAACATCTTGGCGCTTATGATGGTATTAAAAGTGGTGCTGTACGTGCTTTTGCCAAGGATACTTTGGGCTATATGTGGATTGGGACTGCCCAAGGCTTAAACAGGTACTCTGGATATGATTTTAAAAGCTACAACAAATACACAACCAATAGTATTGTAGATATTAGCAGCAAAAAAGGAAATCTTTTTGTGTTGGGCTCTAAAGGAGAACTTTTGCAATACCAGTACCAAAAAGATAGTTTCAAGAGTATCTTAAACATTAAAAATTCTAATTTTTTATGTTTTGAGCAAATCAACGATAACATCATAATTATTGGGCTGCAACATGGATTACTAATTTATGATTTAAAAGCTAAAAAATCTAGTAAGGTTTTATATCCTAAAACTCATTTTAACAGACAAATTCGTGTCAAGCAAAACAAAGTATACGTTGCCTCTACAAAAGGAATTATTGTTTATGAGTATTTTGAAAAAACAAATCAGCTATTAAAACGTAAAACGTTATTAAAAGATATTGAAGTACTTGATTTTAGTGTAGACAAACAAAATCGGATTTGGGCAGGAACCTATCAAAAAGGGCTTTTTGTTATTGATAATGAAAAATCTCAAAAAATAAATATTGATAACCTACAGGTAAAAACATATACCATAAGATCTATCGAATTTGACAACAATGACATAGCATTAATTGCACTTGAGGGTATCGGATTATTAACAATGAATGAGAATTTTGAAGTTGTTAATACATTAAAGTCCAATGCTAATAATTTAAACTCGCTGAGTCAAAAAAGTATCTATGAAATTTTTGTTGATAGTGACAATACATACTGGCTTGGGCTAAGAGAAGTTGGTGTTGATTTGATTTTCCCTAAAGATAATGCCTTTAAAAATGTCTCTTACATTCCCTACAAGCCAAATAGTATACATACCAATTACATCCGTTCAATTTATTTTGAAGAAGAAGAAGAAGGAAATGTTTGGTTTGGTACAGAAGATGGCATCAGTAAACTTTCACCAGATGGAGCGTGGACTATTTATAACGCTAATGAAAGCCTTAAAAATAAAGCTGTATTAACTATAGACCCATACGGAGAATATCTTATTTTGGGTGTTTACGGTAGAGGACTCGTACGGTTTAACCCAAAAACTGGTAAAACGCTTGACTTCCCATTACTAGAAAAAGAAAAGAAATCTAAATTAATTTTTGCGTCCTACTTTGATGAAAATGAATTCTGGATTGGAGGTATTGATGCCCCAGTAAAACACTATCAAAACAACACCCTTGTTAAGAGCTACAAAACCGGAAATGCTAGGGTTATTGTTGCGGGTAATAAAGATATTATATACGTAGGGTCTGCAAGTGGATTATTTGAAATTAACAAGGCAACAAAAAGTTTGAAAAGAATAGAAAATCTTGGTAGTAATAACCTTGATCAGATTTACTCTTTGTTATTTGATAAACAAAATAATTGTCTTTGGATTGGAAATACGCAAGGGTTATTGCATTTCAATTTAGCTACCAATAGTATAAAATTAGTAAACGAAGAACTTAATTTTGAATCGGGGACTGTGTTTTCTATTCAAAAAGATGTAGCCGAAAATGTATGGTTAGGAAGTTATTCAGGTTTATGGAAACTAAATAGTAAAAAAGGTGTCATCAGAAAATATGACAACAGAGATGGTTTGGCTATAGAAACCTTTGGTTTTGGAGCATCTACAAAATCTAGTGATGGGCGTTTAGCTTTTGGTGGGCCAAAAGGTGCAGCCCTATTCACACCATTCGATTTACAAAAAGAGAAAGAATATTTTAAGATTTATGTTTCTGATTTTAAAATTAATGGTGTTGTGCCAGATAGTACACTGCTTAAAAAAAATATAAACTTTCTTGACCGGGTTGAACTTAATTATAATCAAAATTCATTGAGTTTTAATTTCGAGGTTCCTAACCTTCAAGGGTTAACAAAACAAACATTCTCATGGCAGCTAAAAGGCTATGATGAATCCCAAATTATTTCAAAAAATAGTAGAAAGGCTATGTATTCAAAATTACCTCCGGGTAATTATACTCTAGAAGCTAAAGTTACTAATATAGATGGGGTGTCTTCTCCAAAAACTTACACTATAGATATTGTTATCAAAAAACCATTTTGGCTCAGCTATTGGGCTTTTCTAGGGTATGGTTTGATAGGGTTTATGCTTTTATATTTATTTGCTCAAATAAGAAAATCAAGAGCAGACAAGAGCAACAATGAAAATAAAATAAAGTTTTTTACAGAAGTTGCGCACGATATTAGAACACCTGTTACACTAATTCAACTGCTAGTTTCTCAACTTTCTGCTGAAGAAAATAAATTTCAAAACAGTCTTGATTTGATCTCACGAAACACACAAAATTTAAACGAATATGTTACACAGCTTTTGGACTTTCAAAAGGCAGATCGTGGAATGCTTAATTTATCAGTAACAAAAGTAGATTTAAAAAAAGTATTCCATAGAATCATTGCTGAGGTTGAACCACTGCTGATAAAAAAATCTATTGACATTTCCGTTTCTGTTCCAAAATTATCTGTGTGGTTTGATGAAAATAAAATGTCTCGGATTTTTTATAATCTAATTTCAAATGCTATAAAGTATAGTGAAAATGGAGGGCAAATTGAAATAAATGCTGCAGTTGATAACAAAACCATTACAATAGATTTTATTGATAATGGCTTTGGAATTCCAGAGAAAGAGCAAAAATTAATTTTTTCAAGATTTACCAGAGGCACTAACATCAATAATAAAGGTATATCCGGATCTGGTATGGGTTTAATGATCTCAAAAAAAATAGTAGAATTACACAAAGGACAAATTAAATTAAAAAGTAAGGAAAATTTAGGGTCTACTTTTACTATTATTTTACAAAAAGGAAGTGAGCATTACAATGAAAAAGACATCTTAATTGAAAATAATCAGACAAATGAAGCTGAGTTTATTGAAAATAGTCTTAGTACTAATAAACTTATATTGCTTGTAGAAGATAATGAAGATTTAAGAGCAACTATAAAGGCTGAATTAGAGAAGAAATACACCGTAATAGATGCCCCTAACGGCAAAGAGGCGCTTGTAATAGCAGTAGCAAAAAACCCAAATTTAATCATAACAGATGTTATGATGCCTGTAATGGATGGTAAGGAATTATGCAATATCTTAAAAACAAACTTTAAAACCAGTCATATCCCCGTAATTATGATTACTGCTTTAAGTGATATTGATGATAAAGTTGAAGGATTAGAAATTGGAGCAGATGCCTATGTCGAAAAGCCTTTTAATATTCAAATTTTAATGGCAACAGTCAACAACCTTATTAAGTCTAGACAAAGGCTACATCAAATTTTTAACCCAATTTCAGATACAACCAAGGTAAAACACAAAACAGCTGATGAAAACCTGCTCTCTGAGGTGGTTCAAATCATTAAAGAAAATATAACTACCAGTGAGTTTTCAATTGATTTAATCTCTGAGAAAACAGGACTCAGCCGGTCAAGCTTATTTAGGAAATTAAAAGGATTAGTAGATATGTCTCCTGTGGATTTAGTGACAAGAATTAAACTGAATCACGCCTCAGAATTACTAAAAACAAATAAAACCATAAGGATGAGTGATGTTGCCTATCAATCAGGTTTTAACGACCCAAGATATTTTAGTACGTTGTTCAAAAAAACCTTTGGCAAAACACCAAAAGAATATAGTAAAGAGAATTAAAAATGAAGCTTGTTTTCCTTGAAGTGGCTAGTAACTATCTAATGAGTAATAAAAATGGGTAATATGCTCTTTCTAAATATCAAATATTTAACATTAATGAATAAATATTAAACATAAAAAAACTGGGTTTTTAAGTAATTATTCAATTAAATACAAACTTCATTTTATGAAAAAAATAGTTCTCTATATACTCGTGTTGTTTCCTGTAATATTGGTCGCACAAGAAATTACACTCAAAGGAACTGTAATTGAACAAGATGCCAGCTCGCCACTTCCTGGTGTATCCATTTCAATTAAAGATTCTTCCAAGGGAGTAGTCAGCGATTTTGATGGTAATTTTGAAATAGCAACAAAAATAGGAGATACCATAATAGCCTCATATATTGGTATGACAAATCAACAACTCCCCGTATTGATCTCTCCTATTACAATAGTAATGGTACCAGATGTTAATCAATTAGAAGAAGTTACAATAAGTGTGGGTTATTTTGATGTGAGCAAAAAAGATCTCTCAGGTTCTATAACACAAATTAATGCACAGCAGTTAGAAAAAAATAGGACAAACTCTATCGAGAATCTAATACAAGGGCAAGCAGCTGGTGTTGTTGTAAGTGAAAGCTCAGAACCTGGAGGGGGAATTGGAGTCTCTATTAGAGGTGTAAACTCAATGCTAGGTGGTACACAGCCTTTATATGTTTTAGATGGTGTGCCTTTAGACCCAATTACAGATGCCCAAGGTAATGGTGGGGCTGGAGAAGCGCAAAGCTCTTTGGGTTTTCTTAACCCAAATGATATTGAAAAAATAGAAATTTTAAAAGATGCCGCAGCAACATCTTTATATGGTGCCAGAGGTGCAAATGGAGTTGTTTTAATCACTACAAAAACAGCCAACAAAACAGAAGGTGTAGATAAAATTTCTGTGAATTACGACACTTCAATTACTTCTGTTAGAAATAATATTGATGTTTTGGATGGTCCAGGATTTGAAAGATATATGAACCAACGTAAAATCAATCAGTTGTACCAAGATATTACAGATCCTAACAGGGCAGGTGGTGCTTTTAATGGAAGCCAAGCCCTTACAGAAGAAAATTACCCAGAGCTAGCAAGCTTTACAATCCCATACGCAGAATCAACAGGGATTAATACAAATTGGCAAGATCAGACTTACCGTATGGCATATACAAATTCCTTTAATGTTGGGTTTAGAGGAGGTAATTTCAAAAGAAACTTAGCTGTAAGTTTGGGAGTTTTAAATCAACAGGGGGTGATTGTTAACTCAAATAATAAGAGAATAACTTATAATATGAATGCAAAGAGAAAGGCATTTAATAATAAAATAGATGTTTATTCCAAAACAAACATCTCACACAAAACAGGAAATGCTGCCTCTGTTGGTAATGGAGAAATTTTTGCTCAAAGGGGTGTCGTCTCACAAGCACTCCAATTTCAACCTATATTTCCATTACTGAGCCCCGGAGAAGACGACGATATCTATGCTGCCTTAAATGAGGGAAATATAATCTCTAACCCATATACACTAGCTAAGTTCGTTATTGATGAAAAAAAATCAACAACGGTGAGGCAAGTGCTCTCCATAGTTGGTAAAATAACCCCAAAGCTAACAGGAACATTAAAGGGAGCCTACAACTATCAAAGAAGTACAAGAGATAATTATTACCCAACCAATACAACAAGAGGAAGGCGTAATGATGGGGAAGCTTCTCAATCCTCTATTGAAAATAACAAGACCTATGCTGAAGCCAATCTAAGATATAGAAACAGGTTCAAGGCGCATAGAGTTGATGCCACGCTAGTAACCACCTACGAGAAAAATCATATCCGTTCTTTATTTAATAAAGCTACTGGTTTTGGAAGTGATAATACCTCATTTTATAATTTTGCCTCTGCCAATGAAATTTTTGTTCCAATTTCACAATTTAGAGAAGTTGGATTGCTTTCTGCACTGTTTAGGGTTGGGTATAATTACAAAAGAAAATATTATGTAGATGTGAATGCGCGTATGGATGCTTCATCAAAATTTGCAACCAATAATAAGAGCGCATTATTCCCGTCTATAGCTCTGTCTTGGGTTGTATCTAAAGAGAAATTCCTGAGAAAATCGAAGGTAATTAATAATTTGAAATTACGTTTATCTTACGGTAAAACGGGAAGTAATCCTATTTCTCCTTACCAGTCTTTGGCGCTTATGACTCCTATTAGATATAATTTCGATAATGAATTAATAACGGGTTATTATGAATCAAACCTAGCTAACGATGATTTAACTTGGGAAAAAACAGATCAATTTAATGCAGGGTTAGATGTACGTTTTTATGACTCTAAATGGAACCTAACAATAGATAGCTATCATAAATTAACCAAGGATTTACTTCAAAATGTAAATTTACCCGTGTCAAATGGGTATACAACTCGTGTAGATAATTTTGGAGAGGTTGAAAACAAAGGAATTGAATTTAGTTTGGCAGGTACTATTATTGAAAATGATGCTTTTAATTGGGACGTGAGAGCCAATTTAGGCTTTAATAGAAATAAACTCATCGCACTTAATTCTAATTTAAATTTTCAATTAGGGCCCGAAGTAGGCTTTAGTGGAGCCAACCCAATACTTTTTAAAGTAGGACAACCTCTTGGTATTTTTTATGGCGCACAAACCAATGGTGTTTACAGAGATTGGGAGGAAGCTATTGCTAGTGGTATAGAAGGTGCAGCACCTGGAGAAATTAAGTATATTAACAATCATATAGATTTGGATGAGTCTGGACAACCCTTAGCAATTCAACAAATTAATTTTGAAGATTATGTTAAAATTGGAGACCCAAACCCAGATTACACCTTTGCCATTACTAATAATTTTTCATACAAGAATTGGGACTTAAATATTTTGTTTACAGGACAAAAAGGCGGTGATTTATTCTGGGTAGATTCTTTCCAACTCAGTGGACTACAAAAAGAAACAAACGTGCTATCGTCTTCATATAATGATTCTTGGAGGGCTCCCCTTTCTGTGGTCAATGGTGTGGTTGTTTACGATCCATCTATAGGCAATATTGACAACGTAACTAACCCAGGAGCAATGATAGATATTGGCCCAAGGGCTTTGGTTTCTGATAGACAAATTTTTGATGGTTCTTTCTTTAGATTAAAAAACATCAATTTAGGGTATACAATTAATGTTACAAAAAATAGAAGTTTTAGAGTTTTTGCAACAGGTCAAAACATACTAACCTGGACACAGTACCCTGGTTATGACCCAGAGGTGCAAACCTATAATAGAAGTTCGCAAAAAAGAGGCGTTGATTTTGGCACCTACCCAGGCACAAAAACCTATTCACTGGGATTGAAATTTAAATATTAATAAATGTATTATGAAACATATTTTTTTTACTAAAACTAGAGGTACATTTCTTTTATTAGGGCTGTGCTTATTGGCTTTTACTTCTTGTGAAGTGCTTGATGAAGATCCTTTTACTGAGGTAAGTACAGAAAACTTCTATCAAAATCAGACAGATGCCTTAGCCGGTTTGACAGGAGCCTATGCTAGGTTAAAAAGTGGAAACGGATATTACAGACAAACCTTTTTGTCTGCACTTCACGCGTCTTCAGACCAGGGTCTGTCCTCCTACTTGTGGAACGATTTTAAAACAGGAACCGTAACATCTACCAACCAAAATTTATTTCCAATGTGGAGGGACATGTATTTTGGAATCAGAGACGCTAACAATGTTATTGCTAAAGTACCTCCCATTTCGATGGATGAAGAATTAAAGGCCCGTATTATTGGAGAAGCTAGGTTTTTAAGAGCCTTACACTATTTTAATTTGGTTCGTGGTTTTGGAGAAGTACCACTAAGAATAGAACCTTTACAGGCGGGTAATGATGAAGGATTACCCCTCTCATCTATTACAGATATATATGAAGTAATACTGAGTGATTTGCAATATGCCTCAGAGAATTGCTGGGGAAGAAATGAGGCTAGAAACGGCCAATCAAACCAGATAGGTCGAGTTACCAAAGCAGCTGCCCATGCTATGTTGGCTAAAGTATATTTAAGAATTGCTTCGTGCAAAAGAACAGCGCAAACAGGTGCAGATGGAAATAACAAATACCTTGCTTTTACAGAGTCTGTAAGCAACTACTATCAACTTGCTAAAGAGCAATGTGATTTGGTTTTAAATGAATCAGGATTCCAATTAGCAGCTTCTGTAGAGGTTTATAACACACTATTTGACCCTAATAATGGGAATAATCCCGAAATGATTTTTGAGGTTCAAGGATCCTCTATTGTTGGTCAAGGTACTGCCGTTTCTAACTTATTTTCACCGCAAAACTCAGGACTTTGCGGAACAGGTTTTGGTGGAAGTAATAAACTAAAACCACTGTTTATTAATAACCGCTTACAAAAAGAAGATACTAGATTTCAAAATACAATTATTAAAGAATACCAAAATACTTCATGGTCTTTCATTATAAATGATGGAAGTACAGCATATAACGCAACGTCTTTGGATCCCGATAACACCAATACTTTTATTTTATATCAAACCTGGACATCCAAGTACATAGACCCAGAAGCTACTACCGAATATACCAGTCGTCAAAATTGGCATGTTATACGACTGGCAGATGTGCATCTTATGCGCGCCGAAGCAATGGTAGAAATCTCTCAAGATCCAAGTCAAGCAAATTCAGATTTTAATATCCTAAGAAATAGAGTTGAAATGACAGATTTTAATGGAGGTGGAATGAGTATAGAAGACTTTAGAGTCTCGCTTTTGCAAGAACGTGCTGTAGAATTGTACATGGAAGGCCACAGGTTTTTTGATTTAACTAGAATGGGGGTGTTGGACGAGTATTGTAGGCTTTTACTTGGTGATACCGATGGGGCTAGACAAGCAGAAGATTACTTTTGGCCAATTCCTATTGAAGAAGTAGCTTCCAACAGTAACATCAACTAGGACTTAAAACAAGGACACTTAATTAATATGACTAAAATTAATTTCACGTTTTTACTGCTACTAATTCATGGGTTCTACTCTTTTGTTCAGAAACCCAATATTGTCTTCATATTTGCAGATGATTTGGGGTATGGAGATTTAAGCGCAAGCAGACCAAAGTCATTTTAAAAAACAATAATAGATGAAAACAAGTAGTATTTCATTTCTTTTAATAATTGGATTCATCTTAACTTTTATAGGTTGTAAGACTGCAAAAGTTGAGAAAAACAATGATCAAAAATCTCCAAACTTTATTGTGATTTTGACAGATGATCAAGGTTGGAATGGAACCTCTGTCCAAATGATGGATAATGTCATACAATCAAAAAGCGACTACCATCAAACACCTAATGTAGAAAAATTAGCAAATCGTGGTATGCGATTTTCCTCGGCCTATGCCAGTGCACCCGTATGCTCTCCATCGCGTTATAGTATCCAGTTTGGGCAAACCCCTGCACGCTTAAAAATGATACGAGTAGGGATGAATACAGATCATATTAATCATCAAAGCGCATTTACAATTCCTAAATTATTAAAAAGCATAAATTCCAGATACAAAACGGCTCATGTTGGAAAATGGGGAATTGATGTAGACCCTTCAGAATTAGGATATGACCATAGTGATGGTATTACGGGAAATAAAGAAGGTGGGTTTACCTACCAATCAAATAAAAAGCAATGGCAAAATAATATTGACCAAGACCCTAAAAAAATATTTAGCACCACACAAAAAGCTATTACTTTTATTGAAAAACAAGCCAAATCAAATACCCCGTTTTTTTTACAAGTTTCACATTATGCTGTACACTCTGATGTTATGATGCGAAAAGAAACATTAGAAAAATACAAAAACAAAGAAAAGGGAGCCTATCAAAAACATATAGGTTTTGCCGCAATGACTGAAGATTTAGACTCAGGAGTTGGTTTGTTATTAGACCGAGTGAAGGCATTAGGTTTAGAAAACAACACCTATATTATTTACACCTCAGACAATGGTGCTGTTCCAGTAATGCCGCCAAGGGCCTTTTATAAACAAGGATCAAACACACCACTTAGTAGGGGTAAATGGGATGCTATGGAAGGTGGTATTAGAGTTCCTTTTATTATTTGTGGACCTAAAATTAAAGCAGGAGTAGAGTCTAAAACAAGCATAACATTCTCTGATTTATTACCAACCATTATTGACTTAGCAGGTTATAAAATGCCTCTCAAAGAGCAAATTGATGGAGGAAGCTTTAAAAACATACTTGCCAATAATGGTAATGGAACCGTTAAGCGATTTTCTGAAAGCTTGGTATTTCATGTGCCTTATGAAAATGCAATAGCACTTAAAAGAGCACATTCTGCTATTATTATTGATGCCTTTAAACTCATAAAGTTCCACGATAATGGAGAGCTTCTATTGTTTAATCTTACTGAAGATATAGAAGAAAAAAACAATTTAGCAGGATCTCACCCTGCTAAAACCACCACGCTAGAAAAAGCATTAGATGCTTATTTAAGCAAAGTAAAGGCTCCAAAATGGAAACCTGGAATTACTTGGAAAAACAAGCCCGTCGAGAAAATAAACTCCTACCACTAGTTTTTAAAGCATTCAGTTACATTTTACTTATAGAAAACTATAGGTATTGTAGTTTGGTTAAAAAATTAACCAATTTGAACAAATTTTAAACTATCCCCAATTAATGCCTATATAATTTCACAAAAAACTAAAAACCCATCGGTAAAATTATTTTACTGGCATTTCTAACTGTTTTCACTTCCAATGCAATTGCTCAAGACAGCTTGGCATTCAAGGCTACAGAAATTACCAATGAAATGACAGAAGTTCTTTCTTTAAGACAGGATGAGAAAGCAAAGGGTTATAGTATTCAGTTAAAACGTTTTCAAGAATTGGTGACAATTCGTGAGCAATACAAAGACGATGACCAAACAAGAAAACTTGAATTAAAAAAAGTGCTCTCCAAAGATAAAATGCTACAATGGAGGAATTACAAAAGAGAAATAGGACGAGATTAAAAAAATTAATTAAAACAAAATATCATGATTAAGAAAATCACATTATTATTAACTATAATTGCTACTTACACCAGTGTAGGTCAAACAACAATCGGAGAATCTGATTTATTTACAAACGGGCCAAACAGCACTTGGGTACGTGTACTTACGGCAACCACAGCCGCTGACCCAAATAGTGGTGATGCGCAAACTCTTGAAATTAATATTACCAGTTTGCCTTTTGCTGGTGCAAACTACAGGGTTTACAAGACAACTGGAAGTGGAGGTGATTTTTTTGGTAATGCACAACCGCTAACCCTTGGTACCAATACAATAACAGTCGGGTCGGTTACTTTTCTTAGAGCTGTAAAGTTTCAATTTAGTAGCGGAGATGTTGAATTTGATGCCCTTTCTTTAAATGGTACCGTTTTATATGAAGTTGTTACTAACACAGACCCCCTAATCTCGACTTCTAATCTATTTGAAGACGGACCAACCGCTTGGCCACGAGTCCTTACGGCAACCACAACTGCTGATTTAGATGGTGGGGCAGCTCAAAATTTAGAAATAAATATTACTAGTTTACCCACAGGTGGGGCTAACTACCGCCTTTACAGAACCAATGCCGCTGGAAATGTCTTTTTTGGCAATGCACAAGCGCTAACAGAAGGGCTCAATACAATAACTGTCCCGGCGGTAGCTTTTGAAAGAGCTGTAAAGTTTCAATTTAGTAGCGGAGACATTCGATTTAATGCCATTTCTTTAAACAACACAACAAGTGATCCGGATATTGATGCATCTAATCTATTTGATACAACTACCAATGCAACTTGGACAAGGCAACTAATTGCTGCCTCAAATACTAATCCAGATAGTCAGCTGGAGCAAACACTAGAGATTTATATCACAAAAATCCCTGCAGAAGGGGCAGATTATAGGGTTTACAAGACCAATGCAGCTGGAAATGATTTTTTTGGTAATGCAACAGCCTTAAAACTAGGGTATAACACATTAACCGTAACCGCAGTAACTTTTAATAGAGCTGTTAGATTTCAATTTAATGCCACAGACATCCAGTTTAATGCAATTTCTTTAAACAATGAAACAGATGATGAAGATATTGCCACCTCTGATGCTTTTAGTGATACGGGTAACTCAAATTGGGGTCGTGTTATAACTGCTACCGAAAATACCGATCCAAATAGTGGTTTAGCGCAAACTTTAGCGATTACTATTACAAAACTTCCTGCAACAGGAGCAAACTATAGGGTTTACAAGACCAATGCGGCTGGAAATGATTTTTTTGGTAATGCAACAGCCCTAAAACTAGGACTCAATACATTAACAGTAACCGCAGTAGCTTTTACTAGAACTGTTAAATTTCAATTTAGTACCGGAGACGTAGAATACAATTCACTCAATTTAAATAATTCTGCCATAAATATTAGTTGGGACGGGAGTACAGACACATCCTGGGGAACAGCAGCAAATTGGAGCACAAATGAAGTTCCAAATTTTACCTCTGTGATCACAGTGGGTGATGGCTTGACTAATTATCCAGTAATTAGCTCAGATATTTCGATTACCTCAATTACATTATCATCAGGAGCTAGTTTATTATTAGACGAAACATCTTCTTTAACTGTTTCTGGAAATTTTACCAACAATGGTGGTATAGTCACTTTAAACTCTACTGCAGATGATTTTTCTTCTCTTATTGTGCAAGGAACTGCAACTGGAGACATCGTTTACAATAGATTTGTAAATGTGTATGACGACGGTAATGGTGGTGGTTGGGATTTTGTAGGAGCCCCTGCCGGGATGACCATTGCAGATTTTATAGCGGCAAATGGAGCCAACATACAAGTACTTGGTGATGATTATGCACTTGCCCAGTATGATAATGCAACTGGACAGTATACTAGATACCCAACAGCCTTACAGACAGGAAGCTTTACACCTGCGCAAGGGTATGCATTGGCAATGGCGCCAGAGGACCTGCCCCCGCCTCCATCAGGGGTTGTGCCTGGTACAACAGCAGCCTTTACTGGTACTATAGAAACTACATCTCAAAGCATCAATATTGTTAACAACCATGCAAATGGCGCTGGAGGTAGAAGATGGAATTTGGTTTCAAACCCTTTCCCTTCTTTTATCAAAGGAAATACTGATGCAGGAACAAACAACTTCCTAGACACAAATAGTGCTGTAATGGACGACACCTTTACAGGTGTTTATGGCTGGAATGGTTCTGACTATGACATTTATAACCTGCTAGATGGTGCTTTTTCAATAGCTCCTGGCCAAGGATTCTGGGTAGCTGCATTGAGCACATCAGATGCCGATCTTGACTTTACAGCTGCTATGCGTACTACTACAGGAACTGGAGATTTTATTCAAGGACCGCAGCTACTAACCTACAATGTAGCATTAAAGCTTTATAGTGGTGAGATAGAACAGGCAAAGACTAATTTATATTTTAGAGATGGTCTTACACTAGGTCTTGATCCTGGGTATGATGCAGGCGCTTACAACCAGTCAATGAAACTAAGTACAAGACTGGCCCAGGGAAGCCAAGAAACAGCTTTTGCTAAAAACGCTATGGGTATGGATGCTATGCAAAACACTAGAGTACCTCTAGAGATAAGACAAAATGCAGGACAGGCCTTTACTATTAGTATTGCAGATATAGAACTACCAGAAGATATCTCTGTATATCTAGAAGACACCTTAAACGGTACCCTTACTTCATTAAAAGACGGAGACTTTGAGCTAACGGCTCAAAGCGATCTTAGCGGTGCGGAAAGATTCTTTATTGTCTTTAAAGACAATAGCGTGCTCTCTAGTGGAGATACCTTAGGCATAAATGCTTTAAATGTTTACAAGGCAAATACAGAGAGTTTTGTCACTATAGCGGGTATCACTCCAGATTTAGGAAAGCTAGATGTTACCCTTTATTCTATGTTAGGAGTTGTTGTAAAACAAACCCTATTAAACACAACAACTGCAACCCAGAGAGTATCTACAGATGGCCTATCAATTGGCTTATACGTTGTACAGATAAAATCTGGAAACCAAATATTTAACAAAAAAGTAATTATTAAATAGTTAAACAATAATTATATCTCCAAGTATCTTTAAATATTTGGAGAGATAATAAAAAATGGCAGCTTGTTCAGCGCTAACTTTACTTGACTCCATGGTTTTGCTAAACCCAAAAAAAAGAGCAAGTCAAATCAATCCAAAACTTAAATTTTGGAAGTTCAAACAATTAATAGTTGTCTGGTCTTACATAAAACAATAAGTAGTTATGAAAAAATTTATTTTACTAGTATTTTTAATGGTCTTTACATCAAATGCAATTGCTCAAGATGATCTAGAACTAAAAGCAACAGAAATTACCAATGAAATGGCAGAAGTTCTTTCTTTAAGTGCAGGAGATAAAACGAAAGTTTATGAAATACAATTAAAGCGTTTTCAAGAAGTTGCATCAATTCGTGAACAGTACAAAGACGATGACCAGACAAGAAAGCAGGAATTAAAAAAAGTGTATAATCGTTTATTTGGAAAATTAAAAAAAGCTCTAGACAAAGACAAAATGGAGCAATGGGGAGATTACAAGCGAGAAATAGGGCGAGATTAAAAAAACAAATAAAAACAAAAAGTTATGACTAAAAACATTATTTTTCTTCTGTGTGGGCTATTCACATCGGTGATAATGGCTCAAACAGCTACTGTAAATGGAACTAGCTACACAACTATAACAGAGGCGGTAGGGGCCGCTGTTGGAGGAGACACTATTATTATAGACGGTATTTTTGATGAAAAACTAACCAGTAATAAAGCAGTAAGTCTTCAGGGAGGTGACCCAACTACAGATGGAATTGTTTTTACAGGAACAGGTAGGGTTTTATACTATACAAATGAAGTTTTAGGAGATTTCAGTATTTCAAATTTAACCATTAGTGGAGGAAACGCATCGGGCAATGGAGCCGGTATTTTAATAGATAAAAGTGCAGGCGCTCAAATAACACTTAACAATCTTATTGTTGAGAACAATACTACAACCGGAGTTGGTGGAGGTATAAGTATTAATTCTGCAAATGTTGATATAAACAGTTGTATTATTAGGAATAACAGTGCTGGACAAGGAGGAGGTATTCATATGGGAACCAATAATAATGCTAATGATCCAGATGTAGACAAAATTGTAAATGTTAAACAATCTTTAATTACAGGAAATACTAGTGTTACAAATGGAGCAGGCTTTTATATCTATGGTTTTGGAAATGAAATGAGGTTAACTGCTAATTTCGAAAATACAACTATTGCTCTTAATACTGCTACAGCCAGTGGAGGAAGTGGACGGATAAATGGCGTTGCATATGCCGCAGACACAGCTACTAATAATATAATAGTAAACATGACTCATGTTACAAGTGCTAGAAACACAGCAGCACAAACTACAACTGCAGAAAAAAATAATTTTGGTGTCTATTTTACAACTGGTGGCGGTGGCGGGCCAGTATTTAATGCATACAATTCAATATTTGTAGGCGCAGGAACCGTAGGTAATAGAGGGATAAACTTTGCGCAATCCAACCCGGGTAGTTTGATAAATAATGTAATGGGTGGACAACTAAACATAAATAATGCAGATGTTAATACCAATAATCTAACAGGTAGAACAGCTGGTCAAATTGGAGTAGCTACAGATTTGACCTATGAAGGTGGATTTTCCAATGTTTTAGCACTTACATCTGGTGATGCTGTTGATTATTGTACTTCAGATACCACAACTTCATTACCCATTGTAGATCAAAGAGATTATTTCCGTGATGATCTTGTTGATGCAGGGGCTTTTGAATTAGGTGGAACAATTTTAGGGGTTTCAAATCAAGATATTGTGTCAATCTCAATCTATCCAAATCCTACATCTGGTGTTATATCGATTAAAGGAGCTGAAGATATCTATTCTATAAAAGTATATTCAATAGTAGGAACTTTAGAAAAAGAAGTTTTCAATACCAACCAAATAGATATTTCAGAACTTTCATCAGGTATTCATTTGTTACAAATTAATGCCGGAACTGTATTTACTAAAAAGGTTGTTAAACTATAATAAGTCAAAAACATTAGAAAAGCTGATAAAATCAAATGTTTTCTATTTTGATTTTATCAGCTTTTTAAATTATATAAAATTCAATTCGTGTATTGTAATAACAAACTTGTTCTTCTATTTTTTTTATGTACTTCATTAACTTGTTACAGTCAAGGTAAGCCCAGCACTCAAAAATCACCTAACATTGTGTTCATCTTTTCTGATGATCACGCAACTAACGCTATATCTGCATATGGGGGTATTTATAAAGACATTGCACCCACCCCAAATATAGATCGTATTGCAAATCAGGGAGCTTTATTAACCAATGCCCTATGTACCAATGCAATTTGCGGCCCCAGTAGAGCTGCTATTTTGACTGGGAAATACAGTCATATTAACGGGTATTATAAAAATTATAAAGGAGGAGTTTTTGATAGAAAACAATGGACATATCCACAAGAATTAAAAAAAGCAGGATATCAAACAGCTTTGGTTGGTAAATGGCATTTAGCGTCACAACCCGTTGGTTTTGATTATTATAAATACCATGTATCTCAAGGGCAACAAGGTTTGTATTGGGACCCTGTGTATAATGACAATGGTCAAAAAATCAAAGAAAAAGGGTATGCCACAAATTTAACTACTGATTACGCCTTAGATTGGCTCGATGATAGAAAGGAAGAAGCGCCTTTTTGTTTGATGTTACAATACAAAGCCCCACATCGTGAATGGTCCCCAGATATTCAATATAAAAACTTATGGGACGATATAGAAATGCCCTATCCAGCAACGTTTAATGATAATTACAAAACAAGAGAATTAACTGCAGGGGATACAGAGATGACAATGGACTATTTCTCTAGAAAAGACATGAAAATGACGCCTCCAGATTCTCTCTCACTAAAAGAGCAAAGAAAATGGTTGCAATATGGATTTAAACCTGGTGAAATAGTAGCTCCCTCTAAGGATTTATCTAACCAAGAGGTTCGTAAGTGGAAATACCAGAAGTACATCAAAGATTATTTGGCAACTATAAAGTCTGTAGATGATAATATTGGAAGAGTGCTAGATTATTTAAAGGCAAATGGATTAGAAAAAAATACCATTGTTATCTATGCCTCAGACCAAGGTTTTTTCCTTGGCGAGCATGGTTTTTTCGACAAACGATTTATGTATGAAGAGGCATTACATATGCCATTTATTATTCGTTATCCTGAAAAAATTAAACCAGGAATTATTGTAGATGATATTATTACCAATATTGATTTTGCTCCAACCCTATTAGAAATGGCAGGAGTATCTGCGCCAAAAGAAGTACAAGGAAAAAGTTTTTTTTCAAACCTACAGGAAAAAACCCCAAAACATTGGAGACAATCTATGTATTATCATTATTATGAATACCCATTTTACCATCGTGTCCAGCCGCATTACGGAATACGAAATCAACGCTATAAGTTGATTCATTTTTATTACGATGTTGATCTTTGGGAATTTTATGATCTTCAAAATGATCCGTCAGAGATCAATAATTTAATACATTCAGGTGCTCATGCTAAACTCATTGATAGTTTAAAAACTGAATTATATCGTCTAAAAAAAGGATATGGAAATACGATGTCATTAACTGAATTAAGAAATATCTCCGATACTGATTTTGGGGGGTTAGAATCTAATAAAAAATAGATCCTATGTTAACTACAAAAGAACAAAAAGAATTATTTAATAAAATCATGAGGCAGATCGAAAAGAACACTAAAAAAAGCCTTCAAAATAACAACGAAACACGTGATACTAATTCAAATAAAACGAGTAACCAATCAGAGTCTTGATGTATCTTTATAGTATTGTATAATTTAGTGTAGCAGTTATTAAAAATGATGATTAGTCCTAAAAATTTTATATCTATTTTATTTTTTTTAAGTACTAGTTTTTTATTAGCTCAAGATTATTATTGGACGGGTAATGGAGAAGACCAAGATTTTTTTAATGAAGCAAATTGGATAAATCCTAGCACTAATCAACCCCCAGAAAATGGAAGTATCGAACCTTCACAGCCCATAAATTTCGATCTCTTACTCTCATGTGAGGCCAGTACAATTTCTTCAGAAGAAACAGATATAATTTCTCAAACTCCCGCTTTATTTAGTGAAGTATCTAATAATGATAATTGGTCTCATTTTTACAGAGCTACATCGCTAAATGATGGAAATAATGGTGCCCAACAAAATTTTGTTATTAATGTTACAAGCTTACCTGCTGGAGGGGCAAACTTTCGCGATATACGGACTGTTGCAAATGGGCAATGGGCTTTTGGTAACTCGCAAGCACTAACTCTAGGTGTTAACACAATTACTGTAAATGAAGTTAGTTTTAATCGTGCGGTTAAGATTCAATTTAGTAGTGGTTATATAGCTTTTGACGCACTATTTCTAAATGGAAATTCTATTTATTCAGCGCCAAGTGAGCCAATAGTTTTTGAGCCTTCAAAAACATTATATATTTCTAATGGAATTCTTAATGTCTCAAGTTTTTCAGGAGGAAATTTAATCTTAAATGAAAATTCGTATGTAAATTTGAATGATACGGATCCCCTTTTAAATAATGCTAAAGTCTATTTTAATTCCTCTATAAGCTGGTTGCGTTTGGAAAATGTGAATCCAAATCAAGTTCATGATACATACATATCACAGATGTTTGTCTCTGACACTAATGCGGAATATCCTACATCTATTCGTTTGGATAATTACTATGACAATGGAACTGTTGTTAGGCCTCAAAGTCTCGACACTACCCCTTTAACCATTTATTCTAATGAGGACAATACAGGCACTGAAGCAGAAATTGTAGTTAATCAGGTATACAGTGGTTCCTCTATACCAAATCAAATGAATAACAACATTCATTCTTTTTACTTAAAAAGAGGATATATGCTAACTATAGCAGTAAATGATGATGGTACTGGAAAGAGTAAAGTTTTTATTGCCTCAGAAGAAGATTTAGAAATACACGCTTTACCTAATTTTTTTCAAGCAGGAATTTCGTTTATAAGAGTTATACCCTGGAACTGGGTGTCTAAAAGAGGTACAGGTGGTGATATTGCAGACATGGACAATACATGGTTTTACAGATGGAATAATCAGGGGCTTTCTGATCTACAACGAGAATGTTCTCCAATGGCTTGGGGCTATGCAAATGCAGATGACAGCAACGATATTAATTTATACCAATCCAAATATAAAACCACACATGTTCTAGGTTTTAACGAGCCTGATGATTGTAATGGCCAATCAGGGCAATATAATGACTTGTGCACTGTTAGTACTGCCGTGGAGGTATATGAAAACTTGATGAAAACAGGACTTCGCATAGTTTCTCCTGCTTGCAGACAAGATGCAGTATTTACTTGGTTAGACTTATTTAATCAACAAGCGATACAAGAGGACATTAGAATCGATGTCATTGCTGTACATTGGTATGATTGGGGAGGTAACCCTCAAGATTCGCCAAACGCAGACCCAAACGCAATTTTTAATCGTTTTAAAAATTATTTACAGAACGTCTATGCCTTGTATGGTTTGCCCATCTGGATCACAGAATTTAATGGAAATAAGTACAGATCTACACAAACAAACCTTCAATTTATGGAGTTGGCTGTTCCCTATCTTGAGGATTTAGATTTTGTTGAGCGATACGCCTGGTTTGAGCCACAAAATATAGATATACCTCAAGACCCTGGTAATGGTGAATTTTTTGATGTGAATATGAATCTTACTGACATTGGAATGTTTTATAAAAATCAAACATCAGGACCATCTATTTCGGCATCTTATTATTCAGGACATAATAATTTGAATGACGAAATTTTAGTTAATCAATATGTATATTTATGCACCCCTATAACTCCCTGTTCTGGGATATCTACCACATGGGATGGTTTTACTTGGAGCAATGGTGCTCCAGATACAAATTCTTATGCTATAATTAGTGGCGCATACAGCACTGCCACTAACGGAAATCTTACCGCTTGTGTTATGCAAGTTGATGCAGATGTCACTATAGAGGGCGCAATAGATACTGCAGTAAGCGAGGTTATAGTTACAACAGGAAATACGCTAACTATAGACCATAGCTCTTCTTTAAGAGTTTCTGGAGACTTTACCAACTCTGGCACTGTTACCTTAAACTCTACTGCAGATGATTTTTCTTCTCTAATTGTGGAGGGAACAGCTACAGGAGATATTTTATACAACAGATATGTAAATATGTATAATGACAGTCCTGGAGCTAGCAGTTGGGATTTAGTGGGAACCCCTGCCGGGATGACCATTGCAGATTTTGTAACGGCAAATGGAGCTAACATCAAAGTTCTTGGTGATAATTATGCCTTTGCTCAGTTTAACAATGCAACTGGGCAGTGGGAAAGATACCAGACAGCATCTCAAGGTGGAAGTTTTGAAGCTGGAAAAGGATATGCTATGGGAACCATTAGCGGAATCACATTAGCCTTTACTGGTGACATGCAGACAACAGACCAAAGTATTAATATAATTAATAATGATGCTGCTAATCAAGGCGCTGGTAGAAGATGGAATTTAATGTCAAACCCTTTCCCTTGTTATATCTACGGTAATACTGCGGCAGGAGCTGAGAACTTTTTGGATGCAAACACTGCTGCTATTGATAGTGAGCGTTTGGCTGTATACGGCTGGAATGGATCAAGTTACACAATTTACAATAATTCTTCTGGTGCTTTTTCAATGGCTCCTGGTCAAGGCTTTTGGGTAGCCGCAGCAAACACTACAGATACAGCGCTTAATTTTACAGCTGCTATGCGTACCACCACAGGAACTGGAGATTTTGTTACAGGGCCTCAGCTTCTTAGTTATGAAATAGGATTAAACCTATACAATGGTGAGATAGAAAAGGCAAAGATCAAAT
>Ga0209532_1000677_pt1 | contig 29018 bp, 28 predicted proteins | sample COG_02_FD_184746 | JGI IMG/M metagenome (GOLD analysis project Ga0209532, IMG submission 184746) | Pelagic Microbial community sample from North Sea - COGITO 998_met_02 (SPAdes) (version 2) | ecosystem: Environmental > Aquatic > Marine > Neritic zone/Coastal water | place: Helgoland, sampling... | reverse complement strand
CCACAGATTGGAAGAGGACAAGGATATTAAAATGAATGATATCGCCCGAGTAAAGATTAGATCAACCAAGCCCATCTTTGCGGATGAATACAATCAAAACCGCGTTACAGGATCGTTGATCCTAGTCGATGAAGCAACGAATGAAACGGTTGCTGCGGGGATGATTAGATAATAAAAAAGCCGGCTCTGTTTAGCCGACTTTTTTATTATCTAATTCTTTTTGTTTAGAGCAAATCATTTTGATTCATCAGGATAGGCTCTGAATCAACATCCCTTAAGAAGATAGTTCCGGGCTCAAATTCATACATCCTGTAATTCCTATCAAAGCTTTCATAATTGTTCAACAGATCTAAAATATCTTCCGAAAAATTAGCTCCGCCTTTTGCAAAAATGTAATTAAAAGCTACCATCCGAACGTTGATTTCGGTGATGTAAGATTTTCCCTTTACATCTTCTTTAAAATCCGCGGTAAAAAATCCGTGTTTAGGTGCACCAGTAGCTTCGAAAATTAGTTCCATTGCCTTCACTGCTGCATCTACCAACTGAGGCTCATTAAGTAAGCGACCATAAGAAGTATTACCAGTTATACCTGATAAGGCCACCTTTGCCATAATATAATTTACACGTTCACCACAAGCCGAACGTAAGAGCTCCCCATTATGATATAGTAGCTTACAAGCTAGATTTCGACCGGGTAAATAAGTACTGGCAATAAATTCCGTTACTCCAGGATTGATGGTTATCCAATTCTTTAGACTATCTCGATCTTCAACTTTCAAAGATCCTAAACCACTGGACCCCGTGGTACTACGAATCCAGAAAGGATAAGGCAAAGTTTGCTCAAGCTCCTCGAAATTTAAGTTTTGCGGATCGATTAAATAAGACTCTGGAACCAAACCTGTACCCTCCAGAATATCCGTCATGGCTCCTTTATCAACCAAAACCTTTACCACATCATAATCGGGTAATAAAGTTTTACAGGGCCATTCACCACCTTCCTTTTTCAATTTAGACCAAGCTAGTACTTCATGCTCTGGATGCACCATAGCACAGCTAATGTCATTTTCTTTTACACAAGTTTTCAGGGCTTCCCAATAACCTTCTTTCCCGGCATAAGGGATTAAGCGGGTCTCTTCGTATAATTCATTTTCGTACAGGCCGTAAGCCAAAGGATTTACATCTGTACCAAACATCTTAACTTCATCAGCATACTTGCTGATTTTAATACTGCGTGCAATGCTGCGAGGAGTAGGCCCTCCTACTCCACTAATTAATATATTCATTTTTGTTCAGATAGATTAATTACCTGTTTTCGTTTGCCACTTGCGAGTACAGGGATTTCTGTCACATACTTTACCGAAAGCTTAGCGGTTTCACCAAGTATTTTTTTGAAAAAAGATATTAATTCTTCTTCCCTAAAGTAATTTTCGGGTTTGATATTCAGAATAAACTGAAAATTATCGTCCGATAATTGAATAAACTGATACTGAATCACTTCAGGAAATAGTAGCATGTTATTATTAATAGTAAGAGGCGAAACTGGACGAAATTTGGTATCAAAAACTAAATCCATTTTCCTTCCATGTACTTCAGTGAAATAAAAATAATTATCAATATTATCATACTCCATGACTGCTAAATCTCCTGTATCATACCTAATAAATGGCATTGCCATATTATATAAATCCGTAATTACAATTCTACCTAATTGGCCAAGAGGAACAGGTATATCTTTTTCTAAATCTAATATTTCAACCAAATAACTTGCTGTGTTCACAAGAAATTTGCCATTTGATCCAGGAACCTGCTGGGCAATTATACCATTCTCAACATTACTATACCTTGAAAAAACTTCTACGTTTAAGTAGTCTCTTAATTGGTTCTTAGTATTTAATGACAAACCTTCAGACATTGCAAGTGCAGATCCTAAGTTTTTTAATTTTAAATCTCGTTCTTTCAAGTAATTTAACAACTGATCATAATACGATGCATAAGCCAACATATGAATCTTCTTTGACCTTCTCGCTACCTTGATCGTTGTACCTTCGATATAAACAGGACTTTGATCCGTGACATCTATACACTCAATATTCTGTTTAAGCCTTAGAATTTTAGATTTATAATTAGCCGCGTTCCAAAGTTTAATATAAAGTAATTTTTCACCAAGTGTGTAACCAACAAGAGAACCAAAAAAGATTGTATCGGCAGAATTTCTAATAATTTTCTTCTTATCCTGATAACTAGAAAAAGGTGTACCGGTGGACCCGCTTGTAGATACTTTTTTGTAGTACTTAAGATTATTGATGTCCACAAAATCTGATAAACTATCTCGGATTAAAGTCTTATTGACAATCGGAAAATCAGAAATATTTGAATCACTACTTATGTGTGAGTAAAACGGAATATTACCAATTGCATAGTCCAATAACTGTCTAACCTTAACTTCATCAAATTGGCTTTTATATTCCTTTGAAAGACTATCCTGTATTTGCCTTAAATTTCTATAAACTTCACTATTTTTTTTCCAACGATCAACAAACCAGTAAAAGGCATTTCTAATATTCATATTAACGCACTAATTATTCCTATAATAAGAGTTCATTGGTCTATTATCCGAGTAATTCACCCCTTCTCCGATTAAAATCTTACGAATCGTTATAAATTCTATTTGAAGATCTAAAGCTAAGCTTAAATGATCTACATAATAAACGTCGAATTCAAATCTCTGTTTCCAGCTAATGGCATTGCGACCATTCACTTGAGCAAGGCCAGTAATTCCTAGTTTCACAACATGACGTCTGCACTATTCTTCGGAATTTAAAGGTAAATACTTAAACAGTAGGTGCCTAGGGCCAATGAGGCTCATTTCTCCCTTTAAAACATTTAGGAATTGAGGCAATTGACCCAAAGAGTTTAAACAAATAAACTTACCCATAGCTATAATGCGCTCATTATCCGGTAAAAGCTTCCCCTCCGCGTCTTTTTTATCGGTCATGGATTGAAACTTCATGATCCGAATTTTTCTTTCCTTATAACTTGGGCGATCTTGGTAGAAAAACGGTCTCCCTTCATTAGTAAAAAGCAGTACAACTGTAATGATCAGAATCAGCGGACTTAAAAGGATTAAAAGGCACAAAGCCACAAATAGGTCAATTAATCTCTTTAACAGTTTTCGGTACATGATTAAGATTTAAGGCTTTGGGCGATGGTATCTCCCAATTCTGAACTCGACATAAACTCCACATCCGGGTAATGCTTTACCACTTTTCCCAAAAGTACTTTTAGAGCCGCTAGTCCTTTTCGACGATTTTCGGGATCTATTTCCCCACAAAAGTTCACTCGATGCGAACTCAAAATTGCAGGTTTCTTCCAATTAAAAGCCGTGGCAATCTGACGAAAGCTATAATCTACCCAATCATATCCACGATTATCGGTCGGCTCAAAAACCACATTACGCACTTGGTAAATCATTCCAGCATTATTCACTTTGCCTGTCCAATTAAGTTTACGCTTATAACGCCCCCCGCCTTCATGTTGACGTTTAATAAAGGGTGTGTCTAAAAATTTCACGCCTTTATCCTTTAAAAAAGGATGAATCAAAGGATGCTCGCGACCGCCGGGAGGATTAAAGTGTATGGACCTATAGCCGTAGACTTGCTCAAAGCGATCTAAACCATCCTGTAAAATGAATTTAAAGCTTTGGTTTTCATCCAACTCTTCAAATTCATAGGCTGCGGTATACGATATGTTTGGGAAACCGCTTCTAGAAATACTGGTATAAGAACGATTTTTAAGAGCAGTTAAAACCTCAGTATCTCGAGCGGCTAATTTGGCTTCAAAAGATTTCAAGTTAAAATGCTCCCGACCGTGAAATTGGGGTACCATTAACCCTTCATTGATTCCCTCTTGCCATAAATCCCAGGTACCACGATAGGCATCAGGTTGAAGGTCCTCTAATTTTCGATAGGTTTCAGGCAAATTCTCTGGAATGTAGCTTTGATAGTCTTGCTCCGCCATAGCCTCAAAGTTGATATTGGACGGCATGGCAAAAGGCGTGAAAACTGCAGCACGATCTTTACTATCCCGAACTGAATCTAACACCTCATACAACATCTCAAGATCCTTGCGAGATTCCAGGGTGTCAAAGGCATCAAAACGGCTTAACACCTTAAGTCCAGCCTCGTCCATAGACTTTCGAGCCTTTTTAGAATCAAGACGAACGTTACCGTAATCGTCTACCGAAATAACCAGAATCTTCCGATCACTTTTCCAGCCAGGTATATTTTTTAAATTATCCAGAAAGGCTTGTTTCACTTTTAGCTCGATTTATGATATAATTCTACAAACTTATCCGCATTAGCCCTTTTAAAGTCAGAACTAGCTGCCACCGCATTTTCACTCATACGCTTTATCTCTTCCGGTTTATTCGCTACATCCATAATCCAATCTGCAGCAGCCTGCAAATCTGATTTCTTGAAGCATTTGGCATGCTCATACTTAGCAGCATAAAGTGCCAATTGAGAATCTTCGGAAGCGATGTACAAGGATGGTATGCCGTAGGACATCAAATTGTATGATTTACTGGGTACACTTCCTTTGCTGGTCGATTCATCTAGAATAACCACTCCCATATCAGCCGCGCCTAATGAATAAGGAAACATCTCATCCGATTGAAAGGGTAAAAACTGGCAATTGGGCAATTGGCGCTCTTTTACAACGCGCTCCAATACTGCCTTGCGAGGACCTCTGCCAATAATTTGAAAGAGGATACGGGCTTCATTTTGCAGAAGCTCTGCGATATCAACCAAGGCCTCTACATTATGTGTCAATCCAATATTGCCCGAGTACTGAATGATAAATTTGCCTTGAAGATTATGCCCCTGAATAAAGGGATTCTCTAATTTAGGGACTTTCTTATTCTCCTGGAATATGGACCAAATTGGTTGAACTAAAACTTTGGAGGGACTAACATACTGATAGAGTAGTTCAGCCATCTTTTCACTAATGGTAAAAATCCGGTAAGCTTTTTTAAAGGATTTGCGGTTTAACCATGCCCAAATTCGGTATATAGGATGACTTTCTTGCATCCCCGTAATTTTGAAGATATCTGGATAGACATCCCAAATTACCATGCTAAAACGATGAGGCAAGAAAATATTCAAGAGGTACCCCATAGGGGGTACCGATACAAAATAGACTTCGTGTTTGCGGTACTTGGTCATTAAAAGCCACCACATCTTAAACATGGCTAAGAGATAGGACCTCATTTTTTTTGAATCCGGGCTCTCGTACCAACGATTAATGGATTGAATTTTTATCCGACTGTCGAGCTCCTCGCCTTGAACGTGGACGCTACCCGTCATTAAAACTACCTCATCAAACTCCTTTTTAAAGGCATTGGCAAAGCCAATAGTCAGGTAATTTGAAGCTTGATTGAGTATAACTAACTTTCGGTTAGAAGACATAAGTCATTTATTCTTCTTGTTTTTAGACTTCATGACCCGCTTTTAATAAATCAATGTCTTTCTTCATCAATTTAATATCGCTCGCCATCATATCCTCAACCAGTCCCTGGAGGTCATATTCTGGAACCCAGCCCAATTTGTTCTTAGCTTTTGATGGATCACCGATTAATAAATCTACCTCGGTGGGTCTGAAATATGAAGGATCTACAGAAAGTACTTCTTTACCTGCTTCTAGCTGGTAAGCTGGATTGTTGCATGCTAAAACAAAAGCTTTTTCATCTACTCCGTTACCCTCAAACCGTAAGATAATACCTACTTGTGAAAAGGCCATTTTCACAAAGTCGCGCACAGTAGTGGTAATTCCGGTTGCAATCACCCAATCTTCCGGTTCATCAGCCTGAAGGATCATCCACATCATGCGCACATAATCCTTGGCATGACCCCAATCTCGCTTGGCATCCAAATTACCGAGGTAGACCTTATCCTGTAGGCCTAAAGCAATTTTTGCTACCGCCCGAGTGATTTTACGGGTTACAAAGGTCTCGCCTCTTCTGGGGGACTCGTGGTTAAACAAGATGCCGTTGCAAGCATACATATTGTAAGATTCTCGATAGTTCTTGGTAATCCAAAATCCATAAATTTTTGCCACGCCATATGGAGAACGAGGATAGAAGGGCGAGTTTTCATCGTAAAAACCATTTTCATTCTTATTCTCGGGCAATCCGCCATATAACTCAGAAGTGGAAGCCTGATAAATTTTTGTTTTCTCGGTTAAGCCTAATAATCTAATTGCTTCTAATATTCTTAAAGTTCCAAGACCATCAACATTTCCAACATATTCAGGAATGTCAAAAGATACTTTTACATGAGACATTGCCCCAAGATTGTAGATTTCATCAGGTTGGATTTCTTGAATTATTCTTGTTAAATTCAAGGCATCTGTTAAATCTCCGTAATGGAGTTTGAATCTTTGATTTGATTCATGTGGGTCTTGATAAAGATGATCTATTCTCTCAGTATTAAAGGAGGAAGATCTTCTTTTTATTCCATGAACCAGATACCCCTTATTTAAAAGAAATTCTGCGAGATAGGATCCATCTTGGCCTGTTATTCCAGTAATTAATGCAGTTTTCATGAACAGGTTAGTTTAACTTCCTTAATTTGACTAATGTTTTTTTGAAACCAATTATAGGTGTCATAAATGCCTTCTTTTAGCTCTATCTCTGGAGCCCATCCCAAAGCCTTTAGCCGTGAACTGTCCATCAATTTTCGAGGTGTACCATCAGGCTTATTTTTATCCCACAAAATTTCGCCCTGATGGCCTACCACGTTCTGTATAATTTCAGCCAATTCCTTAATAGACAAATCACTTCCGCTACCCACATTATAGAGGTTGTGCTCTAATCGATTACGAACCGCAAAGCCTACTGCCTTAGCTAAATCGTCAACATGCAGAAATTCACGCATTGGAGAGCCGCTGCCCCACAAGCCTACCGGAGCATTATTATTTTCCTTGGCCTCATGAAACTTACGAATCATAGCTGGAAGCACATGCGAAGTTTGCAGATCGAAATTATCGAAGAGACCGTACAAATTGGTTGGCATTAGGCTTACGTAATCATACCCAAACTGCTTACGGATAGAATCTGTCGCTTTTACACCACTAATTTTTGCAATAGCATACCATTCATTGGTAGGTTCCAAAGCACCGGTTAAGAGATATTCTTCCTTTAAGGGTTGAGGAGCCAATTTTGGATAGATACAAGAGCTGCCGAGAAATATAAATTTTTGAATATTGTTAGCAATGGAAGAGTTAATCAGATTATTCTGAATCTGCATGTTCTCCATCAAAAATTGATACGGATAATCATTATTGGCCAAGATACCGCCAACCCTGGCAGCGGCATCAATGATAACATCCGGCTTTTCACTTGCAATGAAATCGGCTACAGCTACCTGATTGCGTAAATCCAGTTCTTTGCTAGTTCTACCGATAAGTTCGGTTTCTTCATTGCTGCTTTCAAAATGTCGCCAAATTGCTGACCCAACCATTCCACGGTGACCGGCAATATAAATCTTCATAAATCAGAGGTGTTTAAATTATGCTTGCGCCTTCGCAATTGAGACACATAGCTCGATATATTTTTTAGCCCGCTCCTGCGGACTATCAAAAGTCTTCAGCTGCTCTTTCCCTTTCGCTACCAAGTCTTTTTGCAGCTCCTGATCATTAATCAAACTCTCAATCTGATCGGCAGCCGCTTCAGCGTTTTTGGCCTCATAAAATAAAGCCGCTTCACCACAAATACTCCTGGCAAAACCTAAATCCGTGGTCACAATTGGTTTTTCCATCAACATCGCCTCTGGATAGGAAGCCGAAAAGCACTCTGCCAGGGTGGGCAGAAATATCCCATCACATTCTTGATACAGCGAAGGACATTCTTCTGGTTTAGCCGGGCCTACATTGTATATTCCGTCCTGCTCTCCTATGTATCGCTTAAAATCTTCAAGCTTCAAGGTGAGAACAAACTCAACTGAATCAATACCCCGCTTTTCTAGCTCTTTTAAAACTTTCGGAATGAGCTTTAAATTCTTATGCCCGTAATAGGACGATATGGTAACAAAACGAAAAGTCCCTACTTTCTTCTCAGGCAGTCTGGCCGGATATGCTTTCCATTCACAGTAATAGTTACTATACGTATTGGTCACCGTTTTTACTTTATCAGTGCCAAATGCTTTCCGAACCCTTTGATTAACATCATCGGTTTGCACTACATAATAGTCTGCATCGCGTTTGAAGTAATAGTGGTGTATTCTTCTCTTTAAATTGAATCGAAGCTCACGATACCAATTTCTATCATCATTAAAGGGTAGCTCATCGTATAGATAAAGCCCTAGATTATAACCTATTATTTGAGGTGCTTTCGATTTGAAATAAGATGGGCCGCTGGTAGCAATGATCACATCGGGTTGGATGCGTTGCTCCACCGCCTGCATGGTGGCATTGATTTCAAAGGTATTTTTGAAGCTGATTACACCAAAATCAAAATGCTCGAAGTGGAAGTTAGTGGGAAACTCCTCCTCAATTAACGATTTACGCACGCCCGGACCTACCCAAACAAAGAAATCATGCTGATTAAAGGCCTTACATTCATTAATGAACGATAAAGCTACCTGAATGGCTCCACCAAAGCGTTGATGGGATGAATTGATGGCTATCTTCATTGCTTTTATACCACGGTGTCGCACGGAGTTTTACACGGTGTAACACAGAGTCGGAATTTTAAAGTATTTGCGAATTATTTATTTTAATGTTAAGGTTGATATAATTTAAACACTGTGAGACTCTGTGGTATACTCAGTGGGACTCTGTGGTCCCCTCCAACATAAAATCCAGAAAACTCTGCGTAATCTTTTCCGCATCAAACTGCTTCGTTTTCTCCCGTGCTGCTTTTCCGAAACGAATTCGCAATTGCTCGTCTTGCATTAATATTGACAGCTTCTTCTTGTACATTTCATGGTCGCCTTCAGAAATGAGAAATCCGTTAATCCCATCATCAATAATATCTGCGGGGCCGGCTGTACAATCGTAGGATATACAAGCACAACCATGGGCCATGGCTTCGGCTAGGGCATTGGGGAAACCTTCAGAGCGTGAGACAAAAGCAAAAATAGCGGAACGTTGGTATTCCTTATCTATATTTTTGGTAAAAGGATAAATAGTTACAAACTCCTTTAAATCAAATTTTTGAATTGATTTTTCTGTAGAATATCTTTTTAGTCCATCACCGAAAAAATGAACGTTCCAATTTTCTCTATTTGAAATTTCATGGAAAATTTCTACCAACTCGAACTGATTCTTGGCATCACCAAAACGGCCCACGTTCAAGATGACATTATCCCTGTGACTTGAAGCTTCTTTTTTTAATTGGATTGGATTAGGTATAACTTCAACGTTTGGAGCTGAATATTTTTCTTCAACCACCCGCTTTGCTTCCTGGGTTTGAGCTATTATACCGTTTGCCCACTTATAGGTAAGAAGATTTAAAAAATCAACAGCCTTCCCGTTTGACAGATTTGGGTTTTGACGATTTGAGATAAACTTTCGGTGAGCAAAACCGATTGATGCCAATAGCGTAAAGTGATTGTAACGATCTCCAAAACTCAAAACAAGTTCCGGTTGAAATTTTCTAAAAGCTCTTCGAAGTTCGCTGATGTAGCGAATTGCCTTTGATGCAACAGAAGACATTGGATTATATTGACAAGGATAATAAATAACTCTAGATGCAAGTTCGTAGAACTTATCCTCATTTGAAAGTGATATTAGCACTACTTTTAAATTATCCCTACAGGATATGTTATTAGCAAGCTCACTTGCTACCCGCTCCATACCACCAGCCTTTAGTGAAGATATAACTATAGCAATCGTTTTCATTTCTATATTAATTCAACACCAGTTTATTTCTGTAAATTTTCAACCAGTAAATAAGAACAAGTGCTTTCCACAACAAGGTTGAATAATCTGCGTATCTACTTTTATGCTTATCTAAGAGCTTCAAAAGCACTTTGCTATTCATGATTCTGTCGTCTGAACTCATGAACTGTTCTTTGGCAAAATCATATAAATCCGTTCTTAACCATTCTCTAAATGGTACATCAAAACCCCGTTTTGATCCGTATAAAATCTCTTTTGGGACCAGATCCTCCATCGCTTTCTTCAACAAATATTTCTTCTGACCTTTTCTGACCTTTTGCTTAGAAGGCAAGCCCAGTGCAAAATTGGTCAGGTCATTATCTAAAAATGGAACCCTCGCTTCAATGCTCTCAAGCATAGTTGCCTTATCCACCTTTTCTAGGTAACGGTGCGGTAACAATATTTCAGTATCCGCATAAAGCATCATTTGAACACGATCAAGACCTATATTGGAATCAAAAAATGTTTCATAATCCGAACTAAAATGTTCGCGATTCATTTGCTGCTTAACTTCTTCAGAAAAAATATTCAGTGGACTTTTATAAGGAACCTCTTCCGTCATGTAATAAGCCAAGGTTTTGCCGAAATCACTTTGACCGTAAACAAAATTAATGCGCTTCATACGCTCTCTCCACCTTCTATCTGGGATTAGGCCATTAAATGCACTAGCCGTTTTCCAAAACCAGTAATCACTCATCGCATTGTACCTACGATAACCCGCAAAGAACTCGTCTCCACCGTCTCCTTGAAGAATAACACGTTTATCGTCAGAGCAAGCTCTAGAAAGCTGGTATAGTGGGATAGATGCTGGATCTGCAAAAGGCTCGTCATATTGGAAAACTAATTTCTCGAAAATTTCTTTGACATCATCGGTAGTAACAACCATTTCATGATGGTTGGTTTGATACCGTTTTGCTATCAAAGCAGCCTTGGCAAGCTCACTTTCACCTCCAATATTGTAATCATACTCTACAGAGTAGGTATCTATCTTTCTGTCATAATTCTTACTAGCAAGAGCTACTATACTGCTCGAATCAATTCCACCACTTAAAAAGACACCAAAGGGAACATCAGCCACTAGTTGCCTTGAGACTGCTTTTTCCAAGAGCGACCGAGTTTCTTGAATCGCTTCGGAATCAGAAATCTTAATCTCATTTACATCCCCAATACCCCAAAAAGTTCTCTTATAGTGACTAAAATCAACCCCAAGGCAATAGGTTGTTACAACTCCCTTATCGGCTTTGCGCAAGCCTTTAACATGGGATTCAGAACCCGTTGGATTACCAAACCAAATAAATTGATTCAACACCTTGAGGTTAAGCTGGAATTCAGGCAACCAATCTAAAATAACTTTCGCTTCAGAAGCAAAGGCTAAAACATTCTCATCCTCGTAAAAGTACAGCGGCTTTACTCCAAAACGATCCCTGATTAGATGGACACGCTTTTCTTCCTTCTCGTAAATAACCGAAGCGAAAATCCCATTCCACTGACTAACCACATCACCTGATGACTTTAAAAATGATTCGAGCAGTATCTCACTATCAGAGGTAGTTGTGGTACTAATGTTGTATTTTGCCTTTAAATCAAGATAGTTGTACAATTCTCCATTATAGACCATTACGGCTGAATTGTCTTTAGAGAACATAGGTTGATTCGATCTTGAATCCAAATCTATAATACTAAGGCGAAAGTGAATTAAAAGTACATTCTCATCCTGATAGATACCTTTGTGATCAGGGCCCCTATGATTCATCAAATCAGAAGATTTAATAAAATCCTTAACCCGTTCTTCTGAAATTGTCCGTTTAAATATTAGACCTGCTATTCCGCACATTAGCCTTCAGATATTATTAAATCCACCATCCAACCCTCGTGATTGAATTGCCCCTCATGCCAATTCAGTTGTTCGTCCCAATAACCGGGACAATCATCATAGCCTGATGCAGTGTAGCCATAACTGACTTCTACAACCAAAGGGTTGTTGTCCTCATCAAAAACAAAATCGAAGGCTCCCACTTGTAGTCCTAACTTTTTGGTTAATCCAAAAGAGATTGAAACGCACCGTTCATCAAATAAATCTTTCGTGTAGCCAAAATTGCCACTTCCAGAGGCGCGGAAATCATTCTTTCTGACATATCGCTTCAGCGCAAAAGCCTTTTGCCCAATAACTATTATTCGGGTGTCCGAATCATTTTTAGGTATAAAGTCTTGAAAGTATACATAACCATATTCTCTGCCTAAGACCTTTGAGAACTTAGGTGGATAAATCAAACGAATAAAACCTTTTGCTATATCAAAGAGATTTGTTTTGCTTTGACGCCATTTTCCGTAGCGTTCTTTGATACTGCCATAGGCATCATAAGAGCCAAAGCCCTTTCTAAAAGCTTTTTGGATCATTCTGTGGGCTTCGGCTTTCGTACGTACGAACTTGACATTGGCAGAACCGGCTCCCCCTCTTAATTTAAAAACCTTAGGGTAACTTGTTTTATCTGCCCAGGCCATTGCCTCAGCCTTATCAAAGAAAATGTAGGAAGGCACCATGGGAGCTTCTGCTCTTTCTAGGAGGTATTTTTGACCTAATTTATCATCAAAATGCCAATTGGTCTTAAAATCTGGAAAAACCTTAAATCCAGTGTGTTCTAAAGCAAACAATATTTGCTTGGCTATTAATAAATCCTTTGGGTTACCTTGACTATGATGCCACATCAGCGCACTACAGTCTTGCAATTGGGTTATGATATCATTGGCGTAACAGTCCACTACTTTATAGGGAATGTTTTCTTGCTCACAGTAGGCTTTCCAACTTGGGTGGAAGCCAAATTCACTTTTATGGATGGCTATCATTTAATCTAGGTACTGTTTGGCCCATAACTCAAAAACCACCATCAACCAGAGCGCGTCTAATTGCTCGGCATTCATTTGCTCCGGGTGACGCATGTTTTTCTCTAAAGGTGCGCTATTGAAAAGACCGCGGGTTTTAATTCCAGGTAATAACTCTTGTTCCCATCTTGATTTGAAGGCGGAGGAGGTAAAAAATAATTTCAATGGAATACCAAAACCCATTTTAGACCGATAGGCAAAGGATTCACTAAAAGCTTCAGTACAAATCTCTTTTAGCAACCACTTCCCTTCCCAGCGATTCTTGTGCTTCTTCACTAAAAGGCTCTCAGGTGTATTAAGCGAGGCCACTACCATTTCATTGTCTAAAAAAGGGACTCTATTTTCAATACTATGCGCCATAGACATTTTATCTTGGCGTATCAATAGATCAGGTAAATAAGAAAGCAATTCGTATTTTCTTCTTTTTAAACCAGCTTTATCTATAATACTTTCCCATAGACTTAATCGACTTTGAATGGCTGCTGTAGGACTAAAATTGCTGTACAATTGAGTCGCTGCAGCAACACCACCATAAGCGGTTTGCAGGATGTAGCGCTTATCTGAACTAAGAACCAACGCCAAGTAGGAACCAAATTGGTTTCTATTCTTTATGAGTTTCTTAAGATTAGTGATTGAAAAAAGCTTTTGTGCCGTTGGTAAAAAGCGACTGTATCCCGCCAAGGCTTCATCGGCTCCTTCCCCACTCAGTAAAACCGTGACGTGTTTCTTAGCCTCACGACTGAGTAGTTTAATACCTATGGTATTTGGATGATTGATTGGCTGCTCAAAATGCCATACCGCCTCGTCTAATAGCTCGAAATAAGACTCGGCACTTAAAGTAAATTGGTGCGATTTCAGGTTGTAAGAACGAGCTACTTCATCAATATACTTTTTCTCGGTAAAACGTGGATCTTCAAAAACTATGGAAATCGTTTCTAGGCCCCCTTGCTTCAGGGTATCGGCAGCAAAGGCGGTCACCAACGAAGAATCCACCCCTCCGGAAAGTTGAGCTCCTAGTTTCACATCGCTAATCATTTGGCGTTGTACCGAATGACGTAGCACTTGTTCTAGCTCCTTTTGAGTCGTGCTCTTCCCTGGATTTTGCTTAACGCGAACATCATAGTAGGTATGAACCGAGTAATCCCCTGTGGCATTTACCTTCCAATAAGTTCCAGGTGTAATATTTACAATGTTTTGGAAAAGGGTTTCGTTGATAGAGTTTCTAAAAAGCAGGAACTCCGATAACCGCGACTCATCCAATTCAAACTTGAATTCCGGTAAGGCTTTAAAGCTCTTCATCTCCGAAGAAAAGGCAAAACGCTCTTCATCTTTCAAAACATATAGCGGCTTGATGCCCATGCGATCACGCACCAAATAAAGCTCTTGCTGTTGACCGTCATAAATGGCAAGGGCAAACATGCCATTTAGCTTGGCTAGCATTTCTTCTAGGCCGTATTCTAAGTAAAGGTAAAGGACTACCTCAGTATCGCTATGACCCTTGAAGTGGTAACCTTTAGATTCTAATTCGGATTTATAATCAAAGGCATTGTACACTTCACCATTCATCATCAACACAACCTTTCTTCTGGGATGTATCATAGGTTGATGCCCGGCCGGACTTGTATCCAAAATGCTAAGACGATTGAAGCCAAAAATTAAATCCGGAGAAACGGTAAAACCGAAAGGTTGTTTAACCCCGACTTCTTCAAACGTACTTTGATTAAAGTTAATACCCACCACACCCGAATCATCGGGACCGCGATGGCGCTGTAACTCCAGCATTTTCAGGATGGCCTCTGAATTTGAAATACCTTTAGAATCAATATATCCCGTGAATCCGCACATTAGCTGTAATACTTTTCCAAAAGTTCGGGAGTACTGAGGTACTCTACATCCGGCCACTTTTTGTTGATTTCTTTAAGGAGCAAGTCTAGCTGTTTTAAGCCCTCTGAACGATTATTCTCATTCAAACGACCCATATAATTTACCCGATGAGTACTGATAATTGCCGGCTTCTTGAACCGAAAAGCCATTTCGATATCCCTTAAACAACTGTTAACCCAATCTTTTAAAGGGTTGTCTACTCGCTCAAATTGACAATTGCGAATAAAATAACGCTGACCTTGCTTACCCCTCTGCCCCATGTAATGTCTGCGTTTTTCAAAACCATTTGCTGTTGGGATTTTTTGAACCGTTCCGCCTTGAAAAGCTTTGATTCCATCATGCATAGCCGCCTTTTCCAAGCGACTATCCCATAAATAACAAGGCGCTATCATCGTCTTTGAAGTAAAGCCGAATACCTCTTTGAATGCGTTCAAACCTATTAGTACTGTTTCTTCCAAAGCCTCTGTGCTCTCATTATCCCGATATCCGAAAGCATCGAGATGCTCTTTAGGGCAATTGGATTGTGACTCCCTATGCAGGTTTGCCATGCTGTGCTGGAATGCATTTAAGGTTGATTCATCCCCCTGTTGAAGCGATAACATCCAATTATTGATGTTGATGTGTTCAGTAGCATGAAACTGCGGCATGAAAAAACCATTTGTTGCACCGTGCTTAACAAGATCGAGCACATTATCGCTAGCACCATAATTAGCATAGGTGGTTAAACAAGACTCTCTGTAATACTTTTGAAATCCAAACTTTTCTATACGTCCAAAATCCGGATTAAACATGACATAATTCAAGGTGAATTTAGGACTGGAGTTTTCACTGGCTTGGCTTCTATTCGAATCTAATACTTCTATCAGACCGTTCACATCCGAATCCCTCTCAAGCGCATCGTTACTACTGTAGACACATTGGCTGAGCGGGAACCTTTCATCTAAAGTCTGAAAAGCATCCAATGAAGATGTCCGGATCATTCCCCAATCGTCTGATTCGAAAACTATAGTCTTGTGGGGTATTTTGGCACCAAAAAAATTTAAAGCTACCGTTTTAAAAGTAGTAAATTGACTCATTTCTTGTGGGTCTGTAAATTAAACTCTGGCTGACCCATTCATACCTCTGGGGCTAGCCCCAGAGGTATGAATGGGTTTAATTTTAAGGGTACTCTCTCCCCAAATTTAATATAAAGTTGTTGGACCATTAGGCTCCAGTTTTGGAGGGGCGAAGTCCATTTCTTCTCTATGTTCATCGTAGCCAGGTAGACGAGCCCCAGATGTCTTCAAAAAGTTTTGATTTACATCGTCAGTTTGGGTAACGAATGTGCTCGCATCGCGCTTAAAGAAATAATAATGAGGCTTTTTTAACCTAAAACCGGGTTCATAAACCTTAATTCTTGGGTCCAGCTGATAAAAATATTGGCTTTTGGTGAGGGAAATCAAATTTACCTGTTCTACCTTGTTTACAAAGTCATTGGCTAACAAGGACATCACCCTTTCCGCACCACCTCCGGCACTTAAACTGGGGATAATTAATGTCACCTTCTTAGTAGCAAATAATTTAGCTTCCGGAGGCATGATTAAAATAGGATTTGTACCATTCCATAAAGGCTTCTAATCCCTTATCTAAGGAAACTTTGGGCTTATAAGCACAGTAATTCTCTAAAGCGGAAGTATCTGCAAACGTTTGATACACATCACCGGCCTGCATTGGTAAGAAATCCTTCTGGGCCTCTTTGCCCGCGTATTTCTCGATCAGCTCTATGAAATACATTAACTGCTCGGGCTTATTATTACCGATGTTAAATATCTTATTGGTTCCTTCTTCAAAAGGAACTTTCAATATAGCTAGGATTCCTTCAACTATATCATCTACATAGGTAAAGTCTCTGCGCAGATCTCCATTATTGAAAACCTTAATTTTCTTCCCATTTAAAACGGCACTGGCAAATAAGAATGGAGCCATGTCCGGTCGGCCCCAAGGACCATAAACGGTAAAAAAGCGTAGACCAATGCAGCTCATGCTATAAAGATGACTGTAAACTGAAGCCTGTAATTCATTGCTCTTCTTGGTAGCAGCATAAAGACTTACCGGCTTATCTACATTTTGTTTCTCATGAAAGGGCACCTCTTTGGTATTTCCATAAACCGAAGAACTGGAAGCATAAATGAATTTCTTTACCCCATGATGTCTACAAGCCTCTATGATATTGTGGAAACCAGTAATATTTGAATGAATATAGGCATCGGGGTTTTCGATGGAATACCTGACTCCAGCCTGAGCAGCGAGATGAATGACCAGATCGAAACTTCGAGCGGCAAATATTCTATTTAAAGCCTCACCCTGAGCAAGATCAAGCTTTATGAAGCTTAGCTTTTCATAGCTGGTGCTGGTTAATGGAATATTCTCCTGGTTCACCTCCGCGATCCCCAGCTCTCGAAGACGATCTTCTTTTAACTGAATCGAATAATAGGAGTTCAGACTATCCAAACCCAATACCTCATTATTCATTTCCAGTAGAGCTTTGGTTAAGTGATAGCCTACAAATCCTGCGGTACCAGTAACTAATATTCTCATGAATTAACCTTTAGTGAGTTTGGTATTTGCTTAAATTTTATTTCAAAGACGACCTCCACATACTTTTCATAGTATTCATTGAAGGGACTAAATTTCTTCTTGTAAGAAGCATAAGGCTTCCCCTTCAATTCTATTTTAGGATTAGGCTCATAGACGGGGCTCACTTCCAGATAAACCGGCTCAGTCGCCAGGTCATCATTGTGCCAAGTAATATCGAAAGCTCCGGTACTTAGATTCAATTTTAAGAAGGTATCGACAATATGCTCACGCCATTGCTCTGGAAAAAAAACAAAGTCAACATCACTTCCAAAACTAGCTGAGGTAGGACGCCATTCTTTGGCATTATTAATCCGCCAGTAAAAGAGTATTACCTCCGCGCCAACTAAAATTACGCGCAAATCCTTGCCATATTTATTAGTTCTTGTTTTATCACCACTTTATTCTCTAATCGGTAAACCGGATCTTGCAAGAGTTCCTGCAACTGCTCATTAGAGCTGATTTTATAGACCCCCTTAGCGGAGTTAGAATGCTCTGCTTTTTCAGATAGGGGAAATAGTGATGCTCATCAATCTTAAAGTCATATAGGGAAATTAACTGAGTCTTCGGTCAAAATAAAGATCCATAACCTGGTCCCTTCCCGAATATTCCTTAAGGGTTTCAGGAAATGGCTGAAAAAAGTAAGATTTAAATTCGGAATCTTTTATCTTTTGAAAGTCCAGATTGGCCACCACATTATTTATGGTCATCTCGGCTGGCTTACCATTAGCATCCTTAATGCTATTTAAGGTTTCCATTAAGGCGGTTAAATCAGCATTGGCTTCCAAAGAGGCTTATGCGATTGTAATGACATTCATGGGGTTTGTAGCCCATTTGCATTAAATCCGCATAAGCCTCTTTGGAAGCCATGCGTTGCATGCCCCAATCATCGGATTCTATCAATATAATCCTTCGGGAGCTATGCCATCCGGGCAACTGCAGCAAGCGTTGCAGAAAATCTTCCTTTATGGATTGAATAATCTTATTCCCCCCAGACCACTCGCTGCACATAATCTACATAACTGATTATGATGCGAACTACTTTATCCGATACATTCGGCATGCTATAATCACCTGTTTGCCGGTATTGCTTAATATTTCTCTGATCCTCCAGTTCTAAATGTTGCAATCCGTTTATAATTCTATCCGGGCTCATGCCTACCATCATCACGGCAGCTTCTTCCATGGCTTCGGGACGTTCATGTGCTTCCCTCAAGTTTAAAGCTGGAAAGTTCAATATATTTGACTCTTCAGATATTGTTCCACTATCAGATAAAGTAGCAAAGGATCTCATCTGAAGGGCATTGTAATCGCTAAAACCTAATGGCTTTAGCAGTCGAACCAACGGATTAATCTCAATCGATTTAGAATCAATCATTTTACGGGTCCGTGGATGAGTACTTACAATAACTGGATAACCATAGGTTTCCGAAATTCGATTCAAGCTATTTATCAAGCCTTTAAAATTCTTTTCGGAATTGATGTTTTCTTCGCGATGTGAGGATACCACAAAGTACTTTCCTTGCTCCAGCTGCATGTCTTCTAGCACAGGTGAATTTTCAATCTGACCTTTGTAATGATTCAATACCTCAAACATTGGAGATCCGGTCTTAATTATTCGATCGGAAGCAAATCCCTCCCTTAAAAGATACTCTCGAGCAATATCCGAATAGGTAAGATTGATGTCTGAAACATGATCTACAATCTTACGGTTGGTTTCCTCAGGAACCCTTTGATCAAAGCATCGATTACCCGCTTCCATATGGAATATTGCAATATGCCTCTTCTTGGCAGGAATGGCGCACAAACAAGAATTGGTGTCACCGAGTACTAAAAAAGCATCTGGACTCAACTCTTCAAGCAGGGCATCAATACGGATCAATATCTGCCCTATAGTTTCTGCAGCAGATTTACCCGCAGCTTCTAAAAAATGGTCAGGCTTGCGAATGCCCAAATCATCAAAGAAAATTTGGTTCAATTCAAAATCATAGTTCTGACCGGTGTGCACAAGCGTATGTTCAATTGCCGGAGACGCATCCAACTTGTAAATAACCCTTGATAATCTAATTATTTCAGGACGCGTTCCTACCACGGTCATTACTTTAACCTTTTGCATAGCTTACGTTTTGAATTAGTATTTGTAGTCTTAATGGAATATTGATATTCTAAAATCTTGATTAAGCACCTAAGATTAGGCTGGTCATTTAGACACTTTCGAAATAGGTATCTTGATCATCAGAATTATAAGGTTCATTGATCCAAAATACGGTGTAAAGTAACTCATCTCCGGTATTTGTAATATTGTGAGTGTACCAAATAGGCATATCTACATAAGCTGGCTTATCGCCATCTAAATCGAAGGAATAGACCTTATCTGTGCCGATCTTACGGAACTGGATGGTAGCCTTTCCTTTAATTACTGCAAAGCGCTCAATCTTTCGTGTATGAAAGTGATTTCCCCTGGTAATTCCAGGCACCGTTGTAGAAAATGAAGTTTGACCGGAGACTGACATCCGTGCTAATTCAACAAAGGTTCCGCGCTCATCCATATTCAATTTAAAAGGTCGCGGGAAAAAGCTTTCCATCTTGATATAAGTGAGGAAAGTATTGAAAAGCTGGAGGTCAAAAACCGAATGGAGGGCTGGTACTTCATGTTTGTCTACATAAGAAGTGTGGAAATAGTTTAACTTCTCCAAAATGCCCGATACTTTAATCTCCATCTGATGCGGAATTTCCGAGGTCTTCACAAAGGTCTTCTCGGATTTGCCCTTAATTACTTCATCTATCATTCGACTTACTAGGTCGCCTACATAAATTAAGTTGATCTGACAATCCTTTTCAATCTTCGGGGTCCCTCGATGGGTAATTTGATGACAGAAGGTAGCTACTACAGAATTATAAAAGGGCTTACTAAAAGGGCCAAATACATTCGGAATTATAAGTCCCGTAAAACGTTGGGTATTTGTTTTCGCCCAATTGGTCAATTTTTCTCGTGCTAGCCGCTTAGATCTACCATAGAGATTATCACTTTGCTCCTGAGAGGAAGAGGAAAACAACACATGCGCCTGCGAATTGGTGCGCTCTAATGAAGCTACTAGCTTTTCAGACAGTTCAATATTTGTATCATAAATCACCTGAGGATCAGGGTGGCGATTCATTCCAGCCAGGTGGATGATAGCATCACAAGAAGCAACAAAGGCGTCCAATTTTGGATCTGATTCAAATAACTCTCTTTCAAAAGGAATCAACGTGAAATTTTCCGGATCAAGCATAACCGTCTGAGCCAGATGCCAACCGATAAATCCATTTTGTCCGCTAATACCAATTTTTATCATATTCAGTTTTCTCTGCTATTCTTTATACTAGGAAAATTCATCCAGATGAAGTCTGAAATCATCTTGCTCAGAATCTTCAAGATTAAAATCGCTAAATACTAATAATCTAAAACCCGGGGCCAGTGCTTGTATGCCATTGTAGTAGGCACCTGGCAGATGCAATACTGCAGGGTTTCTTTCCTCCAGAATAAATCCCGAAACTTTAGCCTGCATCGCCGAATCCCTATAATCCAGCATATCTAAAGCTTTAAGCAGCCCTTTCCCTTTTATGGGATAAAACCATTTTTGCTCGCGCTTATGCCCTTGCCAGGCCCGAATGGTTTCACTTTCAAAGGCATCAATAATATAGAATCGGCGTACTTCCCTTTGGTCTGCCTCATTCACCAAGGATGGTTCTCCCCGAGTATCCTTAATATTTCCTCCTGAAATTAGCCGGGGCTTAGTGGAGATTAAACCAAAAAGTCTTCAATATCTTCTCCAAAAAGTTCTTGGCGTACCAAAGGAAGCTTTCCTACCAGTTCTTTCACGCCCTCAACGTCCAAGCGAACTGCATTATGCGAATGATAGTCCTCCATTTCGCCCACAGATCGATCTCCCTCGGAGAAATACATGGCATAGTTCAAATCCCGATTATCAGCCGGAATTCGATAAAAGTCGCCCATATCCTCTGCTTTTAGCATTTCCTCGCGAGTACAGAGGGTTTCATAAAGCTTCTCACCATGTCTGGTGCCAATAATTTTAATCTCATTGTCTGCACCAGCCAAAGCTTTTACGCCTTCAGCCAGGTCGCCTATAGTAGCAGCCGGGGCTTTATTCACAAAGAGGTCTCCCGGATTGCCATTCTCAAAAGCAAACAATACCAGTTCCACCGCATCATCAAGACTCATAAGAAATCGAGTCATGTTGGGGTCAGTTACCGAAAGCGGTAAACCCGATTTTATCTGATTGATAAATAAAGGAATAACGGAGCCTCTGGAAGCCATTACGTTTCCATATCGAGTTAAACAGACTGTTGTTTCGCCAACTGTTCGGGATGAAGCCACTGCTACTTTTTCCATCATAGCTTTGGAAATACCCATGGCATTAATGGGATAAGCCGCTTTATCGGTACTAAGGCAAATAACTTTCTTCACTTTATAACGCACTGCCGCCTCAATCACATTCTGCGTTCCAAATATATTAGTTTTAGCGGCTTCTAAAGGAAAAAATTCACAGGAAGGAACCTGCTTTAATGCTGCAGCGTGGAAAACATAATCAACACCGCCCATGGCGCGATCCACCGATTTATAGTCGCGTACATCTCCAATATAAAATTTGAGCTTGGGATTCTTGAATGTATTACGCATATCATCTTGCTTCTTCTCATCGCGAGAAAAAATACGAATCTCACTGAAATGATTGGTATTTAAGAATCGCTGTAACACAGCATTGCCGAAGGAACCCGTTCCTCCGGTAATTAGCAATGTCTTATTTCTTAGCATCCTTTAATTGATTTAAAAATTGAAATAATTGTTCTGATTGGATTTTTGCATTAAACCTTGTTTCTGCAATCTCTTTGCCCTTAGCTCCCACTAGTGACGCTTTATTCGTATCCGAAAGGACCTTACGCATCGCATCGGCAAATTCTTCAACCGAACCGGGCTTAGCGAAAAAAACGGACTCACCATCATTTAGATAATCAGGAATTTCACCAACGCTAGTGGCGCAAACCGGATTACCGGTGGCAAGATATTCCCCCAGCTTGGTAGGAAAGCCGCCTCTTGCCTGATGGGAATCTGGCCGCGGTAAAAGCAATGCACGAGCATTTATCATTACTCTCGCCGCTTCTTCGCTAGGTATGGCTCCTTTGTAAAATATCCGATCCTGTAAATTAAAATCCTGAATCAATTCCTTTTGCATTTCCATATCGGGATGTAAATACCCATAGAGGTGAAGATTAACCCGAGGAAATTCTTTCGCTATCCCAGCAAATGCCTGAATTAGAATATCCACCCCATCCTTCTGATTATTCATTACCCCCAAATAGGCGAAATAAGAATATTCCTTTTCCATGGGGATCTTAGTCATACCTTCAAATCGGTCCAATGCAACGGTCGAAGGCAAATGCATTGCAGCCGGAGCCTTATTCACTTGATTTTGATAATAGTTCATGAGGGTCCGCGTCATGTAGGCAATCCCACTCAAGGAAGGTAAAATGGACTTTTCAAATAATTCCAGGCACCGATCACCATGCTTAATTTGCAGGGCATTATGTTTATTGTAACGATGGATATCCAGAAACTCGCTTAACTCCGTAAATAGATTGATACCAGGGAAATTTGCCTTTAATTTAAGACTGGTCTCATATTCTATAATTCCATGATCCAGCCAGATAAAATCATAGTATTCCCTCTTTAGCGCTTTACGGAGTTGAGCGTAAAACCGGACTTGATATAGGGGCTTTAAGACATACTCCAATAATCTCCGTTTCCAAAGAGTATCATAAACTTGTTGCGAAACATTAAAAATTCTTAGTCCTGGTCGCAAGGTATTTTGCGAATCTTTTTCCGCTATTTCTCGGAAGCCACCATAACAATAAATATCAATTTCCGCTTCTCGGCTAAGCAAACCATTTAAGAGGCCTTGCCACCGATTAGCTGCCGCACCCTGTCCATAAAAGGGATTCCATTGAATAAGTACTGCTATTCTCATCCTTGCGGTGCAATATTTTGTTCAGTGACAGCAATTCTGATATTGGAAACCGGAACTCTTGATTTATAGGACGATGTGAGCTGATGGTCTAATTCCCTTCGCTGAAGCAAGAGCAAAAAGGCAGGTATAAAAATGGAGATGAAGGTAAACATCTGATCCAAACCGATTGGTTTAAAGAAACCAATAAAAAATAATGTGATAAAGACATGAATAACAATAATCTTATACCTCCCAAAAAACCATTTGGATCGAGATCGAATTAAGTATATGATAATGAATATCCATGGTAAAAATCCAATCAATCCAAATTTTGCCAGAGCATCTGCCCAAAAATGATGTCCTCCCTGAACTCCTGATCCAGTGAAAGGGTTTTTGAGAAAACCCTCCAATGATATTTCCAGTTGTTTTTTATAACTGCTCGTGTAAATCGAATCCCTTTCACTCAAAAAGGCAGCAGATCCATCTAAATTCGCGGCCACATTTCGCAGTCGCGGACTTATAAATTCCGAATCCAGAATATCGGCAAAAGAATAAAGTACCGGAGCCAGAATGGGAGAAAATAAAAAATAGACGATTCCCAACCCTATTAACAGGCCTAAATAGGCTTTCACTGATTTGAGGCGAGAGATAAGAACCGATAGGGCTAATCCAATAAAGAATATCCCAAATGCAGATGAGAAGCCTCCTCTCATAACCGCCAGAAAAGTGATGCCCAATATTGCAAGCCATTTCAGACGAACTAGATTTCTACTATTCTTGTTTTGGATCAAGAATACCAACAAAGGAACGCAAAGGGCAATGTTGTGAAAGAAGTAGTAATTTCCAATGCCAATAAGCATATAAAAATCCGCCAAATCTCTCTGATCTGAAGCGGAGAGAAAGCCGGCCATATCGCGAGCTGCACTTGGGAATGCAGTAAGGGAAATTATACTAGTAATAGAGGTAATAATTAAAAGGATCAAACTCAGCTCAAGCATTTGATCCAATCGCTTAAAATCTTTGCTTTCCTTGAAATATTCCAAGACAGAAAAGGAAAATGCTAAAGGAAAAAAGTAATCCATTAAACTATATACATCATTCTGATACCATCCCATTACAGTGTATAAAAAATGAAGCAATAGAAAAGCAAATGATGCCATAAAACCGGTATTAAGCAGAGCCCTTGGATAGGAGAAAAATACAAGCACAATCCAAAAGGGAAAATAAAATGTAGAATTAGGCATATAGGGCAATGCCACAAAAGGTGGCAGGAAAAAAGAGACCACTATTAAGACTAAAAAATACCGGATAAGTAATTTAATCAAGAGTGTTTTCTTTTTGGAGTAATGTCTTATACGTTTCCAACTGGGTTTCGATAATCGCATTCTTATCACATCGCTTTCTGATAAAGCGGCGAGAACGGGATGACATCTCCTTTGCATAGAGCGTATTGCTTATAAGCTCTCGCACTGCAGCGGACATTTTTAAAGCATCTCCGGGAGGAAAATAGGCTACACTATTACAGTCTTCACTCATCTCTGGCAAGGCTCCTGCATAAGAGCAAATAGCTGGGGTTCCTATAGCTAGTGCTTCTGCCATGGCCAAAGAATAGGATTCCACAAAAGAACTGTGTAAATAGCAATGCGCATTTTGTAATTCTTCTATAAGCCTTTCTGCATTCAATGATCCCAGCCAAACGATATTGTCCTCCAGACCTAATTTGACGATTTGCCTGAGCAAAAACTTATTATAGCCCGTATTCTTCCAAGAAATGGATAAGGAACCTCCGGCAACCCTAAGTTGCAGCTTGGGAAAATCCTTCTTTAATTCTGCCAATGCCCTTAGAATCACATGAAAACCCTTGTAAGGATTACCAAATGAGGAACTAAAGAGCTGGAGATCATTATGCTTGCCAGATGGACTCCAAGGCTCGGCTTGATAAAATTCGGGTCTCAATGCTCGCTCGGTATGGAAATATTGTGCTTTGGCGTTTATGGAATATACCTGAGCACGAGACCACTTAGATTGAGTGGTGATGTATTGAGCCGATGCCAAAATTTCTGCTTCGATTTCACTTAATCTTTTAAACAATTTAATCTGACCAAATATCGAATCTTTAGGATAAATCAGTTCTCTTATACCAAGGCATTGCAGTTGCTCCTTAAAAGTAAGACCTCCATTATAGGTAGCCACAATACTTTTCATTACGCCCTGAATATTGACCAATACCGGAGCGCTACTAAGCAGCCCGGCGGCAAATAATCTTCCCCAATATTGTTCCACTCCCCAAATTTGGATTAGATCGGGCTGGAAAGCTTTTATGGTGTCTAATATGGCCTTAATAATTTCTTCCTTAGGTAATTTATTGGCTTGAGGGGCTGGCACTTGCCATTGCTTAATATCCCCATAATCCATGGACTCCACACCCTTAGTGGAACCAAAGCTAATATTTGCGAGCACAATTTCCGGCCTTTGACTTAATTCCGGCCCCAAGGCGCCCAGCCAGGTTCCGGATCTGGTATCGGCCTCCTCGCCAAGAAGTCTATTGGATAGCCACAATATGCGCTGAGGCGAATTAGTCAATACTCATATTTTTAGCCTTGGCCCATTCCAATAAAACCATTACCATCCAGGCATTAAGGCCTCGATTATTGGCAACCTCATCCGGGAGTTTCTTGTGGAGAAAATCTTTTTGAAAAAAGGCAGTAGAAGCAGGATCATGCATGGTTTCTCTGAACCTTTCCTGCATTTCACTCTGTAACCAGGATACTGTAGGCAGAGTGAATCCCTTCTTCTTCCTTTCAAAAAACCCGGGTGGTAATAAATCTCTGCAAGAATCTTTTAAGATCGACTTGGTACGACCATCCTTAAGTTTTGATGCCGCAGGCAATGCCAAAGCAAAATCAACCAGTTCATTATCCAAAAGTACTGGCCTTACCTCCAAACTATGTCCCATACTTAGCGCATCGGCATCCCTTAGCAAGGTATTTACCAGATAGTTTTCACATTCATATCGGGTAATATTGGCTATGCTGTTTTCATTAGAGAGTCCTGACTTTCTGAGTGTTTCCAATACAATATCAGCCTTGGGCATCGACTTTGCCAAATCAGGATTTAATATTCTGCCCAATTCGGAATTATAGTTTAGTCTTCTTAAAGTGGCCAAACGACCAAAGGCATCAGTATTCTTCAAGTAACTTCCTTTCAATCTTGCTAGTCTCTCAGGATGCTTTCGAAAGGACTTCAGCAGCAGAGAATTCTTTTCCGCATTAGCGGGGTATTGCATGGCCCACTTGAAGTGATCATATCCGGCAAAGAGCTCATCCCCTCCCAAACCGGAAAGAGTAACCTTCACAAAATCTCTAGCCATTTTACTTACCCAGAAAGTATTTATACCATCATAGCTGGGCTGATCAATACAGGAGATAAAATCATCATAGCTATTTGATACCATGGCTCCATTCAAAATAAGCTCATGGTGCTCACAGCCTAAAAATTTAGCCGCTTCTGCCGCTTCACTCAATTCATTTTTCAGATTCACCTGATTATCAAAACCTATGGAAAAACTGGCGATACTAGATGGCGATAAACGGGCCATTAAAGCCGTGATGGCTGAAGAATCAACACCCCCGGATAGGAAACTGCCCACCTTAACGTCTGCAATCATATGATAGCGACACGCTTCCTCCAATTTAGCTCTCAATCGAGCAACCTGCTCTTTATAAGTAAGTTGAGCCAATTCCTCTTGCAGGCTTATCCTGGGCTTATGATCCCAAAATCTGGTTTGCTCCTGCCTACCATTTGATTTAACGCTTAAGATTGTCCCTGGGCTTAAAGCGTAAACATCCTGAACTATGGTTCTAGGCTGCACTACCGACCCCAAGGACAGTAGATCAAAAAGTCCCTCTTTGGCAATTTTCCTGGGAAGCATGCCACTTGCCAGTAAGGCATCCAAAGAAGATCCAAAAATCAGATTTCCATCTTTTTGGGCATATACTAAAGGCTTAATCCCCATGCGATCTCGGGCCAGAATCAGTTCTTCTTTGTCTGCATCCCACAAGGCAAAGGCAAACATTCCTCTTAATCGGGCCACCATTGCCTTACCCCAGGCCTTCCAGCCGGCCAGGATCACTTCGGTATCACTGCTCCCTCTAAAGGAAAATCCAAGCTTAATTAGTTCAGACTTAAGCTCATTGAAATTATAAATCTCCCCATTGTATACCAGGCTATATCTTTCTTCCTCCAGATGCATGGGTTGATGTCCGGTGGCCGATAAGTCAATAATGGAAAGCCTGGCATGTCCTAAGGCCACAGAACCTTTTACAGATGTCCAAATTCCCTTATCATCCGGACCTCTTAGGTGCAGGGCTTCAACCATTGGCAAAATAGCCGACTCTATATTTTTTTTTCCCAGAATACCGGCAATTCCGCACATAGATTAAGACTCAATTAGTTCTTTAAAATTTTGTATACACTCCTCATTTAATGCATCTAGGACCTCCGGTATTTGATTGATATGCTCCCATTTTAGTCCTAGAATCCCCCGGGCAAAATCAGCACCGGTATTGCCATCCACAAAAGTGACTAATGGAGCAATAGCCGAATTAACTACACTCTCTATTTCCGTACTTACAACGTTTAATTGATAGGATAAATAAACCAAGACTTTTGAAGGGAAAGCTGTCTTCATATAAACCCCGGGTAACTGTGGATTAATTGCAATTTCACAAGAGCGCATCAGCTTTTCCTGTTCTTCGAAATTAAGTTTACCATGAAACTGAATAAGCGCTAGTCCTCTTTCGCTATTAATGTTTTGAATGGATTCGTTTAATCGATCAATTTGATGTTGATCACCATATCCGGCTATATGAAGCCTGTAGTTATCAGGTAAATACTTCATCAATTCCAATGCCTTGGCAGTGGCGCCCTTGGTTTCATCGAGCGATCCTGCGTAGAGGATTGATCTTACCTTGGATCCGCCCTTGGGTTCACGCAAGGGATATTGTATCTTATAATTGCCATGCATTAAAAATCGAGCTCGAGGCGCCAGTTGACGGTGTAGTTCTTTTGAAACCGGAATAAAATAATCACAAAGCTCAAAGAGCTTTTGCTCATCTTCAGCATCCTTTGCAGGAATATCCCATACATCTCCATATACCTCTCCTATTTCCAAAGCATAGCGAAGGGGCTTCCATTTTTTAATCCGATTTAAAACTCCAAACAATTTCGGAGAGTGATACACTATCACCACAGAATTTCGGGGAATTGAAAAAGTACATTTTAGTACAAACCACCACTTACTAAGGCTTATATTCAGGCGATTAGATAGCATACCTTTCAAATAGAAAGAAGGAGGGATGCTCAGCTTCACCCGGGCAGCTAGTTGGTAGTTCCTGGCCCATTCAAAGGTGAAATCCTTAGTATTCCAGGAAGGTGAAATGAGCTCAACCTCGTATCCTGCCTCCGACAATGCGGCCACGGTATAGTCTATTTTACGCAAGGCCGCGATGTTGGTAAAACGTTTGCTCGCCTCTTCTTCCCTGGCGTAAAATCCTAAATAGAATACTTTCTTCCCCAATTGCTTTTGTACGTCTTCAAATAAGTTGGACATTATTGTTTGGAGTAATTTACAAAAAAATTGCTGATTTACTTCTAAGGTGATTTCTTCTTCGCTGCTTCATAGATTTTTGTTTTAGTAGT
>Ga0209532_1000667_pt1 | contig 29259 bp, 28 predicted proteins | sample COG_02_FD_184746 | JGI IMG/M metagenome (GOLD analysis project Ga0209532, IMG submission 184746) | Pelagic Microbial community sample from North Sea - COGITO 998_met_02 (SPAdes) (version 2) | ecosystem: Environmental > Aquatic > Marine > Neritic zone/Coastal water | place: Helgoland, sampling... | reverse complement strand
ATTGTCCTTTACAAAAGGTACGCCGCCAGTGGAGCGACCGCGTAAAAGTGGTTGAAGAGCCGCTGTTCAAAGGTTATCTATTCATTAAAATAGAAGAGAAAAAAAGAGACGAGGTTTTTACCTTTCCCGGCACGGTGCGCTACCTGTTTTGGCTGCGGCGTCCGGCGGTAGTTCGAGAAGAAGAAATCCATACCATCCAAAAATGGCTTGGGGAGTACGATCACGAAGACATCGACATCTCAGACATTAAGCCCGGAGATTATGTGCGCATCACTTCCGGCCAATTCTCTGGTGAAGAGGCCATACTACTGGACCGTACCCACCACAAGGCCGTCGTTCAGCTCAAAGAACTAGGCATTCAACTCTCCTTATCGCTCTCGAACAACGACCTAATTGCGCTTTAAAAAGCAGGCTCAATCGAGACAATGTTAGTAACGAGTAAAAAAAGTACTCGATAGAAACTATAGGCGTCTGTTTCTTCCGTAATTTTGACTTCCAAACCAATGCTTCGAGTGCCTTTATCCAACCATGTTGGTAGAAGCACTTTGGCCGAACCTGTGAACCAAAGCTACCCTCTCTCTAAGGAGGTTCTGCTATGGGACTCACATCAGCGAAGCTTTGAAAAGCCAAACCATCTCTTGAACCTCTTAGGACCTCTTATTACTTCTAAAACCCGCCTGAAGCTCTTATCGCGCTTCTTTATCAATCAAAATTTGAGCGGGTACCTCCAAGGTCTCTCCAAAGAGCTCGAAGAAAACACCAACAGCATACGGATAGAACTTAACCGCCTCGAAGAGGCTGGAATGCTTAGCTCTACTCTTGAAGGGCGTCGCAAACTTTACCGCGTTAACGCCCTACACCCTCTTGCCTCTGACATAACCTCCATCGTAAGGAAGGTTGCGGGCATTGATGCAGTAATAGAGCGCGTAGTGAAAAACCTTCCAGGGTTAAAACAGGTATGGATCTACGGGGACTTAGCCCGTGGCATTCCGAGCGGTAGCATTGATTGTATACTCATAGGTGAAGAGTTAGAAGCAGCGTACATCGCTGGACTCAGCAGCAAGGTGTATAAGCTATTAGGTAAGAAAGTAAATACCCAGGTAATGACAGAAATCAAGAGCGAGATGGTGAGTGATTCTCTACTTGTCTGGGAAATGAACACGAAAGAATGATTTCGAATCGGCTATCCGCATTAGAAGTAAGAAATAGTAAAAAACAAGGAAAGGTTCTGCCAACAAAGAGTGATCCTTGAATTTTTTGTAAAAAGAAAATTACTTATTACATGTTTGTTAAAGAGGGAATAACTAAACAATAATAATGAAGGACTACCGGTGGTAGTCGAGAAAAATAGAGTTAAATGATACCTGTAAAAACTAAAATATTTATTTCCGGTCATATTATAATAGTGTGTTCGGCGATTTGATGAATCTGAGCCTCCAATGGATATTTAAATTTAATTGGGAAGGTTAGTAAAGATTATTACTGGGTTAAGATTTAAAATTATTTAAAAAGAACAGAAGTTAAAAATATATATTATGACACCTCAATTTTTAAAAGAAAGAAATATCAGTAATTCTTCTGATGTCTGGACTTATGCAAAGACTATAATTCCAGGTGGTGGAGAGCTTATTTCAAAAAAAGCTGAAAGGTTTTTACCTGGCCAATGGCCATCTTATTACCACAAAGCCAAAGGATATAATGTGTGGGACTTAAATAATAAAAAATATGTTGATTTTGCACAAATGGGTGTTGGTTCCTGTATTCATGGATATGCAAACTCTACAATAAATAAAAAAGTAATTAGTTCAATAAAAAGAGGCTCAATGAGTTCACTTAATTCCTATGAAGAGCTTGAATTAGCGGAACGATTAATACAACTTCATCCTTATAGTTCTATGGCAAGGTTTGCCAGAACAGGTGGCGAGGCTTGCTCTATAGCTGTTAGAATTGCTAGAGCAGCATCTGGAAAAGATGGAGTTGCAATTTGTGGATATCATGGATGGCATGATTGGTATATTGCAACAAATATTGGTGATAAAGAGAATTTGAAGGACCAACTACTCCCTGGATTAGACGCTGCTGGAGTCCCTAAACACCTCCAGGGATCAACATACCCTTTTATTTATAATGATTTTGATGGCTTAGAAATAATTAGAGAGAATAGAGATAAAATTGGTGTTGTAATCATGGAGCCTACTAGAGGGGTAAAACCGTTGCCAGGTTATCTTCAAAAGATAAGAGAATTATGTAATGAAATTGGTGCTGTGCTAATTTTTGATGAAGTTACTTCTGCTTTTCGAGAAAATAACGGTGCTTGGCATTTACTAAGCGGAGTTGATCCTGACATGACTATTTTTGGAAAAGCTTTGGGAAATGGGTTTCCAATAAGTGCAGTAATAGGAAAGGAATCTGTAATGAATAAAGCTACATTATCGTTTATAAGCTCAACCATGTGGACAGAAAGAGTTGGATTTACCGCTGGAGTCGCTAATTTAGATCTGTTTTCAAAACAAAAATCTCATGAGAAATTAGTTCATAATGGTAAGAAAATAAAAGAAGCATGGGAAGAATCTGCCAAAAGGACTAAAATCAATATAAATATTTCTGGCTTAGACCCATTAGCTTCCTTCAAGTTTTTAGATGGCGCAGAAAATGTATATCAAACATTCTATGCTCAAGAAATGCTTAAAGAAAATTTCCTTGTTGGATCATCGTCATATTCTTGTACGGTTTACTCGGAATCGATTTTAAAAAAATTCAACAAAAAAACCTTAGAGGTTTTTGAGAAAATTAAACATATAAATGATAAAGGAGACAAAGTAGAAAATTATATAAAAGGTGATTTAATAAAATCAGGCTTTAAAAGATTAAATTCTTAATATGAATTTTAATGAGATAAATCAATTTATAGGAGATAAGTTTAATAATAAAAAATTTATATCCTTACACGAACCTGTTTTTATTGGTAACGAGAAAAAATATTTAAATGAATGTATTGATTCAACCTACGTTTCTAGTGTAGGACCCTTTGTTAATAAATTAGAAAATTTATTACAAGATATTATCAGTGTAAAAAAAGCTATACCTGTTGTTAATGGAACATCTGGTATCCAAGTGGCTCTGAACTTAGTTGGTGTTAAGAAAAATGACGAAGTGATAACCCAAGCTCTAACTTTTGTTGCAACTGTCAATGCTATCGCTTATAACAATGCACATCCAATTTTTTTAGATGTAGATATTGATACCATGGGTTTGTCTGCAAATTCAGTTAGTGATTTTTTAGATAAATTTGGTGAGCTTAGAGAAGATGGATGTTATAACAAATCTTCCGGAAGACGTATTTCAGCCTGCTTGCCAATGCATACATTTGGATTTCCAGTACATCTAGATGAATTAATTAAAGTATGCAAATTATGGAAAATACCAATTGTTGAAGATGCTGCTGAATCTCTTGGGAGTTTATACAAAGGTAAGCCAACTGGAACATTTGGAGAAGTTGGAGTCTATTCATTTAATGGAAATAAAATTATAACTACTGGAGGAGGAGGTGTGATAGTAACTAATAATATTAAATTAGGAGATAGAGCTAAATTTTTAACCACGACCGCTAAAGAGGACCATCAATATGAATTCATTCATAATGAATTAGGGTACAATTTTAGAATGCCAAATATTAATGCAGCTCTCGGTTGTGCACAGTTAGAACAGCTTCCATTATTTTTAGAATATAAGGCGAAATTAGCAAAAGAATATGCGGTTTTTTTTGAAAATAGAGGAATAAAATTTAGAGAAGAAACCGAAAACACAAAAGCTAATTATTGGTTAATGTGTTTAGAGTTGCAAAGTAAAAAAGATAGAGATTTGTTTTTGGAACAGACGAATAAATCAGGCATAATGACAAGGCCAATATGGCAACTAATGTTTCGTTTACCCATGTATGAAAATTGTCAAAGAGATTCTCAAAAGAACGCTATATTTTTGGAGCAAAGAATAGTAAATATCCCAAGTGGATTTGTAAATAGATGATTTTCATGAGCAATAAAAATGTAAATATTCTTTTTCTTGGCGGGGCAAAAAGAGTCTCAATGGCAGAAAAATTTATTAGTGAAGGCTTGAGTAGAGGGCTTAACGTGAATATTTTTTCATACGAGTTAGATAAAAATGTACCAATAAATATTGTGGCAGAAATAATAGTGGGACTTAAGTGGAATAATAAGAATATATATGCTGACTTATTAAAAGTTTCATTGATTAATAAAATTGATATTATAATACCTTTTTTAGATTTAGCTACACTTATAGCCGCAAGGTTAAAAGATATGATTGAATTCAAGAATATATTTATTCCCGTTTCAAGTGAAGAGAATTGTAAACTTTTTTTCGACAAACATTTGGCCAACCAATGGTGTATTGATAATAAAGTAAATGTTCCAGGTAGTGTTAATAATTACCCGTTGATAGCGAAACCAATCAATGGTTCTGCATCCAAAGGACTTAGAATAATCCAAAATTCAGAAGAGCTCAAAAATTTAAGGAATAAGAAAAAATATCTAATACAAAAGTTTATTGAGGGAAACGAGTATAGTGTAGATATTTATAGGTCTACTATAAATAGTAAAATTGTATCAATTGTTCCAAGAATAAGGCTAGAAACTCAAGGAGGTGAGTCAATAAAATCAATTACCGTTAAAGATCAATCGATTATTGACTACAGTAGGAAGATTATAGAAAAAACTAATTTGGTTGGGCCGATAACACTTCAGTTTATTCAAGATAGAAAAACGAAAGTTTTATATTATATGGAAATAAATCCAAGATTTGGTGGTGCAGTTCTAAATTCAATTTTTGCAGGCGCAAATTCACCGGCCTATTTGTTAAATGAATATTATAAGATAATAAATGATAAGAACGAAAATTGGATTGATAATTTTTTAATGATACGTCGATTTTCAGAAAACTACACAATATGCAAATAATTATTGATATTGACGGTACTATATGTACTGAAGAAAAAACTTACAGTAGGTCTATGGCTAAGCCATTAATTAGTGCTGTTGAGTCGGTAAATAGTATTTATGACAAAGGTCACGTTGTAATACTCTATTCAGCTCGTGCTTGGGTAGAATTTGAAATGACCACGGATTGGTTAAAAAGAAATGGTTTTAAGTATCACCAACTTATTCTAGGAAAACCAATTGGAGATGTTTGGATTGATGATCGGGCTATTTCTTTTAATGGATGGGACAACGTAAATAAAATATTAGAAAAAAAAGATAATTTCTAAAAACAATGAATAAAGTATTAATTATAGCTGAAGCAGGAGTTAATCATAATGCAGATTTAGAAATCGCAAAAAAATTAGTTGATGTAGCTAAAGAAGCTGGGGCAGATATTGTCAAGTTTCAAACAGCAGTTCCAGAGTTAGTGATGACAAATGATGCGGTGAAAGCTACTTATCAAATTGATAATACAGGTGATTCTTCCGAGAGTCAGTTGGATATGGCAAAAAAAATACATTTACCGCTAGATTCTTATAGAGAATTACAAAATTATTCTAATCAAGTAGGAATCAAATTTTTATCCACACCCTTTGATCATTTATCTATTGAATACCTATGTAATCTAGGATTAGATACGTTTAAAATACCATCTGGAGAAATCACAAATTTACCTTATTTACAAACTATAGGTGGATTAAAGAAAAAGGTGATTTTATCGACAGGAATGTCTACAATGGATGAAATAGGTTCAGCGTTGGATATATTATTATCTGAAGGAACTCTTAAAGAAAATATATCTGTTCTACATTGTAATACTGATTACCCCACAAAAATGAGTGATGTAAATCTCAGAGCTATGTTAACAATAGGTGAGTATTTTGGTGTTAAGTTTGGATATTCAGATCATACTTTAGGTATTGAAGTACCAATAGCTGCCGTTGCAATGGGAGCTACAATTATTGAGAAACATTTTACTCTTGATAGAAAAATGGATGGACCTGACCATTTAGCCTCTTTAGAACCAAATGAATTAAAAGAAATGATTAGGGCAATAAGGAATATTGAAGAAGCCTTAGGATCATCAAAAAAAGTACCAACAGAATCTGAAAAGAAAAATCGAGTTATTGCTAGAAGAAGTATTCATATATTTAATGATCTGCCCAAGGGACATATAATAACAAATAGAGATTTAATTATGAAAAGACCTGGTGACGGAATTACTCCAATGAACATATCTTTAGTACTAAATAGTCAATTGAACAAAAAGGTTCACAAAGATTATAAGTTGTCTTTAGACGATATTGTTAAAAATTAAGTGCATGAAAAGAATAGCACTTCTAACAAGTTCTAGAGCTGATTATAGTATTTATTACCCATTAATATCAAAGTTCAAAAGCTCTAAGGAATTTGAATTGGATATTATAGCTTTCGGAAATCATAATTCTCTCTTGTATGGAAACTCTGCCAAAAGAATCGAAGAGGATGGTTTTGAAATAAAGCACAAAATTGACGGATTAGTTCTTGGTGATACTGCGGAATCCATATCTGATTCTATGGGATTAACAATAATTAAATTCTCATCAATATGGAAATTTGGTAAATATGATTTAATTGTATGCTTAGGAGACCGTTTTGAAATGTTTTCAGCTGTGGCTGCATCTATTCCTTTCAATATTCCAATTGCTCATATTTCTGGAGGAGAGATTACACTAGGGGCTATTGACAATGTTTTTAGAAATAGTTTGACTTTAATGTCAAAATTTCACTTTGTTTCGACAGAACAATATAAGAGACAGGTAATTAATCTTATTGGTATTGAAAACAAAAATAATGTATTTAATTACGGAGCATTAAGTATTGATAATCTGAGAAAAATGCATTTTCTGTCCATCAATGATTTTAAAGACAGGTTTGATATTGATTTAGACAAAAAGAGTGTATTAATTACCTTTCATCCTGAGACTGTGTCAATTCAAAAAATCGAAAGACATATTCATGAACTTTTGTTAGCATTAAAAAGACTAAGCAAATATCAATTAATTATCACTATGCCAAACACGGATACGATGGGTAATATGATTCGTGAAAAGTTAATGGATTTTATTAGGACAAATAAGAACGCAGTAGGAGTTGAATCTTTTGGTACAATTGGATACCTCACGTGTATGAAGTATTGTGAATTTATGTTAGGGAACACATCTAGTGGTTTTGTTGAAGCTTCATTCTTTCCAAAGTATGTTATTAATCTTGGAGACAGACAAAAAGGAAGAATTATCACCCCAAACATTTTAAATTCGGAGATAACTGAGAATAGTATTTTGAGAGCTGTTTCAAAGATAGAAGGATCTCCTGATCTCGAAGAAATAAATATTTATGGTGACGGTGATACTGCAGAGAAAATATTTGAAACACTTAAAATGAAATTAACAGTTAAGTAGTTTAAAGTAAATTAAAAAATAACTAGTATGAATAGTATCCTAATTAATAAAGAAAAAACAATTTATGATGCACTCAAGAGATTGAATGGAATTACTAATATTAGTAGACTTATATTATTTGTGACAGATAATAATGACCGAATTATTGGGTCACTTACTGATGGAGATATTAGAAGGTCATTGATCTTGGACACGAATATTAGAAAAAAAATTGAAGATGTTTGTCGTAAAGATTTCTTTTTTGAATATGATAGTAATTCTTATCTAGATTTAAAAAAATACAGAGACAAAGACATAAAAATATTACCGATTTTAAATAAAGGAAAAAATCTTGTGGATTTAATTGATTTGGAAAAGATAAAATCAAAATTGCCAGTTGAATGTATGATAATGGCAGGTGGAAAAGGCAAAAGACTAAGTCCATTGACAAATTCTGTACCAAAGCCAATGTTAAAATTAGGGGGTATACCCATAATCGAGCATAACATTAATAATTTAATTTCCTATGGAATAAAAAAAATATATATATCACTAAATTACTTAGGATCTCAAATTGAGGAATATTTTGGTGATGGTAGTAGCAAAGGAATATGTATTGAATACGTTTGGGAGGAGAAATTTTTAGGTACAGCTGGAGCATTAAGCCTAATAAATGAATATAAATCCGATAATATTTTATTAATGAACAGTGATTTATTTACAAATGTAAATTTTGAAGATTTATTTTTAAAACTAATACAATCAGAAGCAGATATGGCTATAGCTTCTACAAATTATAAGGTTGATATCCCTTTTGCAATATTCGAAACTAAACAAGACAAAATAATTTCTTTCAAAGAGAAACCGTCTTATGATTATTATTCAAATGCCGGTATATATCTGCTCAGAAAAAAGTTAATAAATGATATACCAAAAAATGAGTTTTTTGATATCACTGATTTAATGGATTTGGTTTTACAAAAAGGTGGTAAGTTGGTGTGCAAACCGATTTCCGGTTATTGGATAGATATTGGCAGTAAGAGTGATTACAATAGGGCGAAAGAATTTATTAATCATTTAAACTAGCTATATGGGTAAAGATATCCTGTGGATAATACCGGCAAGGTCTGGTTCAAAATCAATAATTAATAAGAATGTAAAATTACTTAATAATATTCCTTTAATTGAATACAGAATTAAATCTGCCTTAACTATAGCAGAAGAAGATCAAGTATGGGTATCAACTGATTCAAATGAGTACGCATCTATTGCTATGGAAGCTGGGGCTAAAGTTCCTTTTATTAGACCAGAATATTTGTCAAATGATACAGCATCGTCAAACGATGTAGTACTTCATGCAATTGATTTTGCTGAAGAATTGGGTTTAAAGTTTGATTTTATAGGGTTATTAGAACCTACTTCTCCATTAGTTTATTTTAGTGATTTATTAGATGCGCTTAATGCTCTAAAAAAAAATAAGAATGCTAGTTCAATTGTTGCAGTTGAAGAAACTAGACCAAATACTTTTTTCGTCCAAGAAGAATCGGAGTATTTATCAGAGTTAGCTAAGCGTTTGCGTACTAAAGAGAAGCTTGGTAGACAGGAATTCAAGAAGCAAATTACCCCTAGTGGTGGTTTTTACATTTCTAGATGGTATGATTTCAAATTGAACAAAACTTTTTATACAGAGAAAACTCTTCCTTATATGATATCTGATGAATGTTCACTAGAGATAGACGAACCATTTGATTGGGTCTTGGCTGAATTTTTAATTAAAGAAAAAAATGTAGACATTAACAAGATCTTCAAGGAATGAGAATATCCATAAATAAAATTGAATTATTAGATTATACTTTAGGTCAAGTTCACAATTTATTTCCTGATGGAAGTGAATATGTAAGAAATGAGTTAATGAATTCCTTCGAGTTATCATTGCAGAGGTTAGAGTTTTGTTTTTCAAAAGTGAAAAACAAATACTTTGTTGTGGATGGAGAAGTATATTTCAATCACTTACATGGAGATCAATATTCAATGTTTTTATATTTTTTTTCGAACACTTTATATAACGACAAGATCTATATTACATTATGTGAAAAATTGTTTTTATTGAATAAAATGTTATTTGGTGTTGATGTGTTTTATGAAATTAAACTTCCAGATATTTTTTTATTCGTACATCCTTTGGGAACTGTAATTGGAAGAGGAGAGTTTAATGATTATTTAGTTGTCTATCAAGGTTGTTCAATTGGCGCTAACAAAGATGTATACCCAATATTAGGAGAGTACGTAACCTTACATCCTAATGCTTCAATCCTTGGAGATTGTAAAATTGGAAATAATTGTGAATTAGCATCAAATAGTTTAATAATAGATAAGGAGTTAGATCCTGAAACTATTTATTTTGGCAATCCAAAAAATAGCTTCAAAAAGAAGAAGAAACACATTAATTATATTTGGGATCCTAAAAAAAATTAACTGGAGATTGAAGATATGACACTAAAAGATAAGGTAATTATAGTTACTGGAGGTGGAGGATTATTAGGTAAGGAATTTATAAAAAATCTCAAATCTAAAGGGGCAATTGCAATTAATGCGGATATTAATATTAGAACTGATTATGAAATGAATAATCTATTTGTTGATATAACTTCGAAGGACTCAGTAGTAGAAGCAATAAATAATATTATATCGGTTTATGGAAAAATAGACGGTTTGGTTAATAATGCATACCCAAGAACAACTGATTGGGGAGAGAAATTTGAAGATATAAAATACGAATCTTGGCAAAAGAATGTGGATATGCAAATGAACACCACTTTTTTGCTGATCCAAAAAGTTATGCCTGAATTGCTAAAGACCAAGGGGGCAATTGTTAATATTGCATCGATTTATGGAGTTGTAGGAAGCGATTTCACTCTTTATGAGGGTACTAACATGACGTCAGCAGCGGCATATTCAGCAATAAAGGGAGGGATAATAAATTTCTCCCGTTATCTGGCATCTTATTATGGAAGACATTGTGTTCGAGTAAATTGTGTTTCACCTGGGGGTATTTTTGATAATCAAAATGAAATATTCGTAAAAAACTACGAGAACAAAGTCCCTTTAAAACGCATGGGAAACCCGGATGATATTGCACCTGCTGTTTCGTTTCTTTTATCAGACGAATCGAAATATATTACAGGTCAAAATTTAATTATTGATGGAGGTTGGACTGCGATTTAATTGTTTTGGATTTACCGGAAGCCACTATACCTTTGTAATAAATGCATGGATATTAAATTAATACCATATTCGTTATACAAGCTTATTTTAACTAAATAGAAGTATGAAAAAAGTGTTAGTATTCGGACATATTCCTAAGTGGTTTGGAGGAAAACAATCATCAGGTTTATCTAATGGAATGTATCTATTAGCGTTTAATATGGCTAATTTTACCGATAGTTTAAACGTTAGCTTCGTCGCGACAGATTTACACAAAGAGACAAGCTCCAAGGGAAAATTGAAAATATACGGTTGGAGTATAAAAACATTAATAACATACATATTAGGCCGATTATTCGCTGCGATAGGTATGTTTTTTACCACTTGCGCAGTATACTCTAAACTATATAATATATCTATTTTTAATCTTTACATCAAGCGTATTTTGTTGAAAAAATATATAGCTGTAGTAAAGCCGGATTTAATCCATTTACATGGGGTAAATAGTTGTTATTTAATAGATGTAGTTCCTGAAAATATAAAAATAATCGTAACCATGCACCATTGTTTAGTAAATGATCATTCAGTGAAAAACAATGTGAAATTCCGAATGATAGAAGAGAAAATATGTAACTCAAAGCGAATTGATGCTATCTTGTTTATTACTAGTCAGGTTAGTGAAGAATTTAACGCATTATATGGTCCACCCATACCAAAGTCAAAAGTTATTTTACAAGGTTATGAGTCAGAAAAGTATTATCATATTGATAAAAACATTGAAAATGACAAAATTACATTGTGTTCTGTTGGATCTTTAGCAGAGAGAAAAGGTCAAATGCGTGTCATAGAAGCTTTAAAAAGTTTCAACACAAAATTTAATTATATATGTATTGGAGGTGGAACTAAAGAGACAATTGAAGAACTTGTAGCAACAGCAAATAAACACAATATAGCTTTTGAGTATAAAGGGATAATTGAAACTGAGAAAATACGGGAAATTATGGCTTCTGTCGATTTCATGATATTACCAAGCATTAAAGAGGGTTTTGGCATCACATATATTGAAAGCATTGCATGTGGGGTTCCTGTTATCGCACCTAATAACACACCATTAGTACAAGAAAATATATTGAATAAATCTAATTCATTATTAATTGAAAGTGAGTCAGTGGAGTCAATAAAAGCTTGTTTAAAGGATTTAGAATTATTTAAATTTGACAGTAACACAGTTTCTCAGTCACTGCCGAATTTGGGTTGGAAAGATATTGCAAAAGAATATGAGGAACTTATACTATCCCTTTAATGAATTCTCTTGCAGTGTAGGTGGAGTAAATGTATTATGGCTAGAGTTATATTAGTGAGTACTTTTTGCGAGTTCTAAATTCTGGAGTTTTATTTCTATCATTCATAAAGTGGCAAAATTTTGTAAATTATGTAGAAGTCTTCGATAAAAATTGATATACAATTATGTTACCAAAACTATCATAAAAGGTAACTTTGTGAAAGTTTTAGAAAACACACTTTATTAATTGTCATTCTTAACACTCGGCGTTACTTAGAATTACGTTAATATGTTGAGTAAATGAACTTGTAAATGAACACATTAAAATTAAAGGAAAGATATCTGTCAATATATTCTGTTATACTTGTTGTTATTTTAATGCTATCGCAAGTTAATGAGAGCTCAATATTATTAGTCGGTTTATTCATAGGTACTACTTTTTTATTGTTCAAACCACTTTTTATTTTGCCAGTATTTTTAATCTCTTCACTGGGAAATAATTTCTTTGCTTATGATGGAGTCAGTATTTCACGTATCGTTGGTTTTATACTAATTGTAGGGTGTCTAATAACACAAATTCGCGAAAGAACATTAATTAAAAAGAGGATGGTATTGACTCTTTCATTATTTCTGACTTATTCTTTTATATCATCGGCGTTTTCAATTACTGGTTCGTTCGATTCTTTTGTGGGTTTCGGTCAAATGTTAATTATCGTGTTTTTTTTAGGTCAATTTAGGAATGTTGATCTTAACAAACTATCCTGGATGATTATAAACGCTTCTAGTATTACGATAATTTTGTTTTTGTTTTGGTTTCAGGAAAATTTCATTGAACTAAGTGTACAGCGTTTGTCGGTCTCTGAAGACAGTTCTATAAATCGGCTCGCGACAATGTTAGCACAACTAATAGCTCTGGTGTTTTCTGGCTTATTCATTTCTGCCAAAAGTAAATTAACAAATATAATTTTTGTCTCGATAATGCTTTTCGGACTTTCTATGATAGTTTTAACAGGAACGAGATCAGCCTTAATTGCGATAATAGTGTCCATTGTAATTATTACCTTTTATTATTTGAAAAAGTATACAATGCGAATTGCAATATATCTGCCGCTTATTATTGTGATTGGTTATTTGTTTGCGAGTCAAATTCAGCAGTTAGATACGTCGCTATTAGAGCGATTTACAGTTGATAAAATCCAGGATGATGGTGGATCAGGCAGGCTCCAAAATTGGAAAATATTAGTGCCTAAAACCATTGAAGATGGTTTATTTTTTGGTTTCGGATTTGGAGCTGAAAATTCCTATTACGTTGCTAATCTAAACGGATTACGGTATTCTGCGCACAATTTCTTGATCGATATGTTTATTCAAATGGGTTTGACTGGTGTGATTCTATTCTTAACATATTTTTATTCCTTGGCAAAGAAGCTTGTTAAATCAATAGATAATCCACATATGTTGGTCCCCGTTATGATTTTGCTAACGGGACTTGTAAATGGTGTAGGTGAAACCGTTTTTATGGAAAAGTTTTTTTGGAATGGAGTTGCTTTAGGTTGGCTTTATTTAAACAATGTTCCCGATACATTCAAAATGTCCAAGCAATCATATAAAAGAGAGGCACATGAGCCGGTTTAAGACCCTCTTTCAAAACTCGATGATCTTCACAATTAGCAGTTTTGCGACGAAAATATTAGGCTTGTTGATGCTTCCACTATATACCCGTGTTCTATCAAGAGCGGAGTTCGGTACAGCTGATTTAATTATTTTTTCAATTGGATTAATATTGCCGTTGTTGACTATTTCGATTGCTGAGAGTATTATAAGGTTTGCCATAGAGGAAAACGCAAATAAAAAGCAGGTATTCTCAATAGGTCTAAAGATAATTATAATTGGATGGTGTATTCTGCTAGTTTTATTACCCCTTGCAGGAAGTATCCCTGTTATTAAAGATTACACTGTCTGGTTTTATTTGATTTATATAAGCCAGTCGCTTAACGCTTATTTCAATTCATTCACGCGGGGTCTTAATAAAATCCAGCTAATAGGTGTTGTAGGTGTTGTTCAAACACTAACAGTAGTGTTCTCAAATATAGTGTTTTTAGTGGTTTTTGATTTTGCGGTTGATGGTTTCCTGTTTTCGATAGTTCTTGGAAATGTGGTAGCTCTATTGGTTCTTTTTTTTAGTGCTAATCTTAGATATTATCTAGTATTTGAAAAAACTGATAAACAAATAGGAAAAGAGATATTAAAGTATAGCATACCTTTGGTACCTGCTAGAACTAGTTGGTGGTTCAATAATTCATCCAACAGATACATAATTGCCAGTCTTTCCGGGATATCTGAATTAGGGCTATTTTCAGCGGCTAATAAAATACCATCTATTCTAATTACTCTTCAGGGTATTTTCATTCAGGCGTGGGAACTTTCTGCTCTTACTGAATATAAAAAAGAAGACGGTGCCGCTTTTTTTTCGAAAATTTATAATCTTTATAATTTCGTATTGGTTATTGGGTGTTCGTTCTTAATTATTTTTATTAAACCAATATCAGGCATTCTTTTAGGTCCGGAATTTAAGGAAGCCTGGAGATTAGTGCCATTTTTATTAATTGCCGTTATTTTTGGAGGTATAATAGGTTTTCTAAATACTATTAATATGGCAGTTAAAAAAACTAATGCGTTGGTTATTCCGGTTATAATCGGAGCCTCAGTAGGAGTTGCAATAAATTTTATTTTTGTACCTAAATATGGGGCAATGGCGGCTTCGATTTCTATTACAATATCATATGTTATAATTTGGTTACAGCGACTTGTTAATGCTAAGAAGCATATTAAACTCGAAGTTAATTATTTAAGAGACGCTCTTTCGTATTCCATAATATTAATGCAAACTTGCGCAATTTTATTTTATGACCATAAAGAAATTAGTTTTATCGCTGTTATTGGTTTTTTATTGCTATTTGTAGTTAATCATAATACTTTAAAGGATAATTGGTTACTTTTAAAGGGTAATATAATTAAGTAATAAAGCAATTTTATAATCTTATTCATTAATAATAGTCGAAACAAGATGCTAAAGTATTATTACAATTTGATTCAGATATTTGAATCAATAATAAACATATTAATTGTCTGTTTTCTAAATCCAATTTATTTATTCAGAAAAACCGGGTTACCGCGAAGAGCAAATGATACAGTCCAAATTCTTGGTAACGGACCGTCTTTAAATGAAGATATTTCGCGAATAGTGGCAAAAAGAAAAAACACATCACTTATGGCTGTAAATGGTTTTGCCGCTACCGACCTATTTCATAAACTTAAACCAGATTATTATATAATAGTTGACCCAATGGTTTTTTTGCCGTCTGCAGATGAACGATTGAAGAAGTTTCAAGAATCAACGATAAATGCATTAATCGATAACACCAAATGGGAAATGAAAATTCTTGTACCCTTCTCAGCAAAAAGAAGTTATTTCATAAACAAACTTGAAGGTAATAATTCTCATATAAAAATTATTTATCTAAAAAACATACAAGTCATAGGCGGTTCACAAAGATTAAATAATTTCTTTTTTAGTCATAATTTAGCGAATCCATTTTACATGACTGTATTAATTAATGCCATTTTTAGTGGTTTGAAAATGGGTTTTAATAAGATAATAGTATGGGGAGCTGATCATTCCTGGCACGAAAATTATGAGTTAGGTAAGAATAATTATATCCATAGAATGGACAAACACTTCTCTGATAAAAATGAAGCCGGTAATTTGATAGTTTTGAAAAAACTGGATGGGTCTCCTGTTAAAGTGCATGAGGAGTTTTTAAATATATCTAACGTGTTAAAAGTCTACCATTCCTTAGAATCCTTCTCAAGAAAATTAAATTGCAGAATAATTAATTTAAGTAGTAAAACATGGATCGATGCTTTTGTCAGGTCCGATAATTAATTTAATAATATGAAAGTACTAATACTAGCAGGCGGTTTAGGTTCACGCCTTTCCGAAGAAACCCACCTTAAGCCAAAACCCATGGTTGAAATTGGTGGGAAACCTATTCTATGGCATATCATGAAAATATATTCTTCATATGGTTATAACGATTTTGTTATTCTTTGTGGGTATAAAGGCTATATGATTAAGGAGTACTTTACTAACTATTATAGTCATATGTCCGATATGACTATTGATATGACTACAAATACAATTATTCATCATAAAAATCAAGCAGAGCCTTGGAAAGTAACCCTCGTTGATACCGGATTGAATACACTAACTGGAGGTCGTATTAAAAGGGTTCAAGATTATATAGGAAACGAGCCTTTCATGCTTACTTATGGTGATGGTGTGGGTGATGTTAATATTAGTGAACTTGTTGAGTTTCATAATAAACACGGAAAAGCTATAACTATGACAGGCGTTCAGACTGAGGGACGATTTGGTTCCTTGAAAATAGATGAAAATGAAAAAGTAAAAACCTTTCAGGAAAAACCCAAAGGGGATGGGAGCTGGATAAATGGTGGATTCTTTGTTTGTGAACCAGAAGTTTTGGATTACATAGAAAATGGAGACCAAACAATTTTTGAGAGAGAACCTCTTGAAAAGTTAGCTGTTAATGATCAATTATATACTTATAAACACCGTGGCTTTTGGAAACCAATGGATACGTTGCGTGATAAAACACAGTTAGAAGAAATGATACAATCTGGCCTAGCGCCATGGAAAAAATGGTAGAGGTGAAAACACTTTTCAACGAAGTCTACGAAAACCGAAAGGTATTAATAACAGGCCACACAGGTTTTAAGGGTGCGTGGTTGTGTATTTTATTAAATAAACTAGGGGCAGATGTTTATGGTTATGCACTTGAGCCCCCTACTAAACCCAGTTTATATGTCGAGGCTAAAATTGATCAACTTGTAACATCATTTATAGGTGATATCCGTAATCTTGAATACCTACATGAAGTAATAACTAAGGTACAGCCAGAAATAGTAATACATATGGCTGCACAACCCTTGGTGCGAGAATCTTACAAAACCCCTGTAGAAACTTATTCCATTAATGTAATGGGTACAGTTCATTTATTGGAAGTTTGTAGAAATACAGCAAGTGTTAAAGCAATTGTTAATGTAACGACTGATAAATGCTACGAAAATCAGGAATGGCATTGGGGGTATCGTGAAAACGAACCTATGGGTGGTTACGATCCTTATTCCAATAGTAAGGGTTGCTCTGAGTTAGTAAGTTCATCTTTTCGAAATTCATATTTTAATCCCAAAAATTATAGTGAACACGGTGTTGCGATAGCAACAGCAAGAGCTGGAAATGTGGTTGGCGGTGGAGATTGGGCTGGAGATCGATTGATTCCTGACTTTATTCGGGCAATTTCACTTGGTGAAGAAGTAAAAATACGAAGCCCTTATGCAATTCGCCCTTGGCAACATGTATTAGAGCCACTGTCAGGATACTTATCATTAGCTGCAAAATTATTTTCTGAAGGTGCTCATTATTCTGATGCCTGGAATTTTGGCCCTGAAGACAGGGATGCGAAAAGTGTAGAATGGGTTACAAATACTATTTGCCAACTTTGGGGTGAGGGCGCATCTTATATTATCGATACCAATCCTCAACCTCACGAAGCCAATTATCTAAAACTTGATTGTTCTAAGGCAAAAGCAGAACTGAATTGGATTCCAAAATTGGATATCGAAAGCACTCTGAAATCTATTGTCGATTGGAATAAAGGATACTTGGCAGGAATGAATGTAAAAGAAATAACCGAAAATCAAATAAACAAGTATTTTCAAAATGTGAAATAAAAATGAAAAAAATACTTATAACAGGTGCCTCTGGATTTGTAGGGTCATATCTTATTCCTAAACTATTAGAAAATAAATATAAAGTTATTATAATTTCAAGATCGCCTAAACTTATTTCAAAAACGTATGGTAAAGCAGTAATAGCCTGTACAGTTGAAGATGAAGAAATAATTTCTAAATTCTCACCTAATATTGCTATTAATTTAGCCACTTATAGTTCCTCTTCAGACGATCTTGAATCCCAAAATCAAATGATAGATGCTAATATTGTTTTCCTCTCTAGATTATTGAATGTTTTAAAATCATCTAAAAATCTTTTATTTATTAACACAGGAACTTTCGCAGAATATTTCTCAAATAATAGTGAATTAGATCCAGCATATTTTTATTCTGCAACAAAAATAGCAGGTAGATATTTAATAAAGTATTATTCAAAAAACTATTCATTTAAAACTGCACATGTTATACCCTATTCTCTATATGGTCCAAAAGATGCTAGAAAAAAGCTTATTCACTTTTTAACAGACTCGCTCAATTCGAAAGTTCCCATAAAAACAACAAAAGGAGAACAAACCTTAGATTTTATTTATATCAAAGATTTAATTGATTTGTATTTGAGAATTATTGAAAACTCAGATCTCATTAAGGATGGTATTGAGTTTAAAGGTGGTACAGGAATAGGTACTTCAATAAAAGATTTAGTAGGTGTTATTGAAAAAGTAACAGACAAAACCGCAAACATTGATTGGGGTTCTTTACCATATAGAAAACGAGACATAATGTTGGCTATTGGTAACTGTAAAAATGCTGAAAATGTTTTAAATTGGAGAGCAAAATATACGTTAGAGGAAGGATTAAAAGAGATGTTAGAAATGGATAAAGTAATATGAAAATAAAAAAAACAGAAATAGATGGATTATTAGTCATTGAAGGATTACAGTTCTCTGACAATAGAGGGGAATTGCTTAAGCCTTTTTCAGAGTCATTTATTACAGAAAGTTCAGATCTTATTAACACAGTTTTTAAGGAAGTTTGGTTTACAAAATCTCATAAAAATGTAATTAGGGCAATGCACTTACAAACTGGAATACTAGCCTGTGAAAAGTTGGTTTCAGTAATTAACGGTGAGGTTTTAGATGTGATACTTGATGTCAGAACAAAGTCAAAAACGTTTGGCCAATACCTAAGCTTCGAACTTAATGATTCAAATTCTAAATCATTATATATTCCAAAGGGTTGTGCTCATGGCTATAAAGTAATAAAAAATGATACAATAACGATGTACATGGCAACAGAAATTCATGATCCACATAATGATACGGGAATTAAATGGGATAGTTTCGGTTTTAATTGGGATATCGAAAATCCAATAATCTCTGATAGAGACGACAATCTTCCGGAATTTAGTTAGTTAATAAGTTGAGAATTGTTAAATACAAAAAATCACTATTATAAAACTAATATTCAAATGAAAAGCTCATTTAGTATGACAGTAAACGTTGCATATTCTACAAGTGATTCGTATTCAAAATGTACAGGAATCTCGATTTTGTCATTATATGAAAATAACAGGAATATCGTAAATCTGAATGTTTATGTAATCACTATTAATGTAACAGAGGAAAACATAGTAAAACTGCAAGATATAGCCAAGACTTATGGTAGAAGGATTGAATTTGTAAATGTTACAGACGAACTAGTTAATCTCAAAAAAACGCTCGAGCTTGAGTCCTTTCGTGGGTCATATTCTGTCTATTGCACGTTGATTATGGATAAGATATTTCCTCATTTGGAAAAGATATTGGTTATTGATTCCGATACAATTATAAATGGATCTATTTCGGAGTTATGGGAGACGAATATTGAAAACCATGCTTTAGCTTTAGTGCCCGAAATAGGCCTTTACGGAAAAATAAGTTCATCAGAAGATCATGATGTGTTGTATAGACATAGTACTTATTACAATACTGGAGTATTATTGTATAACCTAAATAAATGGAGGGCAGACAATGTTAATAAATTGATTTTAGTAGGTGTCAAAAGACATAAAAAAAAATATCGAATATTTGACCAATCAATTATTAACCACTTGCTTAATGATAAGATTCTTCGTTTAAAACTGAAATACAATTTTTATGCTGCAGTTCATGGAATAACTTATTCTACTTTACAAAGGATTTTTAGTCAAAAGAAAGTGTTTCTTGAGAGAGAGTTTATTGAGGCGACAAATAATCCTGTAATTATACATTTTACAGGTTTCCCCTTTGAGCGCCCATGGTATGAACAAGGAGTCACCCCGTACAATTCGATGTATCGAAGTTATAGTGCCCTCAGTCCGTGGGCAACAGAAGCATTGGAAAAATTGCCGAAGCATGAGGATTTAATTTTATATGTATTTTACACTGTAGCTAGACTATTAAGGAAATTTGGCTTTTATAATTTCTATCATTGGTATAGATATGTGCTAGGCCAGAAAGTTAAGCGAAGATTGGGCGGAAGAGGTTAAAATAATTGAAGAAGTAACTTTTATAAAATTAATGATGTTTAAAAATAAAATTCTTTTAATAACTGGAGGAACCGGTTCATTTGGTAATGCCGTTTTAGCTGGTTTTTTAACCACTGCGCTTAAGGAGATACGTATATTTTCAAGGGATGAGAAGAAGCAAGAAGACATGCGTAAGTTATATTCAAATGAAAAAATTAAATTTTTTATTGGCGATGTTAGAGATAAAACTAGTGTCGATATGGCCATGAAAAATGTAGATTATGTTTTTCACGCGGCAGCTCTGAAGCAGGTTCCGTCTTGCGAGTTTTTCCCATTGGAAGCGACCAAAACGAATGTTTTTGGTACTGAAAATGTCATACAATCTGCTATAGCTAATAGTGTAAAAAAGGTTATTTGTTTAAGTACTGATAAAGCAGCTTATCCAATAAACGCCATGGGTATTTCCAAAGCTTTAATGGAGAAAGTGGCTGTAGCTTCATCTAGAAATTCTTCAAAAACAGTTGTTTGTTTAACTAGATATGGTAATGTTATGGCCTCTAGAGGCTCGGTAATACCCTTGTTTATTGATCAAATTAATAATAATAAACCTATTACTGTTACTGACCCTAATATGACTCGTTTTCTAATGTCTTTAGATGACGCTGTGAATCTTGTTTTATTTGCTTTTGAGCATGGTAATCCTGGAGATTTATTTGTTAATAAGGCTCCGGCATCAACCGTAAGAGTTCTCGCGGATGCAATAATTGAGCTTTCAGGTAAAAGAGTTCAAATTAAAAATATTGGGACACGACATGGAGAAAAACTATATGAAACACTTTGTACTAGAGAGGAAATGTTGAAGTCGGAAGATATGGGCGATTTTTATCGCATTCCTGCTGATCATCGAGACTTAAATTATGAGCAATATTTTAGTGAAGGTAATGTAGACATATCTAAAATTGAAGATTACAATTCACATAACACCAATATGCTTGATGTAAATGGGGTAAAAAAACTATTGAACAAATTACCTCAAATGAAAAGTGCATTTTAAGTATTAAATAACTAAACCTAATCCGCACATAATTGAAGCGGATCTAGACAAAGGTAATAGAGGTAAGTGGTTATCGTGCAATCAGTTCGATATGTCTCGTATAAAAGAATGTATTTAATTGAAAATATTATTAGTACTTATATTAGAGGTTTAAAAGGTTATAATTGAAACTTGTTGGTTTTACGCAACGAAAGACAGGATCATTATAGGGACAATTTTGATTTCTGAGTTAGAAACGGTGCACCCCATGCCAGTTGGAAACGAAATTCGAAATAAGCGTAAATAATTTAAATGTACTAGAAGTTCCCCGGTGTTTTGCTTCACTTATAGAACAATATTGAAATGGAGATCGAATTAGAGTTATTGTGGATTTTGAAATTAGTGCTAGTGATGACGAAGGTTTAAGATGGGATTTATAAAAAAAAGGGAATGAAAAAAATCGGAATAACTGGTGTAAATGGATTTGTTGGGCAGCACTTATTTAATACCTTATCACAGAAGAACAATATTAGTTTGATTCCTTTTCAAAGAGCCTTCTTTGATGATGAACTCAAGATGGATGAATTTGTAAAAAATTGTGATGTTATTGTTCATTTAGCTGGCTTAAATAGATCTAATGATAAAGAGGTTTTATTTAATGTTAATGTGAGTCTAACAAAAACTTTAATTTCTTCATTAGACAGAACTAGATCTAAGCCACACATTATTTTTGCTTCCTCTACTCAAGAGTATATGAATAATGTTTATGGTAAATCTAAGAAAACAGCAAGATTATATTTAAAAGACTGGTCACAAGTAAACAAATCAATATTCAATGGGTTAATAGTACCTAATGTTTTTGGAACATTTGGAGTCCCATTTTATAATTCTTTCATATCAACATTTGCACATCAATTAGTAAATAATGAGACCCCAGTGATCGAAAGAGACAGTGCAGTTGACTTGATTTACGTTGATAAATTGATAGAGGACATTGTAAATATTATAAATTATCCTGTTTATAACGACTTCCACCAGATTAAACATACTACCACCAAAAGAGTTTCTGAGGTTTTGGAATTACTAAAATCATTTAAAAATGAATATTTGGATAAAGGATTAATTCCAAGATTAGAACTAAATTCATTTGAGCTCAATTTATTTAATGTATTTAGAAGTCATATTCCAAAATCATATTTTCCAAGAAATTACATAAAGCATACAGATGACAGAGGTTCATTTGTAGAGATAATGCGAGCAGGTTCTGCGGGCCAGTCATCTTATTCAACAACGGTTCCTGGAATTACTAGAGGAGACCATTACCATAGCAGAAAGATTGAGCGATTTGCTGTCATTAGCGGAAGGGCATCTATTAAACTGCGAAAAGTTAATTCAGCTGAAGTTATTGAGTACATTATGGATGGAGAAACCCCATCATATGTCGATATGCCTGTTTGGTATACTCATAGTATCACTAACATAGGTAATAGCGAATTAATTACTTTATTTTGGATAAATGAGCCATACAACGAAGAGGATTCTGATACATATTTCATGAATGTATAAGGTTTAAACAATAAGCATCCAAAAAAGTGAAGATAACAATTTCTAAAAATATATCATGAAAAATCTAAAAGTGTTAACAGTCGTCGGAACTCGGCCTGAAATTATTCGTTTATCATGCACTTTAATTGCTTTGGATAAAAGTGATTCAATAGAACATATATTAGTTCATACAGGTCAAAATTATGATTATGAATTAAATGAGATTTTTTTTGATGATCTAGGATTAAGAAAACCAGACTATTTTCTTGAGGGTGCTGGGCAAAATGCAACAGAAACAATTGGTAATATTTTAATCAAGATAGATCCAATTTTAGAAAGAGAAAAACCAGATGCATTTCTGGTATTAGGGGATACAAATTCTTGTCTATGTGCTATTCCAGCTAAAAAGCGGATGATACCAGTATTCCACATGGAGGCAGGTAATCGTTGTTTTGATCAAAGAGTACCTGAAGAAACCAATCGTAAGATAGTTGATCATATATCCGACATAAATTTAACTTACAGTGATATCGCAAGAGAGTATTTACTAAAGGAAGGTTTAACACCTGATAGAGTGATTAAAACAGGAAGCCCAATGTACGAGGTGCTTAATAAGTTTTTACCAAAAATAAAAGCTTCTAATGTAATCGACAAGTTAGAGTTAACTAAAAATCAGTTTTTTGTTGTCTCTGCTCACCGAGAAGAGAACATTAGTAGTCCAAGAAATTTAAATGGTTTGATGGATTCATTAAATTATATAGCCGAACTATACAATTATCCTATTATAGTCTCAGCACATCCAAGGACTAGAAATATGATAAATGATAAAGATATTAAAACTCACAAAAATATACATATTTTAAAGCCTCTTGGTTTTTTAGATTATAATTGTTTGCAAATGAATTCTTTTGCAGTTCTCTCGGACAGTGGTACAATTAATGAGGAATCATCCATACTCAATTTTAGAGCACTAAATTTAAGGGACGCTCACGAGCGGCCTGAAGCAATGGAGGAAGCTTCTGTTATGATGGTTGGTATGAATACTGATAGAATTATTCAAGGTTTAACAGAACTATCTAGACAGGAAATTAAAGAGAACAGAAATTTTAGAGAAGTATCTGATTATTCAATGCCAAATGTTTCTCTAAAGGTGGTTAGAATTATTATTTCTTACGTTGATTACATAAACCAAAATGTTTACAAAAAGCCTCATTAATGCGAGTATTAATTGTTTGTCAATATTTTTATCCAGAAAATTTTAAAATTAATGATATTGCTTTTTTTTTAAAGAGTAAAGGATTTGAGGTAACTGTGTTAACGAGTAAACCAAATTATCCCGAGGGGAGGTTTTTTCGAGGGTATAATTTTTTTAATAAAAATACTGAAGTTATAAATGGAGTTAGGATTATAAGAGTGCCAACCATCCCAAGGTTAAATGGTGGCACCGTAGGCTTAATTTTGAATTATTTATCCTATGTATTTTTTTCTTTCTTTGTTTTTTTGTTTAAAATAAAAAACAAGTATGATCTAGTTTTTGCTGTACTATTATCACCTGCAACATCCTTACTTCCAATGATATGGATTAAAAAACGATTTAAAATTCCTATAATTTTGTGGGTATTAGATTTATGGCCAGATTCGTTTTATGCCAATACTGGTTTTAGGATTAATCTAGTCAGTAAACTGATAGAAAATGTCTCTGATAAGGTTTACAATAATGCAGATAGTATTTTAATAAGTTCTAATTATTTTAGAAAGCCAATTACAAAAAGACTGAGTTCATTAAAGAAAATTAATTTTTTCCCGAATTGGGCAGAAGACGTTTTCTACAATACAATTTCAGATACTTCTTTATCTAAATTTGTATATCCAAAAGGGTTTAACATTGTTTTTACAGGAAATATTGGAGATTCTCAGGGTTTTGAAGACATTGTAGAAGCTGCGAAAAGTACTTCAAACTCATCACTCAATTGGATTTTAATTGGAGACGGAAGAAAAAGAAATTGGATAAAACAGCAAATAGCAGATTGTAAGATTACAAATATTTACCTTCCTGGAAGCTACCCTTTAAAAGATATGCCATATTATCTTTCCAAAGCAGACTGTTTATTGATTACCTTGAAAAAAGATAAAGTTTTCTCTAATACACTACCTGCGAAATTACAGCCTTATTTAACCTCTGGTAAGCCTATTTTAGGCAATTTATCTGGTGAAGGCTTGGATATGATTCAAAACAACTCGTTAGGCTTGGGTTGTGATCCTGGAAATCCATCTCAACTTGCGAAGTTAGCTATAGAAATGTCATTGCTTACAAAAGCGGAAATTTCAGAAATTAAAATGAATTGTCTCAAATTAGATCGTAATATTTTCAGAAAAGACAAAATTTTTGAAACTCTCATTTCCGAAATAAATAATTTAAAGCCAAAATGAATTTGAATAAATCGTTACCACAGAAAATTAACTTCAATAAGAGTATTTCTAATCATAAAGAATTATTAAATTATAATATTCTATATAGAAATATTTTAGTGATAGGAGGAGCCGGCACAATAGGCTCAAGTTATATCAAGCAAATGCTTAAATATAGACCTTCAAAGATTACTGTAGTAGATATTAATGAAAATGGTTTAACAGAATTAACTAGAGACTTGAGGAGTTCGAGTTTATTGGATTATAATCCAGAATACATTACCTACCCGGTGAATTTATTAAGCAATACATTCGATAAAATCTTTAATTCTGAATCTTGGCATGTTGTTGCAAATTTTTCAGCTCATAAGCATGTGCGTTCTGAAAAAGATAAGATTTCTGTCGAAGCTTTGATTAAAAACAATGTCTTTGGAGCAGTAAAGCTTTTAAATCTATGTGAGTTAAACAAACCTAAATATTTCTTTAGTGTTTCTACTGACAAAGCTGCAAATCCTGTTAATATTATGGGTGCTTCAAAAAGTTTAATGGAAAAATTGATTTTATCTAAGAAAGATCACTTTAGAGTGTCAACAGCTCGTTTTGCTAATGTTGCTTTTTCTAATGGTAGTCTGTTAGATGGTTTTATACATAGATTAAATAAGAGACAACCTTTGTCTTGCCCTGAAGATATTAAACGTTTCTTTGTGACCCCAGAACAATCAGGTCAAATATGTTTATTGGCAACATTTTTAGGGGTTTCAGGAAACATCTTTTTCCCAAAATTAGATTTTCATAATGATCAAGTTTATTTTAAGGACATCGCTTTAGACTTTTTAAAGGAGAATGGATTTGAACCTAAATTAGTTCATTCAGAAAAAGAAGCTAAAGAATTTGAATTTGATAAGTACCCGACACAATACCCAATCTATCTTTTCAAAACAGATACTTCCGGAGAAAAAACATATGAAGAATTTTATACGGAAGATGAAGACTTTAGGATTAATACATATGATTCATTAGGATTCATAAATCCTCGAGTGATTAAAATATCCTTTGAAGATGTGGTATCGGATTTTGAAAATGTATTTGATAATCTTGATTCAGATAAGTCAGATATTGTAGCTATTATTAAAAATTATATTCCAGATTTTATGCACATTGAAACAGGCAAGCATTTAGACCAAAAGATGTAAACTGTTTATACATTTTATAGCCGCTTATTGCATATTGTAGACACTTAATCAAGCAAAAAACACACATAGTTTCAAAAAATGAGAATTGTAATTATAACACAAGACGAACCATTTTATTTAAAAGCAAATCTAGAATATCTATTTACAATATTACCAGACGAATGTGAGATAGTGGGATGTGTTGTAAATGAGGCATCACCATTTGGTAAAAAAGAAACATTTATGGAAAAAACCTTTAAAACATATAAGGTTTTTGGCTTTAATTTTTTTGTTCATTATTCTATTAAATACATAAAGTCATGTTTTTCTAATTCAATCAAAAGTTTCTTAATAGAAAATGACATTCCTATCATCAATATCGAGGATTCAATTAATTCTCGAGCTTCCTTGAATTCAATAAGAAACTTTGATCCAGATTTACTTGTTTCTATATTAGGAAATCAAATATTTAAAAGACCCTTAATAGATCTAGCCCCCAAAGGATGTATTAACTTACATACAGCATTGCTCCCCAAATACAGAGGTTTAATACCAACATTCTGGGTGATGAAGAATAACGAAAAATATACCGGAGTATCAGTTTTTTTAGTTGATGAAGGCATTGATAGTGGACCCATAATTGTTCAAGAAAAATTGGAAATAGGAAACCTTACTCAAGAACAACTTATAAAGCGCACAAAAAAAATCGGGATGGAGCTAATATCAAAAAGTATTGATTTAATTCAGAGGAATGAAGTTGAATTTATTAAAAATGACCCTTCGAAACAAACCTACTTTACATTTCCTACTAGGCAAGATGTAGTAGAGTTTAAGAAAAATGGTAAAAAGTTTTTTTAATGAAAATATTAACATTTGATATTGAGGAATGGTTTCACATATTAGATAATACACAGACAAAGTCTATATCAGAATGGAGTAAATTTGATTCTAGAATTCGTATCGGGATTGACCTTATTTATGATATATTAGAAAAAACAGAAAAGTCAGCTACGTTTTTTGTTGTTGGCTGGATGGCAGAAAAATATCCTCAAATTATCAGAGAGATAAGTGATCGTGGCTTTGAGATAGGTAGTCATACCCATTTACATCAATTGGTTTATGAGCAAGACAAAAAAACATTTTATAAGGATGTTGAAAAGTCTATAAAAACATTAGAGGACTGTTCTGGAAAAAAGGTAACTAGTTTTAGAGCGCCCGGTTTTAGTATTACCAAAAACAACATATGGGCTTTTGAAGTCCTTCATGAGTTGGGTATTACAAAAGACAGTTCTGTTTTCCCAGCGAACAGAGCGCACGGCGGCTTGCCATCTTATAATTTAGCAGTACCTTCTATTATAGAGTACAACGGAATTAAATTAAAGGAGTTTCCAATCAACACGCATAGTATTTTAGGAAAGCCTTTCATCTTTTCTGGCGGTGGTTACTTTCGTTTATTGCCTTATAAAACTATTGAAAACTGGACAATTCAATCTGACTATGTGATGACTTATTTTCATCCCAGGGATTTCGACAGTGATCAGCCTATCGTACCGGGTCTTTCTCTGCAAAGACATTTTAAATCTTACGTAGGCATTAAGAATTGCAAGCCTAAATTAGAGAAGTGGTTAAACAGTTTTGATTTTATGGATTTAAATCATGCAGACGAATCAATTAATTGGGATAAAGTACCAGTTATAAAATTATAACTACACCATTCGATCCAAAATCAGCAGTTCAAGTAGGTAAAAAATCTAAAAGAGGACCTGCCAAAAAAGAAGGACCTATCATTAAGGAAAAGATGGAGTTTCTTTATGTAAAACTGTTGCAGAATGTCTTTGTTTGATTCAGTTAAATGAATCATTCGCCCAATATGATTTTCGAACTCATCCCAAATTCTCCTCTGTGATTTATAACGTCTAACAGAATTATCAGAGAGACCAATATTGCCTGATCTTTTCACTTTTTCATAGGGTGAATTTCGAATAAAACGATCGATTAGAAATAACATACTATTTGAATTCATTACAATTCTACATGTATAAATTTTGCTGTCATCAGTAGTGTTTAAAATCTTTTTATTAAGGTTTTGTGATTTCTTACGAAAGGAATGAGATTAGTTGTTTTTAATGCGTAAATGTCATTTTGAAAAATATAAATGAAATGAAACCTAGAGAATTTATTAAGTTTATTCAGGGAAATTCTGACAACAGTGGGACGCTAAAATCATCTTTTGTATTGCATTATTTGGGTAAGTTTAGTGATCAAGAATTAGGTGGAATAAAATCATCACTTCAAAAAGCTATTTCTGCACGCCAGAAAACAATTGTGGATGACAAGATTTCGTACTTACAGTCTTTAGGATACAAAGTGTCTAAGTAGATATAAGCCAAAGAAGTATCGGTAATTTATAAATCATATCGAATGACTGTGGGCTGCAGTTATTTTTATGGCATAAAAAAACCCGGCTTTAGTTAGCTGGTTTTTTGTTGTTGAATCGATAATGTATTTAACGAATCATCCCCGCAGCAACGGTCTCATTCGTGGCTTCATCCACTAGAATCAATGACCCTGTAACTCGATTTTGATTGTACTCATCCGCAAAGATGGGCTTGGTGGAACGAATCTTAACTCGTGCGATGTCATTCATCTTAATATCCTTGTCTTCTTCTAACCTATGAAGGGTGTTGATGTCCATTTTGTACTGGATCTCGGTAATCATTGCGCGTGCATCAGCGGTAGTCTGCTTAAGGACATATTTCGCACGTGGACGCGGTGGTGTGGCATTGAGCCAGCAGAGCATCACGTCTAAATCTTGTTGCCCGTCCGGGCGGTTTTCACTGCGCACGAGCATATCTCCACGGCTGATGTCGATATCATCTTCTAAAGTGATGGTAACGG